>CXWL01008925.1_pt1 | contig 16538 bp, 16 predicted proteins | sample 590931 | NCBI WGS metagenome assembly CXWL01 (sample SAMEA3498368, study PRJEB10139) | groundwater metagenome | biome: water well; material: biofilm material | place: Germany | collected 2015-04-27 | reverse complement strand
TGCTGGGGCTCCAGGCTTTTGTATTTCGAGACGACGCACAATAAATAGTGGCAGCCTGATCAAACAATCATCCCTAATATTTCAATTTTTCTGCGAACATACATTACAACTATTTGATATTGTGACGTGTTTTCAGCATAAGCTTGCTCGCCACTCCGTCCATATGGTACATCTACAGCTCCATGGATACAGGTCCGATAGGTTCCTATCACGTTATTTCGTTCCACCAAATCTTGCATTGCCGGTTCAAGGCAATAGGGGCTAGCCCCTGGGCTCTCGGGTATTCCATGCCGACCGTCATAGCTGGTCGTCTCTAAAACAGTGCAATCCATGGATATTCTAATCCTTTTGGGCCTTATTGTTCTTTCGGCTGTGATATCCACGGCCGAAATCGGCTTCTTTTCAGTCAATTCAACAAAGCTGAAGGCGCTGGCCCAAACTGGGAATACTCGTGCGAAGCTGGCCCTCCATCTCCGTAGTGATCCCCAAAAGCTCCTCTCGACCATTTTGGTCGGTGACCGATTGATCGGTGTGGCGACGCCGATGTATGCCACTTTTCTGACCCTGAGTATCTATGGTGGCCAAACATTTTTTGATGAGGCGATTGCCGTCATGGTCGGCCTGCTGACCTTTGTCCTATTGGTGGCCGTCGATGTGATCCCTAAAACGTTAGCCGCCAAGTTTTCGGTTCCGGTTACTCTGAACATGGCCTACCCAGTTTACGGGGTTCAGTTACTGCTCAAGCCCCTCTTATTTGTGATCGTGCCGATGATCTATAAGCTGACAGGAGGGAAAGGTCTGACGCTTCCCCTCGTGACCGAAGAAGAGCTGAAGATCATGCTGGATGAAGGGGGCAAGACCGGGACCATAGAGTTCGAGAAGGTGAAAATGATCAAGAACGTCTTCCAGCTCAAAGACATCACAGCTGAAGACGCGATGACCCCTCGTCTCTACGTTTTTTCATTGGATGGTAACCTCTGCCTAAAAGAGGCCCAGGAACTCCTCTATAACTCGAAGTACTCGCGAATCCCGGTGTATGACGAGACGCTCGATAACATCACGGGCATTCTCTACAAGACGAGGGCTTTGACCGAACTCGCCAAGGGTCAGAATGAGTCAAAACTCAAAGACATTGCCTATCCCCCGTTGTTCGTTCCCGCAGGCAAGACGGCGGACGATCTCATGAAGCAGTTTCAGCAGGAGAAACGGCATATGGCTGTCGTGGTCAATGAGTTCGGCGGTGTCATGGGGATTGTCACGCTTGAAGATCTTCTCGAAGAAGTAGTCGGGGAGATCATGGACGAAACCGATATCACGGAAGAACTGATTAAACGGTTAGGGAAAAATCATATCCTTGTTCATAGTAGAACCGAAGTGCGCAAGGTCAACGACTTCCTGAAAGTCGACCTCGGCGATGAAGCCGTGACGATCGGTGGCCTTATTCAGCAGGAGCTTGGCCGGATTCCCAAGGTTGGAGAAGAAGTGCGGATCGCCAACTGCCGGATCCTTATCCATGAAGCCGAGCCAAGATCCATCCGCAGCGTTCAAATTTTTCGCGAAGAAAAATCGCCGGCTCAAATCGAGACCCCGAACCTCGACCTCGTCAGCTAAACTCTTTCTCGTCCTTCCCGATCAGGGAAGCAAACTCCTGTTCGGTCAAAATTGTCACCCCCAGCGTACGGGCTTGGTCCAGTTTGGATCCAGGGTCTCGTCCCACCACCACATAGGATGTTTTCTTACTCACGCTTGAGGACACACGCCCTCCCACTGTCTCCACCGCCTGCTGTGCGCTGTCTCGCGTGAAGCGATCCAGTCCCCCCGTGAATACAAACGTCTTCCCCGCGAGCGGGGATTTCATCCGGTCAGCCGATCCCATGCCCGGGGCAACTTGTACGCCTAATTCCTGGAGCTGTACGATGATCTCCCGGTTGCGCAGCTCAGACCAATAGGCCGCCAAGCCTTCGGAAATCTCAGGACCGATCTCCCGAATTTGCTGAAGTCGCTCCCGACCCGCCGACATGATCTCATCGAGAGACCCAAACTCACGGGCCAGGACTTTGGCGATATGTTGTCCGACTTGCCGAATCCCTAATCCCATCAGAAACCGATCAAGAGAAACGGTTTTACTGCCTGCAATCGATTCCAAGAGGAGGGTAGCGGAGCGATCGGCAAACCCTTCAAGTTTGACGAGGTCATCTTTGGTCAGGCGATAGAGGTCGGCGAGAGATCGCACCAGTCCTTGCTCAACCAGCTGCGCCACGGTCTTCCTTCCCAAACCTTCAATGTTGAGCGCATGTTTGGACGAAAAGTGTTCGATAGTTCCCTTCAATTGAGCGCCACAGATCAACTGACCGGTACAGTAGAAGTAGGCGCCCTCGCGGCCGACGGCAGACCCACAAACTGGGCAGTGTTCCGGCATGCCAAAAGGTGCGGGACGTTGCTCACCAGAGATCGGAACCCGCTCGGCAATCGCGGGAATCACATCGCCGGCCCGTTCCACTTTGACGGTATCGCCGATCCGAATGTCCTTCCGTGCCACTTCATCGGCATTGTGCAACGTGGCTCGGCTGATGGTAACACCACCGACCTCCACCGGCTTCAATAACGCGACGGGTGTGAGGGTTCCGGTTCTTCCGACAGAGACGACGATGTCCTGCACGATGGTGACTTCCTTGCGCGGCGTAAATTTGTAGGCGATGGCCCATCGCGGACTGCGAGACTTCATGCCGAGGCGGCTCTGCCAGTCCCGGCGATTCACCTTCACCACCACGCCATCGATTTCATAGGGCAGCTGATCCCGCATCGATTCCGTTTCATGATGAAAGGCCATTACTTCATCGATTGAAGTACAGAGGCGTCGATGTATCGGCACAGGAAGACCCCATTGGGACAGCGTCTCCAGTTCATCCCAATGTGTTGCTGGAACAGGCGTAGATGCGGCCATGATTTCATAACAGGTCACGACTAACGGGCGGGTTGCGGTAATTGTGGAGTCCAGTTGACGGAGCGAGCCGGAGGCTGCATTGCGTGGATTGGCGAAAGCGTCACCGCCCTGTTCTGTGATCCGGCGATTCAATGTTTGGAAATCGTTGAGGCGCATATAGACTTCGCCTCGCACGACAAGATGATCGGGGAGGCCGGATTGCGCTTGCAATTGCAGCGGGAGAGAACGAACTGTGCGAAGATTAACGGTCACATCCTCTCCGGTCGTTCCGTCGCCTCTGGTCGCTCCCCGGGTAAAGACTCCATGGTCGTACCGCAGTTCGACTGATAACCCGTCGAATTTTGGTTCTGCACTGTATTCAACGGACGGAATTTCCAGTTCACGTTTCATCCGTTGATCGAATGTTTGGACTTCGCTCTGGTCGACAATTGAGTCCAGGCTGAGCATCGACTGTTCGTGGGGAACCTTGACCAGTTCATCGAGCGGCGGTGCGCCGACCCGTTGTGAGGGAGAGTCTGTCGTCACCAACTCAGAGTGAGCCTGTTCCAGTTCGATCAACTCTCGAAAAAGGCGATCGTACTGGGAATCGGAAATCTCCGGGCGATCCTTGACGTAGTATAGATAGTCATGGCGCCTGATTTCGCCCTTGAGGGCATTCAGTCTGGCAAGAATATCGGCGTGGGCCATATCGACTGGATGGTGACGAACAGAGGACGTGACGCTTCCGACGGTACCATAGGGTGATGGATTGGGTCAAACGACAAAGGTGCCATATTCGCTTTGACTTTCGCCGCGATAGACACTATTGTAATTGACATAATTGAGTCAATTTCTCATTGAGCGGCAGCCAGTGTCTACACCTTGCTACAAGAGGAAAGCTCCCGCGCAACCGTTGGAGGGGTATCCATGAAAGGGGAGAATTGCGTGAAGAAATTGATGTCAGGATCCAGTTTTCGAATCGTCACCATTGTTTGTGGAGGGCTGTTGTTGGGCGGGTGCGTGATGGCAGAGAAGTACGATGCGGAGAAGGCGCGCAGCCTGAATTTCCAGCGTCTTCTTGCCCAGGAAGAGAAGCGAACGGGTGAGCTCGACAGTGAAGTGAAGCGGAGTAAAAATGAATTGATGGAGTATGAAACCAAGAATCGTGAACTCACGGCGCAGATGCAAACCGTTCGGGAACAAATGGCCCGCGCGCAGGAAGAAGCCGAGGCCATGAAGGAGTCTGCGCTGCTGGAGCGCAGAGCCAAAGCCGATATGAAGCGTGTGCTTAAACCGATGCGCAAGGGAGTGTCGACCGATTCGGCGTCCGATGCCGTGGATCTGAACGCGTCGGCCCTTGGGGTCGCTCCTGCTGTTCCGGCTGTGCCAGGGTCGGCAGAGTCGTCGCTGAGGGGCATGCAATCATCCAACGCTCATGTCGTGAAGCCTGGTGAAACGCTCTATCGAATCAGTCGGAGGTATGGCATCACGGTTGACAACATTAGGAAATGGAACAGACTGCCGGATGACATTATCGAGGTAGGACAGAAGCTTATCGTGGGCCAAGAATAATAGGACGACCACGTGGCCCCGCCACAATACTCACTCAGTCTTGACNNCTATAGAGAGATTCTGGCGGACTACGAGACCCCTGTGTCTGCCTTTGCCAAAATCGATCATGGCCCCTCAGCTTACCTCTTGGAGTCCATTGAGGGTGGTGAGAAATGGGCACGCTATTCCTTCCTCGGTAGTGGTTCTCCCGTTGTCGTCCATGAGGATCGTGGCGATCTTCTTGTCGTGCAAGGCACCCGCAAGAAACGCATTTCCAGTCGTGGGGCTCCTCTCGAACGTTTAAGGGAGATGATGGAAGGCTATCGTCCGGTCACTGTGCCGGATCTTCCCCCGTTCGTCGGCGGCGCTGTCGGATATCTGAGCTACGACATGGTGCGTACGTTTGAGGACTTGGCTGCCCGGAAGAAGGATCTGCTCAATCTGCCGGACTTCGCCTTTCTGCTTACCGATACGATGCTGATCTTCGACAATGTCGCTCACAAGATCAAAGTCGTGGCCACCGCCCATGTCACGGCCAAGGGGGAACGAGGCATCAAGGCCGCGTATCGATCGGCAACAGAACGGATCGAACGCATCATCACGATGCTCAAACGCCCGCTTCGCCGAACGCGTCCGCATCGCCGTCGCCGCCCGGTTACCTTTACGGCGAATATGAGCAAGGCGGACTTTGAGAAGATGGTTGTGCGGACGAAGGAATATATTCGGGCGGGCGATATTGTGCAGGCGGTGGTATCTCAACGATGGGAAGCCAATGTCCAGGCGTCGCCTTTGCAGCTCTATCGCGCGTTGCGCGTGGTGAACCCCTCTCCCTATATGTATTATCTCCGCATCGCGGGAGTCGAACTGGTCGGTTCCTCTCCGGAGACGCTCGTCCGTTGCGAAAAGAGAGTCATTTCCCTCCGTCCCATTGCCGGTACCCGCCGCCGAGGCGTGACGGCTGAAGAAGATCAAGAGATGGAGCGGCGGCTCTTGGCGGATGAAAAGGAACGGGCCGAGCATGTGATGCTCGTCGATCTTGGGCGGAATGACGTCGGTCGGGTGGCGAAGCCAGGCTCGGTCACAGTGGATTCCCTCATGCACGTCGAGCGGTATTCGCATGTGATGCATATCGTGTCGAATGTGACCGGACAACTGGATGACTCGAAGACCTCCTACGATGTGTTGCGAGCCTGCTTCCCTGCCGGTACGGTCTCCGGTGCGCCGAAGATTCGAGCGATGCAGATCATCGATGAGCTGGAGCCTACGAGGCGCGGTCCCTATGCCGGCGCAGTGGGCTACTTCAGCTTTTCCGGCAACATGGACATGTGCATCAATATCCGCACGGTCGTCGTGAAAAACCACCAGGCCTTCATTCAAGCCGGGGCCGGTATCGTTGCCGATTCGAATCCTGAACACGAATATGAAGAGACCTGCAATAAGGCTCAGGCCATGTTTAAAGCTGTTGAATTGGCTGAGCAGGGACTGGAATAAGCACGTAAGGCGTGAGGGGTAAGGGGTCAGGGGGCAGGCGATCAAAGTCTCGCCGGTTTTCCTTTTACGCCTGACGACTTTCGACCTTCAGACTTTAGGACTATTGCTATGCTCCTGATGATCGACAACTATGACTCCTTTACTTATAACCTCGTGCAATACTTCGGGGAACTGGGTGAAGACGTGCGGGTATTCCGCAACAATAAGATTACGATCGGCCAGATCGAGTCTCTGCATCCCAGCCGCATCGTCATTTCTCCGGGGCCCTGCACACCGGTGGAAGCGGGCGTATCGGTCGAAACCATCAGGCATTTCGGCGGACGTCTTCCGCTTTTGGGTGTCTGCCTAGGCCATCAATCCCTGGCCGTGGCGTTCGGCGGCGAAGTCGTTCGAGCCGAACGGTTAATGCATGGGAAAACGTCGAAGATCAAGCACGACGGGAAATCGATCTTCAATCAACTGCCGAATCCTTTTGACGCGACACGCTACCATTCTCTGATCGTGAAGCGAGAGACGTTGCCTTCCTGTTTTGAAATTTCCGCCGAAACGAATGAGGGGGAAATCATGGGACTACGCCATCGATCACTGGGTATCGAAGGGGTGCAGTTTCATCCGGAATCGATCCTCACGACGTCGGGGAAGGATCTCCTCCGTAACTTCCTTAAACTCTAGCCCACATTATTCATGAACACTTCTGCTGCAATCGACGATCCGCTGTTACGACGAGCCTTCGGTCGGCGGGCTCGCCCCCTCGGACCCTCAACGTACTGCACGAGTATGCCTCGGATCCTCGGGGCTCCGCGCGCCGCTCTCACGATGCGGCTCAGCGATTTCGCGACGAACTGTCATGAATAATGAGGGCTAGGCATGTCAGACTGGTCTCCGATCCATGATTAAAGACGCGATTGCTAAACTCGCCGACCGTGCCTCGCTCACCGAACAAGAAGCCGAATCGGTGATGCTTGAGATCATGGAGGGCGCAGCCACTCAAGCCCAAATTGCCGCCTACTTGATGGGGCTCCGTTTGAAGGGGGAAACCGTCGAAGAAATTTCCGGTTCCGTGCGGGCGATGCGAGCTAAAGCCGTCCGCATTGCAATCGGCGATCCCCTGGTTGTGGATACTTGCGGCACGGGCGGGGACGGGGCCCACACGTTCAATATTTCCACCACGACGGCGCTTGTCCTTGCAGGTGCAAGTTTGACCGTGGCAAAGCATGGCAACCGTTCCGTGTCGTCCAAGTCTGGGAGTGCTGACGTCCTCTCGGCTCTTGGGGTCAAGATCGACCTGCCGACCGAGCGAGTGGCCGATTGTATCAATGAGGTTGGAATCGGCTTTCTCTTTGCTCCGCTCTATCATGGAGCCATGAAACATTGTGCCGGCCCAAGACAGGAGATGGGCATCCGGACCATGCTGAATCTCTTGGGTCCTTTGACTAATCCTGCAGGAGCCACCATTCAAGTGCTCGGCGTCTATGAGGGACGATTGACCTCCCTGCTAGGGAATGTGCTCATGCATCTGGGGTCGCAACATTGCTTCGTTGTCCATGGGATGGACGGACTCGATGAGATCACCCTGACCGCAAAGACGCAGATTTCTGAAGCCAAGGGGGGCGTTCTCTCGAACTATCTCCTGGATCCGGCGGAGTTTGGACTGGCGCTGGTCCCAGCCAAATATCTAGCCGGAGGGACGCCGCAAGAAAATGCCGCGATCACTCGTGACATTCTCCAAGGGCGTAAAGGACCCAAACGGGATATCGTCTGTTTGAATGCTGCGCCGGCTCTTGTCGCAGGGCGCAAGGCGACTAGCCTTCAGGATGGATTCATCTTGGCTGGTCAGGTTATCGATTCCGGCGCCGCGGCCGAAAAGCTGGCTCGTCTCATCGCATATACAAATAAAGGCTGACGCCATCGTGATTCTCGCTCGCATTCTTGAGCATAAGAAAGCGGAACTCAGGCACAAGCAAAGCCGGGGCTACCTCTCCGAGCTGAAGGCGAAGATTCAAGACGCGCCTGGTCCACTCGGCTTTGCCGTGGCCCTCGAAGCTACAAGGACGGGCGCCAGTCCTTCGTTAATTGCCGAAGTGAAAAAGGCTTCACCCAGTCTTGGGCTTCTCCGTCCAGAATTCTCCGACCGGTTTGACTATCTCGCGATTGCCAAGTCCTATCATGCTCATGGCGCCTCTGCTCTGTCTGTCTTAACCGACAAGGACTTCTTCCAGGGGAGTCTCGACTACCTCCGCGAGATCAAACAGTCGGTGCCCCTGCCTGCCTTGAACAAAGAGTTCATGGTCGACGAGATCCAATTTTACGAAGCGCGAGCCTACGGAGCCGATGCGGTTCTCTTAATCGTCGCCGCGCTTGAACGGCAGCAATTGATCGATTTTTATGCCCTCGCTTCAGGGTTGGGTTTGGATGTGCTCATCGAAACTCATCACGAGCGAGAGCTCGATAGGGTATTGGAACGGCTCCCGGAGGCCAGGCTGATCGGCATCAACAATCGAGACCTCAAGACCTTCACAACCGATCTGGAGGTCACGCTACGTTTGTCAAAACGAATTCCACCCGGCAAGCTGATCGTCAGCGAGAGCGGCATTCACCAGCGCGCCGACGTCGTACGGTTGGTTGAAGCAGGTATCCACGCCATGCTTGTCGGAGAATCGCTCATTCGGGCTGATGACATCGGGGACAAGATCCGTGAGCTACGAGGAGATCCAGCTCTGTCACATGCCTGACATGATGCTGAAAAAGTTCGCCAGCATAAAAAGACCGTTGTTTGGTTTGTCTGGTCTGTTTAGTTTGTTTGGTTTTTTGGTTAACCGAAACTAACCAGATGAACCAAATCAACCAGATAAACCAAACAAACCAGACCAACCAGATGGACCAGACAGACCTGACTTGTCTAGACGTGCGGAGCAGTTGAGATGGCCGATACACCAAAAGTCAAAATTTGTGGCATCACCAACGCCGAGGATGCCGCCGTGGCAGTCGCCGCCGGGGCCGATGCCTTAGGCTTTGTGTTGTATCGGAAAAGCCCACGGTACATCGAGCCCACGCTGGCGCGGCAGATCATTATGAGCCTGCCTCCCTTGGTGATACCGGTAGGGGTGTTTGTCGATGAAGAGCAACAAGTGGTCAGAAACCTGATGGACGACTGCGGACTCGCCATTGCGCAATTGCACGGAAACGAGTCGGCAATCTATTGCAAAGAGTTAGGCCGTACAGTCCTGAAGGCACTTCGAGTGAAGGATCGAAGTACGTTTCTCGCCTTAGCGGAGTTTCGTGGGCGGGCCGGCGTTCGAGGGTTCGTACTGGATGCCTTTTCCGATCAGGCCTATGGAGGCACCGGACAGGTGATCGATTGGCAACTCGCTGCAGAGGTAGCCAAGGCTGCAAGCGTGCTTCTAGCAGGTGGGCTCACCCCGGATAATGTCGAGAAGGCGATCCAGGCGGTACAACCCTACGGCGTGGATGTGAGCAGCGGCGTTGAACAGGCACCTGGCAGGAAGGATCACGAGAAAGTGCGTGCATTTATTCACGCTGTCAGAGTTGTCTCTCTGGCGTGAGCCTGGCTATACTGTGGCGCGTGAAGCGCGGACGTGCGAGAAATGCGCGACTCCAAGTTCGAAGATCAGGGCTCGCTGTTCAGAAAACCTCGAACATCGGACCTCGAACCGTCCCCCGTTTCGCCTGGCCATACGAACATGAGGATGCTGATGAATTCTGTTCCCAACAAACAAGGTCGTTTCGGCGCGTATGGCGGACGCTATGTCCCTGAAACGCTCATGCCCGCCCTGCTTGAATTGGAGCAGGAATATGCCCGTGCGAAAAAAGACAGACGCTTCCAGTCCGAACTGGCCTATTATTTAAAACACTATGTCGGCCGCCCCACGTCGCTCTACTTTGCACAACGGCTCACGAAGCGGTTGGGTGGAGCGAAGATCTATTTGAAGCGCGAAGACCTCTGTCATACCGGAGCCCACAAGATCAATAATGCGATCGGGCAGGGGCTCCTGGCCCGGCGGATGAAGAAGCCGCGCATTATCGCTGAAACCGGAGCCGGACAACATGGGGTGGCGACAGCGACCGTTGCGGCGCTGTTCGGGCTTCAATGCGAAGTGTATATGGGAACGGAAGACATGCAGCGCCAGGCGCTGAACGTTTTCCGCATGAGATTGCTCGGCTCGACCGTCACGGGAGTCGATGCGGGAAGCCGCACGCTGAAGGATGCCATTAGCGAAGCCATGCGGGATTGGACGACGAATATCCGCACGACCCACTACATCCTCGGTTCGGTGCTTGGAGCCCATCCCTATCCAATGATGATCCGGGATTTCCAATCCATCATCGGACGTGAAGCCAGGCGGCAGATTCTTGCGGCAGAGGGCCGATTGCCTGATTGCCTCGTTGCCTGCGTCGGCGGTGGCAGTAATGCCATAGGACTCTTCCATGCATTCATCCGGGACAAAAAGGTCAAAATGATCGGCGTCGAAGCCGGCGGCCTGGGGGTCGCAAGTGGAAAGCATGCTGCGCGTTTTGCCGGAGGAAAGCCTGGTGTCTTGCAAGGCACCATGACCTATCTGCTCCAGGGTGAGGATGGACAGGTGAATCTGACCCATTCTGTTTCAGCCGGGTTGGATTACGCCGCGATCGGTCCGGAGCACAGTTATTTGCGGGATCAAGGCAGAGCCGAATACACTTCGGTGACCGACGAGGAAGCCATGACCGCGTTCGATCTGCTGGCCAGGGAAGAGGGGATTATGCCGGCCCTCGAAAGCGCCCATGCCATTGCTCATACGGTGAAGGTCGCGCCCACAATGAAAAAGAGCCAGATTCTAGTTGTGAATCTGTCCGGTCGTGGTGATAAAGACGTCCAGCAGATTGCGAAGATGCGAGGGATCACACTGTGACCTCGAAGCTCGACCGTGCCTTTGCGCAGCTTCTGCAGAAAGGTGAGAAGGCCCTCATTGCCTATGTAATGGCGGGCGACCCCTCACTACAAGTCACCGAACAACTTGTCGTGGAATTAGAACAGGCCGGGGCCGATATTATTGAACTGGGTGTCCCGTTTTCCGATCCCATCGCCGATGGTCCCGTGATCCAACAGGCGGCAGAGCGAGCCTTGCGCAGCGGGACATCGCTTCGAACGATTCTGTCCATGATCACAGGCCTCAGGGAGAAAACTCAGATTCCATTGGTCCTGATGGCCTACTACAACAGTATTCACGCATTCGGTCCTGAACGGTTCTGCCATGAGGCGGCTCAGGCCGGTGTTGACGGACTTATCTTGCCTGATATGCCGCCGGATGAAGCAGGTCCGCTCAGAGGACCTGCCGCAGCGGCTGGGCTTCCGCTAATTTTTCTTCTTGCCCCTACGAGTACACCAGAACGGCGGACTTTCGTAGCGCGCCAGTCTCAGGGCTTCGTCTATTACGTGTCGCTGACCGGCATCACAGGCGCGAAATTGGCCAACCTGGACGATGTGGCTAAGAACGTCGAAAAAATCAGGAAGGTCACCGATGTTCCGGTAGCAGTTGGATTTGGAGTTGCAACGCCGGAAGACGCGGCCAAGGTCGCGGCCATTGCCGATGGGGTGATCGTCGGCAGCGCAATCGTCAAGCAGATCGCCGCACACCAACAGAAACCAGATATGGTGAAACACGTCGCAGCATTTGTCCGCTCATTGAAAACCGCCATGAGAACGGCCCAGGCAAAAACACGCTAAGACATACCTTGTCCCAGGCAAGGTTGCAGTAAGCGAGATGGACTGAGGCCGAGCAAAGTTCACGAAGAATCGCCTTTGGATGCCCCGCCCGGTAGGGCGGGGTTCTTTACTCGCCTCATTTTAGGCCATAAGCTCTTCATCCCTCCATCTCAGCACTCAGCACTTCCGGACCACCATTCGTCGTCAGTCTTTCCCTGCTTCATAGTGCCGATGGGCTTGTCTGATCATCAAGAAGAGACTATAATGGTCATGTTCAATCTGACCATGGAGGTCTCATTATGAAGTCTGCGGCGGTGTCTACGCTGAAAGCGACGTTGAGTGCGTGCCTGGCGAAGGTCAAAGCCGGAGAAGAAGTCATTGTGATGGAACGGGGCAAACCGATTGCCAAGCTGGTGCCGCTGCCTCGCCATGGCGAGATTGGGTCGGCACATCTTCGAGACCTGGCACGCGCGGGGTTGGTTCGTCTGGGAACGGGGAAGCTGCCGGCCGGGTTTTGGAACATGCGCCGTCCGCGAGATCGACGGGGACAGGCGGTCAAAGCGTTGTTGTCTGAACGTACCGAGGGCCGATGAAGTTCTGGGATGCCTCAGCGGTGTTACCGCTCTGTCTTCAGGAACCACACACACTCAACTTGAAAAAACTTAGTGCGCGCGACGGCGCCGTGGTCGCCTGGTGGGGGACAGCGGTGGAGTGTTATTCCGCATTGGCTCGATTACGACGTGAAGAGGCACTCACTACGACAGACGAAACGCAAGCGCGAACCCTGTTGCATGCCTTGATGGCCGCATGGACGGAAATCGAGCCGAGCGTTGCCGCTCGAGCGCAGGCGGGGCGTGTCCTGCTCTTGCATCCGCTCCGAGCCGCAGATGCGTTGCAATTGGCAGCAGCCATTGTGTGGGCCAACGGACAGGCCTCAGGGCATGAGTTTGTCTGTCTGGATCACCGTCTGCGCGAAGCCGCACAGCGCGAGGGCTTTACGGTTCTGCCGAAGCAACTCTAACTTCTGTAGTAATTCCGATCCGATGTTCTTGCTCGTGATATGTCGTTTGTCTCTCGCTGTTCGATTATCCCAGCAGGCCAAAGAAATCAATTTCGGCACAGCAGAACTTCGGTGGCGGGCACGTCCGGGACAAGGTAAGTCTGTCTGGCTTCTCTGGTTGATCTGGTTTGTTTTGTTGTTTTGGTTCATCTGGTTAGTTTCGTCCAACCAAAAAAACCAGACAAACGAAATAGACCAAACAAACCAGATAGACCAATTGAACAAGAGAGAGGCGGGGACTATTGTTTGGCTTGGGGAGGCATGGCCTTAATCATCTCAGCTGCCAGTTCTTTCGCAACATCCTTTAAGTTCGGTCTATAGAACATATAGCTGCTCGACCGTTCATGTCGTGCTTTCCAGACTGTAGTACCGGTGGTGGCATCGACCAGACGGAGGCTCAGGCCGACTCGACCGACATTATCGCCTTCCTTGCGCACGTATTCCCAGGAATTTACCCTCACGACTAAGAACGAGTCCACGTTCAAGGCCTTGCCCAATTTCACCGCTGAGTCCTTGTCGGACTGACCAGTCATTTCCAGGCGGGAGAAGTAGAATACCAACGCATCGAATGCTTCTTTCGACGCCTGGAAGATATCCGTCACATTTTCAGGAGACACCACGCGCTCGATACTGACGGTCTTGTTAATTGCATCCGACAGGACCTGTTGAATATCCTCGCGCGCGCTGTCGTATTGACTCGCCATGGGGGGAAGCACCGCAATAGCTTGCGGACGGAATATTTTTGCGCCCGGTCCTTCCCACACTTCCTGCAAGCCGCCGCAGCCGGCGATGAGGAGAGAAAGGAGGCAGAGGGAGATGACACATCGGAGATTATGAAATATGAACATGGGCCAGTATACCATTAGAATGTCAAAGAGATAGAGCCGGAAACCAACGCGCCTTGTTCCCGGAAGTCATACCCGCCGCCGACATCGGCACGGAATGCAAAGATCCGTAGGCCCAACCCTGCAGTAGGGGTAAAGGGTGTTCCGGCATCCTTCATATTCTTGAAGGCGCCGAGGCGGAACGACAAGAACTCAGAGAAGATGGTCTGTTCGGCTCCCAGACTCAACACCTGGCTCTTGACGCCTGGAACAAAGGTCTTGTTCGAGGTCGCGTCCACATCTGCCGTCAAGGTCAACGAGGAATAGGGGTTGATGGCGACACCGCCTCGAACTTGGGGGCCAAGTTTCAGCTCTCCTCCGCCGACATCATTGAAAGTCGGTTGATTGATGTCTTTCGCCACCAGACCAAAGCGCAGCCATGAAGATGGGCGGTAGATGGCGCCGACATCGATGCCGAAGGCCGTCGAGGTCGTAGCCTTCCCAAAGTTGTCAGTAATGGTGACGTCGGTGCCTCCGGTGAGTGTCGTGCTGCCACTGTAGGCAGCGCCTTGAAGAAACTTTCCTGTCACGCCGACAGAAAACATTTTATCGGAAAAGGCATAGGCATAGGAGAAGGCAGCCTGTCTGACCTCTAATGCGCGGAGGGACATCGTGCCAGTTAGGGACACAGATGTTGCGCCTACACAAGTAGGGCCGGTATTGCAAACCACCCTTACAGGGTCTGAACTGGAAACAAATCCTCCGCCCGTGGCAACATCGGAGACGTTCAATCCGAAAGCATGCTCCCCCAGATGCCCTTTGATATAGAGACCAGCGGACCCATTAATCGACACCGTGGCGCCATCTCGATTGATCCGATCGCGGATATCTTGAGCTTTGGCTAGGTTAGCAGGGGAGGGGTCCTTAAAATTTTCAAGATCCTGGACAGCATCTGCGATGCCAAGACGATCGATCACCTGTCCACCACCTTGAATCCTGACATCCACCGTCTGGGTCATCGCGAGCCCGGCAGGGTTCCAATAGGTGGCTAAGGCATCAGTCGTGACAGCGACACCGGCTCCGCCCATACCCATCGAACGAGGACCGACCGTAACGAACTCTAGAGCCATCGCCTGTGCAGGAATCATCAGGCCTATGAAGATCGCAACGGCACGAACAGCTCGATAATAAGACATAGAAGGACTACTCCTTGCGAGTCGAGAGACTTTTCTGAGTCTATTGGATGAAATGACTCTCGTCAAGGTTAGACGGAGGCGACCCTATGAATGTAAAGGGTTGGTTGCCCCTCTATGGTTTACACAATTTGGCCGTCCTGCATATGCACGATTCGGTCGGCTTGGGCGGACAATTTATCGTTATGAGTGACGATGACGAAGGTCGTCCCGCGGGCTTTGTTCAGTTCACGCATCATGGCAAAGAGTGCCTCGCCTGTATGCGTATCCAGATTTCCTGTCGGTTCATCAGCTAACACCAGATCGGGTTTCTGCAACAACGCTCGTGCGACCGCTACGCGCTGCTGTTCACCACCGGACAATTCGCCTGGCTTGTGATGTAACCGGGCTCCCAACCCGACCTCCTGCAACAACGCGATGGCTTCCGGTTCAATATCTGCGGGATTCCGTCGCTGGATCAACGCCGGCATACAGGCATTCTCAAGCGCTGTGAACTCCGGCAATAGGTGATGAAACTGGAAGACAAAGCCGATACGCCGATTTCGAAAGTTTGCCTGTTCACCTTCTGACAGGTGAAACATATCCTGGCCGTCGAAGTGGACTGTTCCTGTGGTCGGTCGATCGAGCGTACCGATTATATGGAGCAGCGTGCTCTTTCCGGCTCCCGATGCCCCGACAATCGCAATCAACTCGCCTCGCTGAATCTGGAGATTGACGCCCTTCAACACCGTGAGGGTTTGCCCGCCCATGGGGAACGATTTGGTCAGGTCGGTGACGGTGATCACGCCGGGACTCCAGGATGAAAGGAAAATGATACAGAGGCCAGCATATTCATTCGTAGCGTAGCGCAGCCACCGGTTCAAGCTTGGCTGCCTGGAGCGAAGGGTAGACCGTAGCGGCAAAGCTGATCAGAATGGCAGAGCCTGCCACAAGTACGACATCCAGCGCTTGTACATGGACGGGGATCCGCGAGATGTAATAGACCGAGGGATCGAAGGTCCAAAATGTCTGGATCAGCCAGAGAAAGGTATAGCCGAGCGGAATGCCAATGGCGGTTCCGGACAGGCCGATGATCAATCCGTTCAGCATGAAAATGCGCCGGATGCTTTTTCGAGTGGCGCCCATGGCTTTGAGGATCGCAATCTCCTTTTGTTTTTCCGTCACGATCATGGTGAGGGTGCTCACGATGTTGAAGGAGGCCACGATCGTGATCAGCACCAACAGCAAAAACATCATCGTCTTTTCAAGCTTGAGCGCCGAGAAGAGATTGCGATTCATCTGCATCCAGTCGCGCGCGCCATAGGCGAAGCCAAGCGACTGCTCCACGGAACGGGCCGTCTCGTCCGCGTGGAAGACGTCCGTGACTTTAATTTCAATGCCCGTCACGGTGTGTCCCATGTTGAAAAACTTCTGCGCTTCCGCGAGGTCGATGTAGGCCAACGACGAATCGTATTCATACATGCCTGATTGAAACAGCGCGACCAGCGCGAAGGTGCGGATTTTCGGCACCATGCCGATTGCGCTGATCGGACCGGCGGGGGGAGACACCACATTGACCGTATCCCCGACAAAGACGCCGAGTCGCAGCGCCAATTCCTTGCCCAGGATGATGCCGGGTTTTTCTGTCTCGATTGCTGGGCCGTTCGGATCGTCGGCCGGTGGTTGCTTCACCTTGACCGGCCTGCTGAGATCGGCTAATTCTCCGGTCGAGAGATTCTTGGCCAGCTCGGTCACCGTCGCTTCACGTTGCGGGTCGATGCCGCGGATCACAATGCCTTGCACGCCGCTCTGGGTC
>CXWL01111919.1_pt1 | contig 16546 bp, 21 predicted proteins | sample 590931 | NCBI WGS metagenome assembly CXWL01 (sample SAMEA3498368, study PRJEB10139) | groundwater metagenome | biome: water well; material: biofilm material | place: Germany | collected 2015-04-27 | reverse complement strand
TCAGCAAGAAATTTTTTCCGCAACGCAGCAGTTGGGATGAAATGTGGATTTTTAGAAGTGCCCTTAACTGGGCTCCCGCCGCAGCCTGCCCTCGGAAGGGCTGTCGGGGGCGGGAGCGACGAAAAATGAATTTTTAGCCCTGATAATTATTTCTACCTGGCTTGGGAGGCATGGGTGATGATCAAGTTATTCCAACGAGCTTCTTGCAAAACTATTTTTGAACCGAAGCGCAATGACACTTGATGCATGAATTTCTGCATCGAAGTGGTTGCGCCTCCTCCTTTTTGCGGCGATCTTTCGGATTTTCCGCTCTTGAGGGCGAATGCCTTCACCGGCCAAGCCGGTTGTGGATTTCTCTTTGCTCCTGCTGTCGGACTTACGTCAGCAATCTGAGTATCTGATCCGCCGTCAGCGCCAGCACCCCAAACATCAGGTGCGACATCACCTTCGTATTTCCCTGGCCCGGATATGCCTGCCGCCGAAATCATCCTTCAGCCGCCCGTTCGTCCGTTCCGCCTGGCTGCGCTCCTTGTAGCGCTGCGCCTCACTCGGCGCGAACTCGATCTTCTCGCCACGGCGCGGGTTGTGGTCGATCAGCGGCACATGCCCGAGGCTTCGGCTGTGCTCCCGCAACACGCCGCTGCAATACGCCGCATCCATCAGGTCGTAGCAGTTCGTCACCCGCTCCGCCGTCATCAAGGACAGCGGTATCGCCGCCAGGCTGTCGTGCATCGAGCGCTCACCGGTATTGCGCCAAGGGCTTGCCCTGTTGCCCCTCAAGCTTTCCCTGCCTCACCTCGCGGGCTTCGCCTTTCCCGGGACGACCGCGTTTCTTCTTCTCGGCAGGCTGCGCTTCTGGCGCTTCCGCTGGCGCACCCACCTTTTTCGCCGGTTTTTCGCGGGCTTCTATTGCTGTGCCATCCCGGCTGATATGGCCAACCAGCCTATCCCCCAGCGTCTCCCGCACCAGTGCCGCATGGGTGCGTTCCGCCAGACCCGCCCCGGCAAATTCGGCGAAGGCGCGCGAGAACGTCGATTCGCCCGGCAGCTTCTTCCACATCGAGAATCCGCAGATGCGCCTCAAGGCGCGATCCACGGCAAGGCGCTCGATCAGCCCTGCCGTGGTGGGCAATCCCAACACCGCTTTCGCAACATGCGCCCCATGTAGAACTGACAAGCTCTTCTATACGCACCCATTCCAGCGTGTGAATCACTTGTTCCAGTTTCGGCGTCATGACGCCCACTTCGTTTCGCAATGCAGGCATCAATTCATGTTCGACCACGCGCCACCGTTGCATGATTCCGTTCCGTTGCGTAGTATTCATGCCGGGCGTCGATGTAGTCTTTAGAACCTCCATCTTGCCAGCAATGGCCGCCCACCTCTACAACCTCTCGTCAAACTTTCGGCAATTATTTCAACTCAAACGCTGAGTTTTGCAAGAGCCTCACTATTGTACCGAAGTACAAGTATGCTTCAGCCGCAGATGGCGGTATTTGCCCGTTAACCGCCGTATAACCAAAAAAAAGAAACTAATGACCCGCCGCATCACCCCACAACAGCTTGTGCAACTGCACTTGCAGGCGCACCGGCAAGTTGTCGCGCAAGATCCATTCGGCCAGGGTTGTGGCCGATAACTGGCCGAGGGCGGGTGAAAACAGTACGGCGCATTTACCGGCCAATGACTGCTCGCAAAGAACCCGCCTGGCCCACACATAATCGGCTTCATCGCACAGCACGAACTTTATTTCATCGCGTTCATCCAGCTCGGCAAGGTTGCTCCACAGGTTTTTTTCAACTTCCCCCGATGCCGGGGTTTTGATATCCAGCACCTTCACCACACGCGCATCCACCCCGGATACATCCAGCGCGCCACCGGTTTCCAGCGACACCTCATAACCCGCATCGCACAAGGCGCGCAGCAGAGGCAGGCAGTTTTTCTGCGCCAGCGGTTCACCGCCGGTAACCGTCACATAACGCGCATGATGGCTTGCCACTTCGGCGAGTATTTCGGTTAACGTCATGTTGCGCCCGCCGCTGAAAGCATAGGCCGTATCGCAATAAGTGCAACGCAACGGGCAGCCGGTCAGGCGCACGAAAACCGTCGGCAGGCCAACGCGGCTGGTTTCGCCCTGGATGGAATAAAAGATTTCACTGATACGCAATTTCAATTTCAATTCATCGGCGACACTGCGTTGGCTGCCTCGTTTGCTCCCGGTACACGAAATAATTGATTGCAAAACATGCGATGTGGATGTGCAGGTTTGGTTAGGCACAGTTTTTTGCGCCGTAACCCAATAAAAACTGGTGTTGATGTGTGGCGTCCATCGGTATTGAAGATTAGGTTTGTTGGGTTACGCGATAAAGCCGCTAACCCAACCTACATGACTGCCCATCAAACAAAGTGGCACGAAATTCACCTACTTGATTGCAGCCAGGCGTTCCTTGGCTTTGTCCGCTGTTTCGCTGCCAGGGTATTTGGCGATGATTTGCTTGAGGGTTTTCTTGGCCGCCGGTGCATCGTTAAGCTCTAGCTGGCAATCTGCAATGCCCAACATGGCGTCTTGCACTTTGGGGCTGAAGGCATACTTGCTTGCCAGAAGTTGGTAGCTCGCGAGCGCATTCTTGTAATCCTTCAACGCAAGATAGGCGGAGCCCATCTCGTAATTGGCTTTGGGCACATATACAGATTCCGGGAATTTTTTCAGGAACTCCTGAAAAGCACTGATGGCTTTCTGGTGGTTGCCCGCCTTGAAGAGGCCATACGCCGCTTCGTAAGCGCGATTCTCAACGGCGGGGTCATCCGCTGCCGGGGTATTGCCACCGCCCTCAGCCGCTGGCGGTGGTGCCGCTGCCGCGGCAGCCTCGGCGGATTCAAAATGACGAATACGGGCATCCAGATCGGTGTAGAAATCTTTCTGCCGTTTCTCCGCATCCTGCAACTTGTGCAGGAGCTCTTCGTTCTGGCCGCGCAAATTGCGCAACTCCGCGTTCTGCGCCTCGATCTGCGCTTGCAGGTCGAGCATGGAACGGGTTTGCTGCCTGCCGGTTTCGCTTTGTTGCCCGATAGCTTCAGTTTGTTGCTTGCCGGTTTCTTCCAGTTTGGAAACGCGCGCATCAACTTGCCGGATCTGCTCGCGTGCCTCGTCGTCGTTGAACAAGCCCGCATGGGACTGGCCGCCGGTAACGCACAATCCGGCCAACAGCAAGGCTCGCAGCTTCATGCTTACCTGGCGTTATACTTCAGATCCGTGCGGCGGTTTTCCTTCCAGCACTTCTCTTCGTGGCAAGCGAGTTGCGGTTTTTCCTCGCCGTAGCTGACGGTTTCAAGCTGGCTATCCTTGGCGCCGCCGACTTGCAGCATCTTCTTCACGCCATCGGCGCGGCGCTGGCCCAACCCCAGGTTGTATTCGTTGCTGCCGCGTTCATCGCAATTGCCTTCCAGCCGCACCTTGCGGTTGGCACGTTCGCCCAGGTATTTGGCATGCGCCTGCACAACCGGCTTGTCGGCTTCCTGCACGACATACACGTCGAACGGATAATGCGTGCTGCGCTTTGCCAGAAGGCTGTTCGGGTCATCCAGGGGGTCAACCGCCACAGGTGCGGGGGCAACATACGCGGGCGCTGGTGCGGCCTCAACCCGCTTGGGCGCCTCGGCAACCGGTGCCGGCTTGACCTCCGCCTTCGGTTCCTCTTTCGGTTTCTGGCTGGCGCAAGCGGCCAACAAATTTACCAGCAACACACTTATCAATAGTTTTTTCATGATGTAAGCACCCCTTGTAAAATTATTGTTTCAGAAAAGGCCCCCACGTTGGCTCGCGAATATCCCCTGCTTGCGGAAACATCCTTTGCTTGACCCGGCCATCGCTGGACACGGTTGCCAATATACCACGGCCTTGCGCCTCTGTGGCGAACAAGACAAGCTTCCCGTTGGGTGCAAAGCTGGGCTTTTTCTCCCATCCACCCTCGGTCAACAACTGCATCTGTTGGGTCTCAAAATCCTGGGTGGCGATATAAAAACTACCACCCCTCAAGTGCGCGAACGTAAAACTCTTGCCGTCGGGGCTGTAGCGCGGTGAATAATTATTTCCTTCGTCGAAGGTCAGGCGCTCGGCAGTTCCGCCATCCACCGGCATGCGGTAAATCTGCGGGCTGCCGCCGCGGTCCGAGGTAAACAATATGGATAGGCCGTCCGGTGAAAAATTAGGTTCGGTATCAATCGCCCCGCTGTACGTGATACGGTGCAAGCCGCTGCCGTCCGGCCCCGCCAGGTAAATCTGCGAGCTACCGTCTCGCGTCAGCACGACGGCAAGCTGTTTGCCGTCCGGCGACCACGCGGGGGCGCTGTTGCTGCCCGGAAAATTGGCTACCACTTTGCGCTGGCTGGTAAGCAGCGATTGGACATACACCACGGCATGGCCCTGCTCGAAAGTCACATAAGCGAGATGGCTGCCGTCCGGCGACCAGGCGGGCGACATGATGGGTTCATTGATCGCCAGCACGGTCCGCTCGCCATAACCATCGCTGTCCGCCACCACCAGCCGGTTGGCCTTTCCCTGCCGGTTGATATAGACGATACGCGTACTGAACACCCCCGCATCGCCGGTAAGTTTTTCGTAAATCACGTCGGAGATGCGGTGGGCGATGGCGCGCAACTGGTCGGCCTTGGCGGATACTGACTGCCCGGCCAGCTCGATCTGTTTGACGGTATCCAGCAGCCGGAACTTCACCGCGACACGGCCATTGATCTGCTCCTCCACGCTGCCTATGGCCAGCGCATCCACACCCGGCCAATCGGCATACACCACTTCGCGCAGTTCGTGCGGCGCCTTGCCTGCGGGGTCAACCAGCCGGAACAACCCGCTGCGCATCAAGTCCGCAGAAACCACACTGCTGATGCTCTGGGCAAACTTCCCTTCCCCCGCAAACGGCACGATGGCGATGGGAATCTGGCGCTCGCCCGCCCCGATGATTTCGATGTCCAGTGCGGCATGCGCGGGCAGTGCCGCACACCATAAAAACAGCCATCCAAAATAACGCAACACACCCGACATCTTCATCTCTCTTTTTAGAAACGCCCTTTATTCCTTCGGGCTGAATATCAAATGCAGCTCGCGAAATTTATTGAACAACGCCACATCCGGCGGCAACGGCAGCGGCTGCGCTTTGAAGATGGCGCGTTCCACCGCGCTGTCATAAGCTTCCTTTCCGCTCGGCCTGGTCAGTTTTGCGCTCAGCACCGAGCCGCCGGGCAATAGCGTCACTTCGAATTCCGCCCGCGCATTATCCGGCACATCCGGCGGCATCACAATGTTGCGGCGTATCTTGGCGACAATCCTGGCTTTGTGTTCATCCACCACCCTGCCGATGGCCGCGGCCTGCTCTGCTCTGGCGCGTTCCTGTTCGGCTTGAGCGGCCTGCTGCGTTTTCTGCGCTTCGCTTATTTTCGGCTCTGTTGATTTCTGTTCTGTTGGCGGGTTCTGTTTTACGGGGGGTTTCTTGGGTTCCGCCGCTTTCTTGATCTCGGCCGGCTTGACCTTCGGCTTCTTCTTTTCAGCCAGTTCGATATCGGCTTTGGGCGGCACGGCGGGCTGTGCAGGTTCAGCCAATTTTTGAGGCGCCTCCAGCTTTGGTGGCTCGACCGGCTTCGGGGGTTCGGGCTGCACCGCTTCGGGTGGCGCAAGTTTGGCGGGCGCGCTCTTCACCTCGGGCAGGCTGTCCCAAATGTCCACCGCCATGCCTTGCGGCGGATCGGCGCGCCAACTGACACCGAAATACAGCAACGCAAAGAACGCGCCATGCACCGCCAGCGCCAGCATTCCGGCAGGCAGTTTATAAGGCTCTGGATAGGCGATCGCGCTCATCGCTCCTTGGTCTGCGCCAACAGCCCAACCTTCCTGATTTGCTGCTGCTGCAACACGTCCATCACGTTGATGACTTCTTCATAACGCACATTTTTGTCGGCTGAAATCACTACCGGCTGCTCCGCGTTTTTCGCCTGCTTCTGCTTGATCAGCGCAACCAGCTCGTCGCGCGACACGCTCTGCTCCCTGTCGCTCTTGCTGCGGTCGCGCAGCGCCAGCGTGGCATCCTTTTTTATAATCACTTCCATCGGCGCCAGCGGCGGCGACAGCGATTTCCCCACGCTGGGCAAATCAATCTGTCCGGGGTTCATCAGCGGTGCGGTAATCATGAATATCACCAGCAACACCAGCATCACGTCAATATAGGGCACCACGTTGATCTGGCTCATCGGGCGGTGGGATGAGCGGCGGACGAAGTAAGTCATGGCTGGCGCTGTAGCACGTTGGAGAATTCTTCCATGAAACTTTCAAAGCGCGAGGAAAGGCGCGTGACATCATGCGCATAACGGTTATAAGCCACCACGGCGGGAATCGCGGCGAACAGCCCCATCGCGGTGGCGACCAGCGCCTCGGCAATGCCCGGCGCGACATGCGCCAGCGTGGCCTGGCCGACGTTGGACAGGCCGCGGAAAGCATTCATGATGCCCCATACCGTGCCGAACAAGCCCACATACGGGCTCACCGAGCCGACTGTGGCGAGAAAGGACAGGTGCGATTCGAGATGATCCATTTCGCGCTGATAAGTGGCCTGCATGGCGCGGCGCGTTCCTTCCATCACCGCGCTGATGTCCATGCCCTGCTTCTTTTTCAGCTTGACGAATTCGGCAATCCCCGCCGCAAAAATGCGCTCCATGCTGCCTTTTTCATCTTGCTTGGTGTTCACGGCCTGATATAGCTTGCCGATATCCGGGTTCCCCCAGAACGCCTCCTCAAATTCTTTGCTCTGCCTCACCGCCTGCCGGACAGCAAACATCTTAAGGAAAATGTACCACCAGGACATCAGCGAAACCAGCAGCAGCAACCCCATCACCAGTTGCACCAGCACGCTGGCATTCCCTATCAAATGCAGGAACGATAAATCCTGTGACAAATTCATAATTTCAATCTTTCCATTGCTTGCGCAATACTTCCGGCACACTCACCGGCTTAAAACCATCCACGGTCACGCATACCAGGTGAATTTCCGCCTCCGCCAGTACCTCCTCGCCGCGCATGACAGCCTGATGCAGGATCACGCGGCTGCGGCCAACCTCCTTGATCCATGCGCTTACCGAGAGCAGGTCATCCAGCAATGCGGGCTTGAGATAATCCAGCTTGAGCGAGCGCACCACGAACACCACACCGAATTCGCGCATCAACCCGGCATTGCTGTAGCCGTGGCAATCGCGCAACCACTCCGTCCGCGCCCGCTCCATAAAGTTCACATAACTTGCGTGATACGCCACCCCGCCCGCATCGGTGTCCTGAAAATACACGCGCACGGGCAGCGTGTAAACCTGTCGGCTCTTGCTCATGCCGCAACACCTTCACCGTCATGCGTTCTCATTTTATCAGCCTCCCCAATCATGCTCGCACCTTCACTTCTGTTTTGATATTTTTTAGAGGCGCCCCGATATTGGCTCGGCTGCCCGCACCAAAACTCATCCGGCGTCCCTGATGAAATTTGCGGGTTAGTTTCTCGCGCGCAAAGCTTCGATACGCTCATCCAGCGGTGGGTGGGTCATGAACAATCTGGAAAGTCCGCCCCCGCCGCCGGAGATGCCGAAGGCGGCCATCTTTTCCGGCAAGGCGGCCTGCTCGTGGTTCATCTTCAGGCGCTCCAGCGCGGCGATCATCTTGTTGCGCCCTGCCAGGTTGGCGCCGCCCGCATCCGCGCGAAATTCGCGCTGGCGCGAGAACCACATGACGATGACGCTGGCCAGCATGCCCAGCACCACTTGAGCCGCCATTTCGGCAACGAAGGCACCGATGCCGCGGCCATTGCGCCCGTCATTTTTGAGCAGTATGCGGTCCACCAGAATGCCGAACAATTTGGCGAAGAAAATCACGAACGTATTCACCACGCCCTGGATCAGCGCCAGCGTGACCATATCGCCGTTGGCAACGTGGCTGACCTCATGCGCCAGCACGGCTTCCGCCTCGTCGCGGCTCATGTTGTGCAGCAGGCCGGTGCTCACTGCCACCAGCGCGGCATCACGGTTCCAGCCGGTGGCGAAGGCATTCACATCCGGGGCGTTATAAACCGCCACTTCGGGCATGCCGATGCCCGCCGCGCCCGCCTGCCTGCGCACCGTTTCCACCAGCCAGCGCTCCGTCGGATCAATTGGGTTTTCGATGACCTGCGCGCCCACCATCCGCTTGGCCGACCACTTGGACATGAACAACGAAACCAGCGAGCCCGCAAAACCCATTACCGCCGACATGATCAGCAGCGCGTTGAAATTAATCTGGCCGCTCTGGTCAAGCACCCGGTCCACGCCGAGCAGGCGCAAGGTGATGTTGATGACGAAAAGCACCGCCAGGTTGGTCAAAACAAACAGGAAAATCCGCTTCATGACTTTGTCTCCATTAAACTAAAAAAAACCGACCCAGTTTACCATTTCCCTTCGCCCGGCTAGCTATATGAGGGCAACCGCCGGAATTTCAAGGCGAAACCGGCTGGTGGCAAACCCGCCCATTGCATTGGAGAGCGCGCGGAAAAATAAGTTGCCATCATGTGTTTGACATTAGTTCTAATTAGAACTTACAATGTACTAGCTAGAACTTATTGGGTAATCATTCAAGCGATCATGCCGCAGAAATCATTCATCCCCGTCTTGCGCGAACTTGCGCGCGCCTACCAGGCTTTCGAAGCCTACTCGGCGGCCCACATCCGCACCCTCGGCCTTACCTCGTCACAGTTCGACATCGTTGCCACGCTGGGCAATACGGATGGCATGAGCTTCAAGGAACTGGGCGAGAAAACCCTGATAACCAAGGGCACGCTCACCGGCGTGGTGGATCGCCTGGAAGCCAAGAGCCTGGTGCGGCGCCTCGCCTCGACCAGTGACGGGCGCAGCCAGACCGTGCAACTGACCCGCAAGGGGGAAACGCTTTTTGCCCGGATATTCCCGGCCCACATGGATCATATCGGGCATGCCTTCGCCGCCTTCTCGCAGGCAGACCTGGATGTCATGAAAACCGAGCTGCACCGGCTGCGCGAAGCGCTCTCCGCACCCAATGAATTATCCGCAACCACCCCGAAAGGAAAATCATGACCAAGCTCGTATGCACACAAAAAAGCCCTTATGCAGTCGAACTTGAACCCGGCGACCATTACGGGTGCGCGTGCGGCCTGTCGAAGAGCCGGACGTTCTGCTATGGGGCGCACAGCGCGCTCTGAACACCGGCTTCAAATCGCCATGGACAATCGCTACACCCGTACTGCCATTACCCTGCACTGGGCGATTGCCATGCTGATCTTCGCCACCTTCCCGCTCGGCGTATACATGCACGACCTGCCGCTCTCTCCCGGCAAGCTCCGTCTATACAGCTACCACAAGTGGATCGGTGTCACCATCTTCCTGCTGGCCGTGCTGCGCATATCGTGGCGCGGCACGCATCGCCCGCCGCCGTTACCCGCCAGCACACCGCGCTGGGAAAAGCTTGCCGCCGGCACCGTACATTACCTGCTGTATATACTGATAGTTGCCGTGCCGCTGAGTGGCTGGTTGATGAGTTCGGCCAAGGGCGTCCAGACCGTGTGGTTCGGCGTGCTGCCGCTGCCCGACCTGCTCGCCAAGAACAAGGAACTGGGCGACTTGCTCAAGGAGGTGCATGAAGGCCTCAACTTCACCTTGCTCGGCTTGGTGCTCGCCCATGCTGGCGCCGCGCTCAAGCATCATTTCGTCGAACGCGACGAAATACTGGCGCGCATGATTCCGTTTCTCGGGAGGGGCTCATGAAACATTTGCTGCTTGTTCCGCTGCTATTCGCCACCTCGCCGGTATCCGGCGCGGAATTCACCGTGCTGCGCCCGCAGCAAAGCAGCATCGCTTTTGTTTCGAAACAGATGGGCGTGCCTGTGGAAGGCAGTTTCAAGAAATTCACTGCCCGCATCGCGGTGGATCCGGCCAGGCCGGAAACAGGCTCGGCGCGCATTGACATTGACCTTGCCGGCATTGATACCGGCAGCGCAGAAGCCGATGAAGAAGTCGCGGGCAAGGCATGGTTCGACACTAAAAACCACCCTGTCGCCAGCTTCATCTCGGGCAGCGTCAAACCTTCTGGCAACGGGCGTTACGAAGCGCTCGGCAAGATGTCCATCAAGGGCAAGTCGCTGGACGTCAAGGCTCCCTTCACGCTCAAACAAAATGCCGACACGCTGATCGTTGATGGCATGTTTCCGATCAAGCGCCTCGATTACGGCATCGGCTCCGGCGTCTGGAGCGACACCGGTACGGTCGCCGACGAAGTACAAATCCGCTTTCACTTTACCGTTGCAATAAAATAACCACACCGAAAGGAAAATACCATGAATAAACTTCTCGCAACCCTCCTCGCCAGCCTGCTTGCCGCGCCCGCCTGCGCTGCGGACAACTACACCATAGACCCCAGCCACACCTGGCCTGTATTTGAAGTCAACCATCTCGGCTTTTCCACCCAACGTGGCCGCTTCAACAAAACCAGCGGCAAGATCGCCCTGGACGCCGCCGCGAAGAAAGGCAGCGTGGATCTGGTCATTGCGACAACCTCCCTCGACATGGGGCTGGATAAATGGGATGAGCACCTGAAATCGGAAGACTTCTTCAACGCCGGGCAATTCCCCGCCATGCATTTCACCTCAGACAAACTGGTGTTTGATGGCGACAAGGTTGTGGCCGCCGAAGGAAGCTTTACCCTGCTCGGGGTCACCAAACCGATGACGCTCACCGTGAGCAATTTCCGTTGCGCACCCCACCCGATGAACAAAAAACCGACCTGCGGCGCGGACATCACCACCACCCTCAAACGCTCGGAATTCGGCATGACCAAATACGTGCCCGCAGTGAGCGATGAAGTAAGGATCTCCGTTCCGGTAGAAGCGGTGAAGGATTAAACCTAAAAACGGCTCAGCCACGGATGAACACCGATTAACACAGATAAAGCAATGCGTTGCTCAAGGTTCGCCACCCACCAAAAAGGTGGCGCGGATGAGAAAAACAACTCATTGATAATCCGTGTTAACCAGTGGCTGAACTGCTTTTTATAGGTAAACCCGGGAATGCCAGCCGGAATGCGGCTATTGGCCGGGCAAGGTGTCTGTTCTGGGGTTGTTGCACCTGAATGTAAGGGAGCGAAGGTTTAAGCCCCCGGACTTGGACTCGTCAATTTTTATTATGTTAGAGACGATGTGGCGTTGCAGCACACAAACTTCATCAGCTTGTTTATAGCATGAGGTTAAGGTTTTATCTGCTCCATGGCAGTCAACGAGGCGGTTCAGTTCAACATCTTGCCTGGTTGCAGGTATCTGCACTGTCGCCGGCGCCGGTGCCCGCACCGGCGCCGGTGCGGGCACGGATGCAGGTGGTGGTGTTCTATCTTCTCTTGACACTATTGTCAGGTCTGTTGATGTTATAAGCGGCGTTGCCGAGCACCCGGCGATTAAAACAGGCACAAAAACGAGACCGGATAATAATTTCATTTTTCCAGTTTCATTTAAATATGCCGTGCCGAGCATTGTCGCATCTACAAATCCAAACATCGCAAAATACATGGCTTCAGTATAAGGGCGTTTCTAAAAATTCAGGGTTCGCCCAAATGCCCCACAAGGGGACGCCGATCCGCTACGGGCAAAAGCAGCCCGTGCGGAATCGTCAGCAAGCCGTGGGGAAAATTTCGCAGCGCCGCATCTGTATGATATGTCAGCAAGAAAACGAAGTTTCAGTGCAGGGTAACCTTTAGGTTGGCCGAAGCTAAATTTTTTGCGAGCAGCCGCTATGCGGCTTGCCTGCTTACCCCTCTGCCGCAACGCGGCATAACCAGTCGCTTGGCCGCCGTTTCTTGGCGGCTTAGTGGAATGGCTATAACCAACGACTTGCCAAGCGTTTTTTGCTTGGTTAGTCGGATGGCTAGTTGCTTCACCAGTAGTTCTATCAGTTGGGATGAAATATGGATTTTTAGAAGTGCCCTAAAGCCCCCGGCTCTGTGGTTATGCCGGGGGGTACTCACTTATTTCTTCGGAGCTTCGCCTTTTCCGGCTTTCTTAACCAGAAAACCTTCCTGCTCACCCAGCTTAAAGGGCCGGAAAACATCCACCTTCTTGAACATCTGGTCCACCACGTAGATGCGCCCGTCTTCATCCACCGTAATGCCCGACGGCAGGTTGAATTTCCCCGGCCCATTTTCTTCGGAGCGATCACCGATGAACATCAGCAAGGTGCCTTCCGGGTTGAAAATCTGGAAATTGCCATATGCCGAGTCGATGACATACAGGTTGCCTTCCGCATCGGTGCTCGCTTCCTTGGGGCGGGCAAAATTACCTAATTGCTTGCCGACCTCGCCAAAACTTTTCAGGAAGTTGCCGCTGGTATCAAAAACCTGGATGCGGAAATTACCGCCGTCAACCACATACAGCTTATCCTTGCCGATGGCAACCGATCTCGGCAGGTTAAGCTCGCCCGGACCGCTGCCACGCTTGCCGAAATTGAACAGGTTCTCGCCCGTTTTCGCGTTGAACACGAGGACGCGGTGGAACACGCCTGGCGACTGGGCGCCGCCGATATCGACGACGTAGGCCCGCTCGCCTTGTTTGTCAACGGAGATGCTGGTCAGGCGGGAGAACAGATCCGATCCGCCAAACTTGCGCAGGAAATTACCGTCGCGGTCGTAAACCATGATGAGTTTCTGCGTGGCATCGGCGACAAACAGGTTGCCGGAGCCATCCACGGAAATACCGATGGGCTTGACGAGCCGTTCCTTTTCGTTAAGTTTTTCACTGTCGCCAATCGAGAAATAGCGGCCTTCCGCCACATCGTACACCTGGACTACGCGGGAAGCCGTATCGGAAACGAAAATGCGACCGCGGTGTACGGCGACCCCGTAAGGCTTGCGCATGCCAAAACTGGCGACGCCTTCTCCTGTCAGCAAATTCTTCAGCCTGCTGTCTTCTTGCAAGGGTTCCACATCGCTGCTGCTCTTGATTGTCCGCTCGAAGATGAAACGCGGCTCATCGGGCGGGCCGGGATACACCAGATCGCGCGCAGGCCCTTTTTCCTCATCCCCCATTTGTGCGCATGCCGTCAACCCCAGCAGCACGATACCCAATAGCCAAGCCAACGGATTGCGCCCCGGAAGGCGAATGTTATATGCCATATCTACACACCCCCAATAAATAATTCAAACCCGAATTGGTTCGCCGCAACACTCTGACGCCGCCCCAATTCGCTTGGATGAATTATATATCATTGCAGTTCTTTGCATACATGCACGGATGAGGAGTCCCAAACCCCGCGATTGAAATTGAAGCAGCGCCACCCCAGACGGTTTTCCGTGAAATCTGATCATCAAAAATGTTTGCCCGGCAGATGAAACGGGCGCCAGCGTACCGTCATCACCTTGTGGTGCAGCCAGCCCTCGCCCAAGGCCGGGTGTTTGAGCGGGATAAACAGATTGCGGGCGATGACGCCGATGCGGAAGAGCGTGGCATTGGCCGCTAATTGACCACGGGGCACCCGATCATCCGGCATGCCAGCAGCCATTTGACAATTATATTTCCGTTCTTTCAGCCCCGCGCCGGGCAGTTATACCACGCATTTTAGGGGCGCAATTGCTATGGCGATGCGCGCCAACCTGGGATAGAATGCAACCCGTGTGCCAACATAATCCTGGGGACGGCAGTTGACCGCTTGTCGTGCAGGATATGGCTTGAAATAGGTCGAGATTTCCATGGGACTTCTTTCACCTTTACTGGCGAGTGCGCTACGCCCCATTGAGTACGAAAATCAGCTTGAATATTGCCTTATCATCCAGTCAACTCAGTTGTGACAAACCGAAGGAAAACCAGCAAATGAAAACACCTTGTACTATGCGCGCAGATATTCAATTGTGCTATGGCCAGGCGGGTTCCAGCACTTTGCGAGCCTGCACCACGCTGGCGCTTGGGATGTGCCTGATATGGATCATCGGCAGTTTCTCGCCCGCCATGGCTAATCCGGGCTACCTGGGACAGAGAAAAACCGGAGTCGGAGCCGAAGCGCTCTACAAAAGGCATTGTTCGGTCTGCCACGGCGACCGTGGCAGCGGCAATAGCAAAGCCAGTAAAAGCCTGGTTACGCGGCCACGCGATTTCAGCGCGGCCACCAACCTGACGCGCAAAAAAATGATTTTCGCCATCCAGGAAGGCAAGGGCGCCACCGCCATGATGGGATGGAAAACACGGCTCACCGAAAAGGAAATTGAAGATATCGTGGATTACATCCGCGGCAGGTTCATGCTGGTAGCCCTCGATCCGCGCATCGCCCAGGGCCGCGGCGTTTACGGGCACTTCTGCCAGGTGTGTCACGGCGACCGCGGCCAGGGCATCCTGTCCTCCGAAATGGCTGGCGCGCCGCGCGACCTGAATTCGGCCAAAGCCCAGGCGGGGCTCACCCGTGAGCGCATGATCGCTTCAATCGCGCGCGGCCAGCACGGCCCGGTCAAGACAGGCTTCGGCGAAAGACTGTCCGCGGAACATATCGGGGCTGCGACGGATTACATCCGCAAGGTAATGATCCCCGACCTTTCAAAATCTGATCCGGATACCCCGGTCGGCAGCCCGGTCGAACCAGCGGTTGGCGGCCAGAAAAAAGCTGTGGCACCCCCCGCAGCCGCTTCCGAGAAAGACGACATGTACCAGCCTTTGCCCAAAGGGCTGAAAGGCGATGCGCGGCTGGGCGAGAAATTTTTCATGGAAAACTGCGCCACCTGCCATGGCAAGAAGGGGGACGCGCAAGGGCCGCGCGCTTACTTCATCAACCCCAGGGTGCGCAGTTTCCTGGACGACTATTCACGCAAAACCCTCGATCGCCCGACCATCTTCTCATCCGTCTCCAATGGGCGAAAGGGAAGCGAAATGCCGGCATGGAATAAAGTGCTCAACGAGCAGGAAATCGCCAACGTGACGGAATTTGTCTTCCAGGCGTTCATACAGCCAAACATCGGGACGAAAGCAAGCGCGAAGTGAAATGGAAATTGACGACGGCGGTCTTGCTGGCCGCCGTTACCGTTGCCGCTTACGGCGGCTTGCCCGGTTTGGCGCAGGTTGCCGCCAGCATGACCCCTCCCGCAGCCACCCAGGCACAGCTTGAGGCCGGGCGGAAAGTCTATAACTTCCGCTGTTATTTCTGCCACGGTTATTCCGGCAACGCGCAGACAGTGGCGACCAGTTTTCTCTCTCCGCCACCGGTTGATTTTACCCGCGCCAATCCCGCCTCGTTCACGCCGGAGCATATTGTCTCGGTGCTGCAAAACGGCAAAGCGGGAACGGCGATGCCGTCATTCCGCAATACCCTCACCGATACGGAAATGGTGCAGGTCGCCGCATTTGTGGCGGATGAGTTTGTGCTGCGAAAAGCCCCCAACACACACTATCACACACTGGAAAACGGCTGGCCGGACCACCAGCGCTATCGCGCGGCCTTTCCGTTTGCCACGGGTGAAATCGCTGTCAGCCGCCCGTGGGAGGATTTGAGTGAAGATCAAGTGCGCGGCAAGCGCCTGTTCCTTTCCAGTTGCGTGACCTGCCATGACCGCGGCGGCGGTTCCATGCGCCAGGAAGGCGCTGGCGGATCGCGTGGTGCCGGCGGTGGCGTTGTCTGGGATGCGCGCCCGTTATCCTACCCGCGCAATAACTTTTCCTATACACCGCTTCCGCAACTCGATGCGGTATCCAGCGCCAGCCCCTACGCGTTGCACGACATGCCGTTGCGGATCAAAGGCATGACCCCGCTCGAACGCCAGGGCCAGAAGCTGTGGCAAGTCAACTGCGCTTTCTGCCATGCTGTTGATGGCTCTGGCAAGAACTGGATCGGCAGCTTTCTCGAGCCTCATGCGCGGAACCTGCGTGACCCCGCTTTCATGGGTGCCATGACGCGCGCGCGCCTGGCCGAAGCGATCCGCGAAGGGCTGACCAACACTTCGATGCCGGCGTGGAAATCCGTCCTCAGCGACAAGGAAATCACCGCGATCATCGCTTATATCGCCAAGGCTTTTTACCCGTTGCCCGACTGAAAATGAGTGCGCTTGGCCGCAATGACCCCTGCCCGTGCGGCAGCGGAAAAAAATACAAGCAGTGCTGCCAGCGGCGCGAGACCCCCGCAGCAAGCGGCGGCGGCACCGGGGCAATCCCGGCTCCCGCGGCTCTCCAGGCCGCGCTGGAGCACCACCGGGCCGGGCGCCTGCCGCAGGCGAAGGCCCTCTACCAGCAAATACTCCGGGCGGCGCCGGACCATGCGGACGCGCTGCATTATCTGGGCGCGATCGCCAGCGGCGAGGGAAAACACCGGGACGCCGCCGACCTCATAGGCCGGGCGATCCGCATCCGGCCATCGCGCGCCATGTATTACAACCTGGGGAACGCGCTCAAGGCGCTGGGCGATCTGGACGGTGCGGTGGAGAGCTACCGCGAGGCGCTCGCGCTCAAGCCGGATTACGCCGAGGCGCACGTCAACCTGGGCAACGCGCTGCA
>CXWL01141185.1_pt1 | contig 16547 bp, 14 predicted proteins | sample 590931 | NCBI WGS metagenome assembly CXWL01 (sample SAMEA3498368, study PRJEB10139) | groundwater metagenome | biome: water well; material: biofilm material | place: Germany | collected 2015-04-27 | reverse complement strand
GTACATAAGCTTTACTGGCGCTGTAGGTAGCGTTGAAGCGCTCCGGAAACAGCGCCACCACAGAGGCGATGTTGATGATCGTGCCGCGACCGGCTTTGGCAAAACCTGCCGCAGCAGCCGATGCCAATCGGGTGACCGTGGTGACATTGAGCTGAATCAAACGCTCCAGCTTCTCTGGATCGGCATTGGCCAGCAGACCATCCGCGGCAACACCCGCGTTGTTGACCAACAAACTGATACTCGAATCGCTGCGCAGACGCTGCTCCAGCCTGACCACGTCATCCTTGTGCGTGAGATCCGCCTTGAGTACCTCAACCTGAACACTGTGGGCATCACGCAATTGACTCGCGGTGTTGTCCAGACGCTCCTGATCACGAGCGACCAGCAATAGATCAAAACCGCGTGCGGCCAACCGCTGAGCGTAAATCGCACCGATACCGGAAGATGCCCCCGTTACCACTGCCGTACCTTGAGACTGGACAGAATTCATGACAATGCTCCTGAAATACCTGAGAGGACAAACAATCTCTGATGTGTAATCGATGCAGAAGACGCCAAATGATTATAGGCATAATCTCAGATCAATATGATAGCCGTAATTTTTAATGATCCGACCAACATCCGCGTGTCTTCCCGTTGTGCCCTTCAGGCAAAACAAAAAGGCCGGTCAATGACCGGCCCCCTGGCGTTGAATAATCAGCTTAGTTGACTTCCAGCTTCTCGCGATTGCGATCCAGAATGGCCTTGCCGATCCCCTTTACTTCCAGCAGCTCATCGACCGAGGCAAAGGGACCATTTGTTTCGCGATACGTAACAATCGCCTTCGCCTTGGCCTCACCTACGCCGGACAATTCTTTCTGCAAGGTTGCCGCATCGGCGTCGTTAAGATCGATTTTTGTACTCTGTGAAATCGCGGCAGAATGCGTAACCAAAGGCGCCTTTTCAGATACCAAAGGTGCGACAGGCGCCGCAATAGTGGCGATTGAAGCACTGCTGAGAAAGGCAAAAATCAGCGAATAAAAGTAACCCGTACGCATTGATGAAGCTCCATGTCATCGTTTGAGAAAGCAGCTTTTCCGAAGCTGCTCCTCAAACTTAGGTCATGGCAGGCGCATGTCAAAAATGCGTGAGTTACAGAATGTGAAACAATCAAGGCTCCAGCCGGCGCTGCTGATGGATCCAGTCGACGATTTCACCGTCAGGCGTGTAGCCACTGACCGTTTCGCGCAGAAGCTGACGGACCCTGGCGTAATCATCTTCCTCAACCGCCATAAGCAGTTCGCTCAACCGTGCTTTCAATATTTCCCACGGCAGGTGATCTTCATTGGCAGTCATGATCATTGGGTGGGGTGTGGCGGCAACGTTGTCGCCGATCAACAGCTCCTCGTAGAGCTTTTCGCCAGGACGCAGCCCTGTGAACTCAATGGAGATATCACCCTGTGGATTGCGATCGGAACGAATGCTCAGACCAGACAGGTGAATCATTTTCTCGGCGAGTTCAACGATTTTCACCGGTTCCCCCATGTCCAACACGAAAACATCTCCACCCTGCCCCATCGAACCGGCCTGGATAACCAGTTGTGCGGCCTCCGGAATGGTCATGAAATAACGGGTGATTTTCGGGTGGGTGACGGTCAGCGGACCACCTGCTTTGATCTGGCTGTGAAACAGAGGGATCACTGATCCGGAGGAACCCAGCACATTGCCAAAGCGCACCATCGTGTAACGCGTTTTATTCACTCGCGAGACATTGGCCTTGTCACCGAATAGCACCGGTGCGACTTCGCGACTGAGCGCCTGAAGCGTGAGCTCCGCCAAGCGCTTGGTACTGCCCATCACATTCGTCGGCCGTACCGCCTTGTCGGTCGAGATCAGGACAAAGTTGGCAACCCCGGACTGCAAAGCTGCCTGCGCAGTATTGAGGGTACCTATCACATTGTTCAGTACGCCTTCAGCAACGTTGTGCTCAACCATCGGCACATGCTTGTAAGCGGCGGCGTGATACACCGTTTCGACCTGCCAGGTGGCCATCACATCGAGCAATTTGTGCTGATCACGAATAGACCCGAGAATCGGCAGCAACCTGACAGGCGTTGACTCCCGACGCCCACGCTGTTCGAGCTCGGAAAGAATGCTGTAGAGGTTGAACTCGCTGTGATCGAACAAAATCAGTGTGGTCGGATTCAGCGCGAATATTTGCCGACAGAGTTCGGCACCTATCGAACCGCCAGCTCCCGTAACCATGACGGTCTTTGCTTTGATGCAACGCTCAAGCAGATCAGGCTGCGCAGGGACTGCATCGCGACCCAACAAGTCGGCAATATCAACCTCCTGGATGTCTTCGACCTTTACCCTGCCGCTGGCCAAATCAGTGAAGTTGGGAACACTGCGCACATGGAGCGGAAAACTCTCCAGCAGATTCAGAATCTCCCTGCGGCGTGCTCTTGTCGAAGACGGTAGAGCCAGCAGTATTTCCTGCGCCCCCGTTTCATCGATCATTTGTTGAATATGCTTGGGTTTGTAGACCTGAAGTCCGGAAATGGACNNTCGCGACAAGCTGATTCCCGGCCACACCCGCGCCGTAGATAGCGACTTTGATAAGCCCGTCATCCCGACTCGTGAACGGAACGTGTTGAGCGGCATCGAACCAGTCGCCCATGAAATACTGGCGCATGCACAAACGCAATCCGCCGATGATGACAAGGCTGAGCCACCAGTAATTGAAAATGATCGAGCGAGGAATCACAGCCTGATGATTGCTGTACCAATAAACCACCAGGGCGAGAATCAATGAAGACAGACTGACCGCTTTGATAATGGCAATGAGCGCATCGTTACCGAAATAACGCATGACCGCCCGGTACATGCCGAACCGGATGAAAAGAGGCACTGCAATGACCGGCGCACAGACAAAAAGCCAGAAGTGGACCTTCAACGGGTTGTACATATCGTCGATGCCGAGACGTACGATAAAGGCCAACCACAGCGCGAGCCATACGAGCACGACATCCGTCGCGACCTGAATCAGCCTTTTCTGCCTGCGAGGCAGGCCAAGCAACAAAGTCCGTACCTTATCCATTACCCCTCTCTGAGCGTGACGCCCACTCCTTAATCACAGCGATCTTCATTGTACTCACCTCGCTGGAACAAGCAGAAACGAATAAAGCACTATCCGGACAAGCGCGCTGGCCGGTACGCTTTTTGCTTCATCCAGCGAGCGAGCATTTTACGTAAAGCCTCGCTACAATCGTAACCTAAGCGGCACAAGGAAATTGTCGTAAAATTGACGCGTCGGGCAGTACTTCGGAGTTTCCGCTGACGAGTTTCGCTGACATTTATGACCGCCCCGTCGCACTTCAATTGAAAACCCAATCGAATTCACGAGCCAAAATGTCCAAAAATATTACCGTTCATACACAGTCTGTGGACGCGGCGCGTCGAAGCTCATTAAAAAATCAGCGCCCTGTCGTAATTTGGCTGACTGGACTGAGTGGAGCCGGAAAATCCTCAGTGGCCAATGCACTGGAGCTGGCGCTATGTGAAGCAGGCAACCACACCTATCTGCTTGACGGGGATAATCTGCGCATGGGGTTGTGCAGGGATCTGGGATTCAGCGACGACAGCCGAGTGGAAAACATCCGGCGAGTTTCCGAGGTTTCCAAGCTCTTCATCGATGCCGGCCTGATTGTCATCACTGCATTTATTTCTCCATTCCACCGAGACAGGCAGTTGGCGCGGGAAGTAGTCGGCAATGAGTCGTTCATAGAGGTTTTCGTCGACGCTCCGCTTTCCGAGTGCAAGAGAAGGGACCCCAAGGGGCTCTACAAAAAAGCAGAGCAAGGATTGATCAAGAACTTCACCGGCATCGATTCTGCTTACGAGGCCCCTGAAAACCCTGAAATTCGCATCAACACACTCGAACATGATGTGAATACTTGCGTAGCGCAAATCCTCAAGTATCTGAAAGAAGTGTACATATGAAGTCTCTCGTAATTATCGGAGCCGGTTTTAGCGGGACCGTGGCAGCGATTGAATTTTTACGTACAGCACCTGAGGGTTCCACACTCCTTATTCTCAATCGTTCAGGACAATTGGCCAGAGGCCTTGCTTATGGCACTAACAGTGCGATACATCTTCTGAATGTACCTGCTGGCAATATGTCAGCAATTGTCACCGAACCTGACTCGTATCTTGATTACTGCAAATCTCAGGACAAGGACATCACTTCGAACTGCTTTACGCCTAGAAAAATGTATGGCGAGTATTTGGAGTCTTTGCTGACCAAAGCGGAGTCAGATGCGCGTGGACGCGTTGATTTCAAGCAGATCACCGGCAATGCCAAGCGCATTTCCGCGTTTGAGACAGGCGCCAGGATCGAACTGGATACCCGGGAAGTAATACTTGCGGACCAGATCATTCTTGCGCTCGGGCATTTTCCGCCACTGTCACCCGCAGCATTGCGTCCGCTACAGGATTCTCCGTGCTTCATCAAAGATCCTTGGTCGAACGATATATCGAAGCTCCGGGACAGTGACGCGCCAGTCTTGCTGGTCGGTGGAGGACTGACGGCGCTGGATGTGATCTCGAGTTTAAAAAAATCGAACCACACAGGCGAAATAACAATGCTTTCCCGGCGTGGTTTGCTCCCCATTCCACACAGAGTCAGCAGAGGTTCGACACACTCGCATCCTGAGCTTATTCTGGAACTGACGCAAAAAGTCCCCGACATTCTGGGTTATTTCCGCACGATCAGAAGTTATATAAGCAGCAACCCTGAAATGAATTGGCGAGATGTAATCGCGGCGATTCGTCCTATAACGCCCAAACTCTGGCTGAACCTTCCCGACAAGGAGCGCCGTAGATTCTTACGCCACCTGCAACCCTACTGGGATGTGCACCGCCACCGTGTCGCGCCTGCGACATATGAGGTATTTGATGCGAGCCTTAAAGTAAAAAAAATAAGGACTCTCGCAGGCCGCTTGCATTGCGCTGAAGAAATCGCATCCGGTGCCAAAGTATCGGTCAGATTACGAGGTGAGCAGCACCTGACAGATATGACCTTTAACTACATCATCAACTGCACCGGCCCGAATTCAAACCCTTCGCTTATAAATGAAGAGTTGATCAAAAACCTGGTGCTTGAAAACCTGATCAGCATTGACGCATACGGACTCGGAATCAACGTAACTCAGGATCTGGCAGTCATTGATCAGACAGGAAATGCTTCTTCCTGGCTGAGTTATGTAGGGCCGATGCTGAAAGCGAATCTATGGGAAGCGACCGCCGTCCCTGAGCTACGTATCCATGCGTCGGAAGTAGCGAAAAAAATTGTCAGATTATTCAATGAAGAAGNNCTGCCACCACAAGCATGGTATGCCAGGGGGAGGACTCGCTACTTCTGCTCAAGCGTCACTGGGGGCAGTTGTACAATAAACAGGAGAATCATTGGTAAAGATGGCACTCCAACGCAGGAACATTAATTTATTCAAAGCTGTGTCTACCCGTCCCCTATAGATACAACCATTACATTTTGCAGTGCGGTGCGTGGGAGCAATCAGACCTGTATAATCACTAACCATGCCGTTTAAACAAGGCCAATCTCCATAAAATTCAGGGACAACGGACTCACCTTTGGAAAATCAGTCATTTCTAAACGCCCCCGACCGCAAGCCACCTCCTCAGCGCTCTAAAGCAGTAATCGGGGTGTTGCTCTGCACATACAATGGTGAGCAATATCTTTCTCAGCAAATCGACTCGATCATCGATCAGTCCCATGAGAACTGGAAGATATACGTCTCTGATGACGGCTCAACTGATGATACTCTCCAAATACTTGAAAGCTATAAAAAGCAACTAGGCGAAGAGCGACTGCAAATCTTCCAGGGCCCTCAAGACGGTTTCGCCAAGAACTTCCTGTCATTGATCAATCGCGAAGAAATTGACGCAGATTATTTTGCATTTTCCGATCAGGACGACATTTGGCTCAAGGACAAACTCGAAAGAAGCTTACATCTCCTCTCAAACACTCCTGGCAATGCACCCAATTTATACTGCTCACGCACGTTATTATTTGGAAGCACGCAAACCAAAAGCGAAATGTCTCCGCTTTTTCAAGCCTTACCGAGTTTCAAAAATGCTTTGGTACAAAGCCTGGCCGGTGGCAACACCATGCTCATCAATCAACAAAGTCGTGAATTGCTGAAGCGTATCGACAGCAACCAGAAGATCATCTCCCACGACTGGATTACTTATCTGGTCGTAAGTGGATGTGGCGGCCATGTGGTCTATGATCCCGAGCCTACTGTTCTCTACCGGCAACACGAAAACAATTTGATAGGCGGAAACATGAGCCTGCGCGAACGTGTGAGCCGATTGAGAAAGGTGCTGAGTGGCAGTTTCATCGAATGGAATGATCACAATCTGGTCATAATCAATTCCTTCAAAACATTATTAACCGAGCAGAACAAAGCCACACTTGAGATTTTTGAACAAGCAAGAAACAGCCATTTATTTGGGCGGATCGCACTCATCGTAAAGTCCGGTGTATATCGACAAACCGTGGCGGGCAATATCAGCCTGGCCCTTGCAACGATCTTGAACAAACTCTGACAGATCCTGCTGACAGAACGGGCTGTAACGCCTCCAGAACAGCCCTCTCCCTTCAGAAAAACAGCCTCGTTCGCCGCCGAAAATTTGACATCACTTGCACAGGTCCGAAACACCTCCCTCCGTTAGCCTCCTGAAGGCTAAAAATTCATTCGAACAGTGCAATAGCCTCCTGCATATCGTAAAATCGAAGGTCGAGTCGGATTGAACCGATGAACATTTTAGCTAACGCGATAATGTTAAAAAAAGCTTTGGAAAGTACCTCGTGTCTGGAGACCACAAATGAAAGCCGTTATTACAGGAATCACTGGTCAGGATGGCGCCTACCTGGCGCAGCTCCTGCTTGAAAAGGGCTATACCGTATTTGGCACCTATCGCAGGACCAGTTCTGTCAATTTTTGGCGCATTGAAGAACTAGGCATCGAAAATCATCCGAATCTGCATTTGGTCGAATATGATTTGACTGACCTCTCCGCAAGCATTCGCCTGCTGGAATCTACCGAGGCTGTTGAAGTTTACAACTTGGCGGCACAAAGTTTTGTTGGAGTGTCTTTCGACCAGCCTCTCACTACAGCAGAGATTACAGGCTTGGGCGCAGTGAATTTGCTCGAAGCTATCCGTATCGTTAACAAGAAAATTCGCTACTACCAGGCGTCGACATCGGAGATGTTTGGTAAAGTTCAAGCTATTCCGCAAAAAGAAGACACGCCTTTCTATCCAAGAAGCCCGTATGGCATTGCCAAACTATACGCACACTGGATGACCATCAACTACAGAGAGTCGTATGATATTTTTGCGACAAGCGGAATATTGTTCAATCATGAATCCCCGCTTCGTGGCAGAGAGTTCGTGACTCGAAAAATCACCGATGCCGTTGCTAAAATCAAACTTGGTAAACAAAAAACTCTAGAACTTGGCAACATGGATGCCAAGCGCGACTGGGGTTATGCCAAGGAGTATGTCGAAGGCATGTGGAGAATGCTCCAGGCGGAGACACCGGACACATTTGTTCTGGCAACTAATCGTGCAGAAACGGTCCGTGACTTCGTTTCTCTGGCTTGTAAAGCCGTAGATATCAATCTTGCCTGGGAAGGAAACGGCGAGCAGGAAAAAGGTATCGATACAGCTACAGGCAATACGATTGTATCGGTGAACCCGAAGTTCTACCGCCCTACCGAGGTAGATCTGTTACTGGGCGACGCCACCAAGGCCAAGGAAACCCTCGGCTGGGAAGCAAAAACATCTCTGGAAGAACTGTGCCGCATGATGGTTGAAGCGGATATGAAAAGAAATCAGATAGGATTTTCGTTCTAAGAGAAAACCGTGCCCTCTTCTGGCTCATCACTCCTGGAAAGGTCATGAGGTGAGCCAGCCGGCTTTAATCCAGAGGTGACAAGCATTGAAAAAGCTACTTTTAACGGGCGCCAACGGATTCGTCGGTAACGTTTTACTTGAGCACCTGCTCAATGCGGGATATCAGGTAACCTGCACGACCACATCACCTGCTAAATCACAGTCAGGCGATTACGAATCCATCAATCTTGACATTCGTGACGGTAAAGCAGTCGAGGCTGCCGTCAGAAAAGTAAAGCCGACACACCTTATCCACTTAGCAGCCATTTCCAATGTCGCCACCAGTTTCAGTGCCCCCTATCTGACATGGGAAACAAACGTCCTCGGCACAATTAACATTCTGGAAGCGATCAAAACCCAAGCGCCAGATTGTTTTTCGCTATTTGTAAGTTCTTCAGAAGTCTATGGATCAGCATTCAAAAGTAACATCCCCTTGAATGAGGAGAGCAAATGCCTGCCACTCAATCCATATGCGGCTAGCAAATTAGCCACTGAAGCGGCGATCGGTCAATACTTCGCAACATCCCTGAGAGGGATAATCGCGCGCCCTTTCAATCATATCGGCCCAGGGCAATCCCCCGAGTTTGTGACGGCTTCTTTCGCCAAGCAAATCGCCATGATTGAAAACTCCAAACAAGAACCAGTCATCCACGTAGGAAATCTCGATGCCAATAGAGATTTTCTGGATGTACACGATGTCTGTCGTGCATATATCAAGTTATTAGAGTCTGAGCAAAACGACCTGCCGCACAATACTTACAATATATGCTCAGGAAGGGCTTACAAAATCAGAGAGCTTCTTGAAATGATGCTCAGCCAAAGCGATGCAAGTATTGATATTAGACTTGATCCCGCAAGGCTTCGTCCTTCCGATATACCGTTTGCCGTGGGCTGCAACAACAGGATAACCACTGATATCGGTTGGCACCCAGAGAAGTCGATTGAGGATGCGCTAGGATCGCTTCTAAACTATTGGAGGGAGCAATCGAAAAACGCCGCCCTTCGCAACCGTGCGCTTTAATGGTACGCGCAACCTCCGAAGCTTTTTCTGCTAGAGAAGCAAATCTCAGGGATAAATAGATGTTAATTCCAATAATTTTGAGTGGCGGAAGCGGAACGCGGCTTTGGCCACTGTCCCGCAGGGACTTACCAAAGCAGTTTCTGGCACTGGTTGATGAAGAGCAGACGCTCTTTCAGCAAACGTTGGCAAGAGCGTCCCGTCTCCCTGAAGCGCAAGCGCCTATTATTGTTTGCAGTGAAACGCATCGCTTCGTAGCGGCCGAACAAGCACGGGCTCAACTGGAAGGCAAACCAGCTGCCATTATTCTGGAGCCTGTCGCAAGAAATACCGCGCCTGCAATCACCGCGGCTGCGTTGTTGGCACAAGAAATCGACAGCAACGCCAACATCATCGTTTTTCCGGCCGACCACATAATCTATGATAGCGACAGCTTCATAAAGGCAGTAACAGATTCATATCCACTGCTTGAGAAAGGGCATCTATTAACTTTCGGTATACGCCCGCAAGCTCCAGAAACAGGATTTGGATACATTCGTCGCGGAAAAACCATTGGCTTTTCGGCTTTTGCAGTTGATAAATTTGTAGAAAAACCCGACTTGCCCAAAGCCATTGAATACCTCGAATCCGGCGATTATGACTGGAACTCCGGAATATTCATGTTCAAGGCTGCTGATTTCATAAGTGAAATTGCCCGCTATGCGCCGGATGTATTAACCAATGTCAGCAATGCGGTAAAGAATTCCGACAAAGACATGGACTTCATCCGGCTGGAACAAGCCTCTTTTGAGTGTTCGCCAGACGTATCCATCGATTACGCGGTGATGGAAAAAACAAAGAAAGCGGCAGTTATTCCAGTTGAGTGTGGCTGGAATGATATCGGATCATGGTCGGCTCTTTGGGAAGTTCTACCAAAGGACGAAAACCAGAACCACATCAAGGGTGACGTTATCACTATTGATACCCAAGCCAGTATGATCATGAGCCATGACCGTCATGTGATCGCCACTGTGGGAATTGATAATTTAATCGTTGTGTCGACACCTGATGCGACACTGATCGCTGCCAAAGACAAGGTGCAGCACGTCAAGTCAATTGTAGACAAACTTAAAGCATCGAATCGCACCGAGCATCTTTCTCACCGAATCGTCTATCGCCCTTGGGGATGTTACAACTCAATCGACTCTGGAGCGCGATTCCAGGTGAAGAGAATCATTGTCAAACCTGGTGCCTCTCTGAGTTCGCAGAAACACTATCATAGGGCTGAACACTGGATAGTCGTCTCAGGCACTGCAGAAGTCACTTGCGACGACAAAGTGCTGTTACTATCAGAGAACCAAAGCACGTACTTACCATTAGGCTCTGTACATCGGCTTCATAATCCAGGAAAGCTACCGCTGGAGCTAATTGAAGTACAATCCGGAAGTTATCTCGGAGAAGATGATATCGTTCGGTTTGATGATATATACGGAAGAAAGTAAAAGAATATTTAGTTAGCCCGGGTTTCCAGGGCTAACTAAATAACAACAGCCTACCTGCACGCCATCAGCAGCACTTGCAACCCATTATTTGGCATCATCTGTTTTATATCGATCCAGCAATCTGCGATGCCAAGGTTTTTTAGGGACTGCTGCAATATCATAAGAAATGAATGCCAGTATCAATTGCAAGCCCGTCAAGATTGGAAGGGCAGAAAGCATAACCGTCCCTGCTGGCGTGACCGTTCCCTTATTGATCGACGAGATCCACTCCCCTAGACCGAACACAACACCAAACACCATCAATGCGACACCGATGGGTAGCTCGAAAGAAGCTATGGACAAATCCCTCAGGTAGTAATTGTAGAAAATTCGCTTGAAAAAATTTCGGCAATGTTTCATCAAAAACTCGCCAACAATTTTCGATATTTTCAAATTACTGACTTCATCGCCGTAAGTCGCATCCATCGGAACATCTTGAACTACCGCCCGAAGAATATTCAGACGGAACAATATATCCGTTTCAAAAAAATAGCGTTTGCTGATTTTTTCAAATGGCAGGTGTTTAGCAACATCAGCATGGATAGCAGTATATCCATTGGTAGGATCGAATAGATCCCAGTAGCCCGATGAGAACTTCGTCATAAAAGAAAGGACAGCGTTACCGAAAATCCGGATACCCGGCATAGCCCGCAGTTCTTCAAGGTCATAGAAGCGGTTACCTTTAGTGTAATCCGCTTCACCTGCGAGGATAGGTTCAGCAAAGAACGATACAAGAGACGGGTCCATCTGCCCATCACCATCAACTTTTACTATTACCGCCGCGCCATCAGCAATCGCCTGCTTATAGCCGGTCATTACAGCACCACCAACCCCTTGGTTGATTTCATTGTATAAAACAACTACGCGTGGATCTGTACATATTTCTTTGATGTAATCGCCGGAACCTTCCGGGCATTTGTCATCTACTGCGTAAATCCGCCAGACCTCATCACCAAAACCGGCAATGACTTTTTCAATATGCGCTCGCACCTTGTAGCAAGGAATAACGACAGCTATTTTATCTCGATTTTTGCTCATGACACTCTCATCATCTAAATATACAAGTGAGTTTAGTGCACTGAAATCACTTCTACTGAAAGCGAGGAGAGTGCTACACCTAACGCTCTGGTCGACCCGAGCGGTTTCAAGGGTTTTGACGACACCAAAATATGTTGTGTTGGCTCCTTAACATCAACGGAGAACTCATAATCTTCCCGGACATCACTCATCTTTATAGGAGTTACCGTTCCACCGATCCTGATCTCAACTGGCTCCACGGTATTCTCCTTGAGGGCCCATCCGGAAATTTTGACCTTGAGCTTTCCAGAAACCTCTTTGGACAGTTTGATCGAAGCTTCCCGCTCCGATGTCCATACCCCCCATTCTTCAGCCTCGTTGAACCCGCGGAATACGCTTCGGTTGCCGGCTTTCTTGAGGNNTTCTTGAGGTCTATCGAGATTTTCTCGCCTGCGGCAAGAGTACCTTCACTTTCAATCAAATAAAATCTCAGTGGCTTTAGATCCGCGATTAACGTGGTTTTCATTTGCAGATCATAATCCCCATCAACCACGAGCCAGTCTGCCCCTGCGATGTCCTGACCGGTAATTACACTCCCTGGTAACCGATCAAGAGGCCGAACTGCTTTCCCTAGATTAAACAACGCGTAGGACTCTCGGCCGAACCTTTCTTGAGATACCAGTACACCATCGCCATAATCACCGGCATTTATCAATTGACCTAATACCCGGGTTTTACTCGATACATCTTTATTATTTGATAAGTGCTTAACTAGCCAAGAGTAATTCTGCAACAAGCCGACAACCAATATTGCAAACAAGAATATTGTGTAGCCTCGAAAAAACAGTCGCGTCCGGCTTACACAATAAACAATTCCAGCAAGCAGGCCCGCGTACAGCACATACCCCCAATGTCCAAACTGAGAGTTATAGTTCCAGAGATACCAGTTCTTGCTATTAAAGAAAGCAAAGAGCAGCGGGTTATCCCACGGGTAGATCTTGATAAGCCCATTGACCAAGAACAACGACAGAACTACTGCCAATAACGAAATGCCAAGCATTAATTTCCGATTTTTCTCGGGACATTGAGCAACCGCATAAAAATAAAGTCCCGGCAGTAACACTATTGCGGGCCCTAAGTAACGTCCGTGCAAACGAAAGGCTTCACTATCCTTTAACAAGGCTGCGCCGGCGGTGAACCATGCCGTCATCGCCACGTGCACCCCGNNGAGGATAGCGAATCGGCCGGTCTGGATAATCCTCGAAAAGTGCCGGCTACCGCCCAATAAATCACGGGCGCAAAAACCATGCAAATAACAACTGCATGCAGCGAAAAATACAAACCGAAAAGAATAATTTTTCCTAGGAGGGTGACTTTTCCAGATGCGGGCTCGATATACTGCCCATAAAACGAAAGTCCCAGTGCGTTGGATGGATTGAAACTCCACACCCCGCTTAGCATTCCCCATATAAGAACAGTCGTTAAATAAGCGAACACGATAAAAATCAGTACATGGAACGCACTGCGTTTCAGGTAACCGGTTTTATCAATAGAGATCCGGTATACCGCTATAGCCCCGATTACGGCAAGCATAATCGCCAGAGCATGGGGTTTAATCAGAATCGCAACCGCCACCAGGACGCCCGCTAGCACGCATGCCAGATATGGGCGACTTGTGTAGCCACGTACCATCACATATCCGAGAATCGAAGAAAGCAGTACCAGTTCGACTTCGGGCATTACGGCGTAAATGTATATCTGGGACGGTAGCAATAAAAATGCGCACACTCCCAACACACTATAATTGCGACCTAGAGTCGGTGACACCGTCTTGAACAAGACAACCGCGGCAGTCAGATACTCTGCGATATGTACAAGCCTGTAACCAATAACAAACTGTTCATTGAAAACATCATAAAAAAAACGAACGATCGAAAAATACAGTACATTTGTTAGTTGTTGGAGAGATGGATCTCTTTCATGAATCATTTGAAGATCAGAGGAAAATTTCCCGCTGATAAAGTAAACATACTCATCAGATGCGAATATCGGTGTGCCCGCGACAACCGAGAAACCAAAAAACAGCATTGCTGCAATCAGCAATAAATATGGCAAGGAAATACTGAACCTGTCGCCAAACGGATTTACTATCATCACCCTTCACTCAGCCTGATTATTTCTTTGTCATGTGCCTCTCGGCACATGACATCGGCAACCTGTACCAATCAGGTCAGGAGATTAATTTCCGAATCTGAGCCAGCCTTTCCGCATAGCGAAGACCGGTCTGTCGATAACTGAAGTGAGTACGCATATGAGTGCTGGCTTTCTTGCCCACTTCACGTCCAAGGCCGGGGTTATCAACAAGTTTCACCATGTAATCTGCTGCCTGCTCGATATCCGGGTCCGCCCAAACCTGATTCTCGTAAAAAGGATATTCTCCTTCGAGGACAGGAATTAGCGAATATTGAACCGGCAAAGAAACATCATCACTCATGAAATCAAGGTTCCCCGAGTATGAGGTGGCAATTACCGGCTTGCCCAGAACCATAGCTTCAGCAATTCCAAAGCCGTACCCTTCTGATCGATGCAGCGAAACAAAGCAGTCGCACGATCGGGCCAGATTCTTCACCTCGTTACTGCTCATACCGCGGTGAATCAGTGTGACTTGCTGGTGAAGGTCCTTGACCTGCTCGCTTAACTCCTTGAAAGCCTCCGGATTGGTTTCGACCCCATTAACCTTGATAACCAGATGAGCTTTGGAATAGGGACGTTGCTCGAGGAGTTTGCGGAACGCTGCCACCACGCCCTCTGGATTTTTTCGGGTCGAGTACGAGCGGAGGTCGTAAAAAAACAGAAAGGTGTAATCCGATTCAGGGATACCAAAATACCGCCGGCCTAGAAAGCCATCAAGGCTGATCTCACACGACAATGGCATGTGATAGACGTCCTTGGAACAAGCCTCTGACAATCCATCCAGGATAAACTTCGAAGGTGCCCAGATTTCATCGAACTTATCCAGGTAGTCAGCCCAGACTTTTGGATAATTGGGCAACTCCCAGAGCGGATAGATAACGTTGTATCCGGAGATCTCATGAAGATTGGCAAGGTGCTTAAGAGCCTGCTCAACTTCGTTCCCATTGATATGAAAAATATTGATGGGTGCCAATCGTTTAGCGATAACCCCCGAAAATTCCTCCAACTCCACGTCAGAGGGCGCTTCAATCTGATATATATCAATCAGATTTGGAGTTTGATGAACTCGCTTGAAAGACCGGAAGGAAGCGCGAATATGCTCGCCCATACCAATAGGAGCATAGGGATGCCCCACCAGACATACATCATCTTTAACCACACTAGTACGCGTCATAATATTAACCAGTCTGTTATTTTTTCAACAAAAGCGATGCGTCGGTAGCATTCTTCACAGCTTCAAGATATGTGTGCCCGTAGCGACGATCAGGTTCCAGATACGCACCTTCAGCCCATTCGTTCCAAGCGTTTACAAAAACGATCTGCTCATCTCCAAAATTCTGATGCCTGGTTTCCTCAAGTGCATCTTCAAGCCAGGCTTGGAATGCTCCCGGAGAGGCATTTTCGAAACAGAAGCTATTATCCTGACGACGTGCAGTGTTATCCCAACCCGGCATCACCCCTTTGAATCGGGTATAAGCAGGCGCTTGTCTGGTTGCGTACCTCACTGCCAAATCGCGATAATCCGCCGTGCTTCCCTTGAAATCCGGATTCAGCAACTTTCCTGAAGGTTTCTTCTGTTCGGCCAAGCCCTGAGGCGGAAACTCCACAGCGGAGTCACAACCAAATTGCGCAGGTGGCGTGCCGGCACTAACCAGTTCGAAAGACTCAACCATAGCGATATAGATTTCGCCAAGCCCCTGCTCTCGACATACCTGTCGCCATCTCGCCGCTGTTTCCGCGAAGTTAGGAAACAGCGTGACTCGGTACACCAATATCAGCGGGCGACCATCGATTTTTATGTAGCGTTCATCGCGGAAAAACCGGATCAAGTCACTGATAACTGCTTTGTCATCCTCTTCGGAATGTGCTTGCGCCATCAAGACTTCATTTTCTTGACCATCCCATCGCTGTGTCCAGTTCTCGTTTGCCCAGCACAGGCAAAACGGAACATCGGCGGTTTTATCTTCAAGCAACTGTTCGACCGGACGTTCAAGCAAACGCTTTCCATCAAACCAGTAATAATAGAAGCAAAAACCATGCAGGCCGTATTTACGCGCCAGTTCAGCCTGCTGCTCCATAATTTCCAGCAAGCGCAGGTCGTAATAGCCGATATCAGCAGGTAATCGAGGTTGATAGTGACCCTCGAAGTTTGGACGAGCCTTACTTACGTTAGTCCACTCCGTAAACCCCTTGCCCCACCATTGATCATTCTCTGCTACCGGATGAAATTGCGGCAGGTAGAAGCTGATGATTCTCGGAGTCGAGTGCTGCTCGAGTGTTGGCCCCCATTTTGCCTGCAATGTATTGATATTGTTTGCAATGCAGGACCGCTTAAATTCTTCATTGACACTGTCAGTCGTTTTGGACAGGTGATGAACAATTGTTGCTAATGGATTGTAGTAAATATCATAGCCTTTAGCCCTGACACTCAAACAAAGATCACTGTCTTCACAATAGCAAGGCAGAAACTCTTCCGAAAATCCTCCAATCTCCTTCAGCACCGGCGTAGGTAACAGAAGGCAAGCACCAGAAACATAATCGACACGACGAATATAATTGTATCTCGGCAGACTCGCATCCTGATTCAAGCCCACCATCACCGAACTTCCGTCGGACATCAGTGCTGCACCGGCCTCTTGCAAATGGCCTGTCGGATATACNNTTTGTTACCTGAACGTCGTTATTAAGAAATAGCGTGAATTCGCCCTTCACCATTTCAAGAGCGTTATTGCAGTTTCTCAAAAAGCCAAGATTACTTTCGTTTCTGACGTAACGAATATTCTTTATCAGTTCAAGTACCCGTGGCGTATCATCTACTGACGCATCATCAGCGACTATGA
>CXWL01111392.1_pt1 | contig 16547 bp, 18 predicted proteins | sample 590931 | NCBI WGS metagenome assembly CXWL01 (sample SAMEA3498368, study PRJEB10139) | groundwater metagenome | biome: water well; material: biofilm material | place: Germany | collected 2015-04-27 | reverse complement strand
CGCCTCCGCGGGAAGTCGTTTCTGCCAATGGCAGGAACGACGACTCTACGGCCGACGGCTTCAAGACTGTCATTCCCGCGAAGGCGGGAATCCATACTGAGCTGGCAAAGCGGTATTAATGAATGCCGAGGTACGCTTTGACTGCAGTCGAACCGGTTCCCGCTTGCTGTACGGCTTTCAGCAACTGCTCTTTGCTGACGCCCAGCTCTTTGGTCCAGTAGCCAACCTCGTATTCTTCATGCAGGTAGATACAGCGATCAGGCGCGGTCTGGCTAAGCATGGTCTGGTTCATGATGTGGCCTCGAAAAGTGCAGCGGTTAAGATGGCTGAAGAATCGCATGCGCGTTCAGCCTGTTCCGTTCGCTTGCGCACCTTCCGCGCATCTTGTTGACACTTTTGCTAAAAAATCGCGTCAGAATCCGATCCGCGATTTTCCCGGCATCGACTTGAGCCGCACATCTTCCGCCAGCACTTCCTGCCTGCCGGCCGCCACGGCAAAGCCAAGGCTGTCGAGCAGCATCTTGCGCATGTCGCGCGGCGACACCGCCGCCAGCTTGTCGATCACCGCCGCTTCCAGCCTGCCTGCGAACTTCCCGAGATGAAGCTCCCTCAGCAGGCCACTATAGATGCGCTGCGCGATGCCGGCCGCCTGTTCGGCGGTCGGCGCCGGCACCTCGTACACCGCCATCCGGTTCAGCAGCGGCGCCGGAATGCCCTCGGTGCGGTTCGCCGTCAGCACCCAGAAAATCTGGCTGGCGTCGATCTCGACGTCGATGAACTCGTCGCGGAAAGCGCGCGAGGTTTCCGGCTCCAGCAGTTGGTACAATGCGGCGAGGGGATCCGACTGCGACGACCCCGTTGCCTTTTCGACTTCATCGAGCACCACNNATGACGAAGCCGGCCGACAGCGCGTTCATGCTGATCAGCTCGCATTCGGTCTGCATCACCTTGGCCAGCCGCTTGGCAAAGTGGGTTTTGCCGACGCCGGGGTCGCCCAGCAGCAGGATCGGCATGACGTTGAAGCCGCCGTCGCCCGCATGCGCCAAGCCCAGGTAACGCGTCAAATCGGCCACAACCTCGCCGAAATTGGGGCATTCGTCGGCCAACGGCGCCAGCGCCGCCGTCGACGAGGGGGTGGTGACGAAGCGTTCGGCGCCGGTGTCGAGCATGCGCTCGTAGAACGCCTCGAGGTCGGGCGAGCGGCCTTTGCTGCGCTCGAGCGCGCCCTGCACGTCGGCCAGGTCGTACAACGCGCGCGTGCGGGCCAGGGTGATGCTCACGACAGTCTCCTTCAAGTCGCCGGCCGGGCCCCGGAACTGCCGCGCCGGCACCCTGGAATCGCTCGGCCTTCGCGTCAATCGTACGCCGGACCGCGGGGCCGCGCAATGCTGTGGCGTGCGCACCGAATGTTGCAAAAATTGAAGCGGGGATATTTATTTTTCGCCATGTGCAAGCGGAAATACCCCGCCATACAGATGAGAAGCCACATTCACTGTCTTTTATAAGTGCCTAATTTTTCGACGTATTTTCACTTTACCCAACTTCAGCGAAGTGCGCTAAGTCATTGACTTCATTGGAAAATTTACCATTTTCCTATTGGAAACCGCTTGACCNNCGCGCAAACTAAACCAATTCATCAAACTCTAAGCTAGGTAAAAACCGTGTTTCAAGGCGCGTCCGCAATCAACCTCGATGCAAAAGGCAGGATGTCTATCCCCGCCAAGCATCGTGACGCACTCGCAGTTCAGTGCGAAGGCCGCCTCACGCTTACCAAGCATCCCCATGGCTGCCTGTTGTTTTTCCCGCGCCCGGTGTGGGAGTCGCACCGCGAGCAAATCGCCGCCTGGCCGATGTCGGCCCGCGCCTGGCAACGTATTTTCCTCGGCAACGCCTGCGATGTCGAGATGGATTCGGCCGGCCGCATTCTTATTTCGCCTGAGCTGCGCGCCGCCGTCGGCCTGGCCAAGGACGTGATGTTGCTCGGCATGGGTACCCATTTCGAAATCTGGGATGCTGCCAAGCTCAACGACAACGAGCAGGAAGCGGTCGCCGGCGGCATGCCCGATGTTCTCTCCAATTTCTCTTTCTGANNTCCTGTCGAAACTGGGCGCCAAAGGGCGCCTGTTCGGCTTCGACAAGGACCTGCAGGCCATCGCCACCGCCGAGCAGATCGACGACCCCCGCTTCGAGATCGTGCACGACAGCTTCGCCACCATGCGCACCGCAATGGCCGAGCGCGGCATCACGCAGGTCGACGGCATCCTGCTCGACCTCGGCATTTCGTCGCCGCAAGTCGACGACGCCGCGCGCGGTTTCAGTTTCCGCAACGACGGTCCGCTCGACATGCGCATGGATACCACGCGCGGCATGTCGGCGGCGCAATGGCTGGCCATCGAAACCGAACAACAACTGGAAAAGGTGATACGCGATTATGGGGAAGAACGGTTTGCTTTTCAGNNATTGTTGCTCGCCGGGCAGTCGAACCAATTTCAAGCACACGACAGCTTGCCGGTATCGTGGCAGGCGCGGTCAAGACTCGGGAAAAGGGCAAGGATCCGGCCACCCGTACCTTTCAGGCTATCCGGATTTTCATCAATCAGGAGCTTGAAGACCTTTCGGCAGGCCTGACCGAGGCCTACGCCATGCTGGCGCCCGGCGCGCGCATGGCGGTGATCAGCTTCCACTCGCTGGAAGACCGCATCGTCAAGCAGTTTCTGGCCAGCAAGGTCAAGCTCGAGCAGCCTGACCGCCGCCTGCCGATCCGCGCCGTCGACCTGCCGCAGCCCTTGATGAAGCTGATCGCCAAGATCAAGCCGTCCGACGCCGAAGTGGAAGGCAACCCGCGCGCCCGCTCGGCGGTGATGCGCGTGGCCGAACGGCTGCCGCCAAAAGGCGCACAATGAACGGCAAGCTGAACATCGTCCTGGCCGCCGTGCTGGTCACCTGCGCGCTGATGCTGGTGAAGTCGCAGTACCGCGCGCGCCACCTGTTCATCGAGCTCGAAAGCATGCAGCAGAACGCGCGCCAGCTCGACATCGACTGGGCCCAGTTGCAGCTCGACCAGTCAACGCTCGGCAAGAACGCGCGCATCGAGCAGATCGCGCGTACGGATTTGAACATGGCGCCGCTGACCCCGGCGCGCACGCAATATCTGACGGAAGGCGCCAAATGAAGCGCGGCGGGAATGGCGTGAACGGATCGCGGGTGGCCGCCTCGAAAGGCGTGGCCTTCTCGAAAAGCCCGGTGCTGGCGGTACGCCTGCCGACCTGGCGTTCGCGCGTGGTGCTGTTCGTGCTGTTCTCGGCGTTCGCCGCGCTGGCCGGCCGCGCCTTGTGGCTGCAGGCGATGTCGACCCAGTTCCTGCAGCAGCAGGGCAAGAACCGCTACGAGCGCACCATCGAACTGCCGGCCACGCGCGGCAAGATCATGGACCGCAACGGCCAGGTGCTGGCGTCCTCGCTGCCGGTCAAGGCGGTGTGGGCGATTCCCGACGACGTCCTCAAGTCGCCGCCTGCAAAGCTGCGCGCGCTCGCCAAACTGCTCGAGATGCCGGAAGCGGACTTGCGCAAGAAGCTCGATTCCGACCGCACCTTCGTCTACCTCAAGCGCCAGGTCGAGATGGATGTGATCGAGCAGATCAAGAAGCTCGACATCGAAGGCCTCGACACGCGCAAGGAATACAAGCGCTTCTACCCACAGGGCGAAGTGATGACCCACCTGGTCGGCTTCACCAACGTCGAAGACGTCGGCCAGGAGAGCATGGAGCTGGCGCAGCAGAAGACGCTGGTCGGCGCCATTGGCAGCCGCCGCGTGATCAAGGACCGCCTCGGCCACATCGTCGAGGACGTCGGCCTGTCGAAGGATCCGCACGACGGCAAGGACCTGACCCTGTCGGTCGACAGCAAGCTGCAATACATCGCCTTCACCAGCGTCAAGGACGCGGTCGAGAAGTTCCACGCCAAGGCCGGCGCCGCGGTGGTGCTCGACGTGCATACCGGCGAAGTGCTGGCGCTGGCCAACTGGCCGACCTACAACCCGAACGACCGTACCAAGCTGACCGGCGAGCAGCTGCGCAACCGCGTGCTGACCGACACCTTCGAGCCCGGTTCCACGCTCAAGCCGTTCACCGTGGCGCTGGCGCTCGACACCAACCGGGTCAAGCCGACCACGCTGTACGATACCGGCAACGGCCGCATGATTGTCGGCGACCGCACCATCCGCGACACCCACGCGCATGGCGTGATCGATGTCAGCACCATCATCCAGAAATCGTCGAACATCGGCATGACCAAGATCGCGCTGCCGATCCCGCCGCAGGAAATGTGGGAGATGTTCACCAAGTCGGGCTTCGGCACGGCGCCGCGCTTCGGGTTTCCCGGCGCCGTCGCCGGCCGCGTGCGTCCATACAAGATCTGGCGCCCGATCGAGCAGGCCAACATGTCGTTCGGCCAGGGCATCTCGGTGTCGCTGCTGCAGCTGGCGCGTTCGTACATGATCTTCGCGCGCGACGGCGACATCATTCCGCTGTCGTTCCAGAAGGTGACCGAGAACCCGGTCGGCCAGCAGGTGATTTCGCCGAAAACCGCCGCCCAGATGCGCGTGATGCTCGAAACGGCGGCTGGCCCCGGCGGCACCGCGCCGCTGGCGCAGATTGCCGGTTACCGCGTCGGCGGCAAGACCGGCACCGCGCAAAAGTTTCTGAACGGCCACTACTCGCAGACCAAGTACATTGGCTCGTTCGCCGGCATCGCGCCGATGTCGAACCCGCGCTTCGTCATCGCCGTGATGATCGACGAGCCGGTCGGTGCGATCCACACCGGCGGCGGCGTCGCCGCGCCGACCTTTGCCGCGCTGGCCGCCAACGCGCTGCGGGCAGCCAACGTGCCGCCCGATTCGTCGGTCACCGAGATCATCATCCCTGAGCATCCGCTCGAGGACTAGACATGGACGCCATGACCCACACCGACATCTGCCAGTGGATCGGCCAGGCCGCGCCGCAAGGCCGGCTCGCGTCCGACTCGCGCCGCGTCCAGGCCGGCGACGTCTTCTTCGCCTACCCGGGCGAGGCCAGTGACGGCCGCGCCTTCATCGGCGCAGCCGTCGCGCAGGGCGCCGCCGCGGTGGTGTTCGACCCGGCCGGCTTCGCCTGGAATCCGGACTGGAACGTGCCTCACCTCGCGGTGGCCGACCTCAAGAAAAACGCCGGCCACATCGCCCACGCCTGCCTCGCGATGCCGGATGCGGCGATGTTCACCGTCGGCGTCACCGGCACCAACGGCAAGACCTCCTGCGCCGTCTGGCTCGGCCAGGCCCTGGCGCGGCTCGGTGACCCGACCGCCGTCATCGGCACGCTCGGCGTCGGCCTGTTCAAAGGCCGCGCCGAACCCGAATTCGACGTCACCGGCTACACCACGCCGGACGCCGTCCTGCTGGCCGAAAACGTGGCCGCGATGCGCGATGCCGGCGCCACCGCGCTGGCGATCGAAGTGTCGTCCATCGGCCTCGAACAGGGCCGCGCGCTCGGCATGCACTTCGACGTCGCCGTGTTCACCAACCTGACGCGCGACCACCTCGACTACCATGGCGACATGGACAGCTACGAAGCGGCCAAGCTCAAGCTGTTCGAGTGGCCGGGCCTGAAAGCGGCGGTGCTGAACCTCGACGACCCGGCCGGGCTGCGCCTGGTCGCGCACCTGCGCTCGCATTCGCCTGCGTTGCCGCTGATCGGCTACACCTTGCAGGACCAGTCGGCCCAGCCGGATATCATTGGCGTCGCCACGCTGCGCGCCTCGCAATTTCGCAGCCGCCATTCCGGCACCGATTTCCATCTCGACTCGCCGCACGGCAGCGCCACCGTCAAGACCCAGCTGGTCGGCCATTTCAACGTCAGCAATGCGCTGGCGGTGCTGGGCGCGTTGCTGGCCAGGGGCGTCGCCCTGCGCGCCGCGCTCGACGCCATCGAAGCGCTGACGCCGGCGCCGGGCCGCATGCAGCAGGTCGGCGGCCAGGACGCGCCGATGGTGGTGATCGACTACGCCCACACGCCGGACGCGCTGGAAAAGACGCTGCAGGCGCTGCGCCAGGTCGCGCACGAACGCGGCGGCCAGCTGTGGTGCGTGTTCGGCTGCGGCGGCGACCGCGATCCGGGCAAGCGTCCGCAAATGGGCGCCATCGCCCAGATCGCCGAACACGTGCTCGTCACCAGCGACAATCCGCGCAGCGAAGAGCCGTCGGCGATCATCGCCGACATCGTCGCCGGCATGGACGCGGCGCACGCCGCGTCGACCTTCCAGGCAATCGAAGACCGCGCGCAGGCGATCCTGCTGGCGATCAAGCACGCCGCCAAGCCCGACGTCATCCTGCTGGCCGGGAAGGGCCATGAGCCGTACCAGGAAATCAAGGGCCGCAAGATGCCGTTTTCCGACGCCGACCACGCCGCGCTGGCGCTGGCCGCCCGCGCCACCATGATGAGGACGAACTGATGCAAGCTTCTCTCGCCCAACTGGTCGCCTCGCTCACCGGCGCCCGCATGACCCGCAACGTCGCCTTCGAAGGCGTCTCGACCGACAGCCGTTCGCTGGCGCCGGGCGAACTGTTCGTCGCCCTGCGCGGCGAAAGCTTCGACGGCCACGACTTCCTGCCGCAGCTGGCCGCCAAGGGCGTCGGCGCGGTGGTCGCCGAGCAGCTGCCCGCCGGCTGGAACCTGCCGGCGATCGTGGTGCCGAACACGCTCACCGCGCTGGGCCAGATCGGCAATTTCTGGCGCATGAAGTTCGCCATCCCCGTCATCGGCGTCACCGGCAGCAACGGCAAGACCACGGTCAAGGAAATGATCGCGGCGATCCTCGCGGCAGCCTACGGCGAAGACGGCCGGCTGGCCACGCGCGGCAACCTGAATAACGAAATCGGCGTGCCGCTGACCGTGATGCGCCTGCTGCCCGCGCACAAGGCGGCGGTCATCGAACTGGGCATGAACCATCCGGGCGAAATCGCCCGCCTGACCACGATCGCCGCGCCGACCGTCGGCCTGGTCAACAACGCCCAGCGCGAGCACCAGGAATTCATGCACACGGTCGAAGCGGTGGCGCTCGAAAACGGCGCGGTGCTGGCCGGCCTGCCGAAGAACGGCGTCGCCGTCTACCCGGGCGACGACATCTACACCCCGCTGTGGCGCAAGCTGGCCGGCGAGCGCCGCACCATCACGTTCGGCCTCGATGGCAGCTGCAATGTCAGCTGCAGCCATCGTCCAGGCGCGTTCGGCAGCGAAATGGCGGTGACGGTGCGCATCGACGGCAAGCCTGAGCAGCGGTTCGCACTGGCGCTGGCCGCCGCCGGCCTGCACAACGTGCGCAACGCGCTGGCATCGATCGCCTGCGCCGTTGCCGCCGGCATTGATCAAGATGCGATCGTGCGCGGGCTCGAAGCGTTCGCGCCGGTCAGCGGACGCCTGCAGCACAATAGGGCGCCGAACGGTGCAACCATCATCGATGACAGCTACAATGCGAACCCCGATTCGGTACGCGCCGCCATTGACGTGCTGGCACAGGCGCCGGCGCCACGCATCCTGGTGCTGGGCGACATGGGCGAAGTCGGCACCCAGGGGCAGCAATTTCACGAAGAAATCGCCGCCTACGCCGCCAGCCGCGGCATCGACAGCGTGCTGGTGACCGGCGAACTGGCGCGCCACATGACCGGCGCCGGCGCGACACATTTTGAACAGTTTGACGAATTATTGGCAGCACTGGATACGGCACTGGGCAGTAAATCTGACGCGACTGTGTTGGTGAAGGGTTCGCGTTTCATGAAGATGGAACGTGTGGTCCAACACCTGCTTGGATCACAAAACACTGGCAAGGAAGCCCACTAACATGCTGCTCTGGCTCGCACAATTCTTTCAGCAGGACTTAGGTCCTCTTCGTATCTTCAACTTCATCACGTTCCGCGCGGTGTTCGCCACGATTACGGCGACCGTCATCGGCCTCGGCTTCGGCCCGTTCGTGATCAACTGGCTGACCCGCATGAAGGTCGGCCAGGCCGTGCGCGCCTACGGCCCGGAGACGCACCTGGCCAAGCACGGCACCCCGACCATGGGCGGCGTGCTGATCATCATCTCGATCGGCATCTCGACCTTCCTGTGGTGCGATTTCTCGAACCGCCTGATCTGGCCGGTGCTGGTCGTCACGCTCGGCTTCGGCGCAGTCGGCTGGGCCGACGACTACCGCAAGGTGGTCTACAAGGATCCGGAAGGCATGCGCTCCGGCGAAAAGTACTTCTGGATGTCCCTGATCGGCGTCGCCGCGGCGCTGTACCTGGCGTTCTCGGTGTCGGCGCCGACCCCGATCAAGGTGTGGGAGCTGTTCTTCGCGTGGGTCCAGTCGGGCTTCTCGATGGACCTGCCGCCGAAGGCCGACCTGATCGTGCCGTTCGTGAAGACCATCAGCTATCCNNAACTTCACCGACGGCCTCGATGGCCTGGCGATCATGCCGACCGTGATGGTCGGCTCGGCGCTCGGCCTGTTCGCCTACCTCACCGGCAGCGCAACGTACTCGCGCTACCTGTTCATCCCGCACATCCCGGGCGCCGGCGAACTGCTGATCTTCTGCGGCGCGATGGCTGGCGCGGGCCTGGCCTTCCTCTGGTATAACGCGCACCCGGCGCAGATGTTCATGGGCGACGTCGGCGCGCTGGCGCTCGGCGGCGCGCTCGGCACCATCGCCGTCATCGTGCGCCAGGAAATCGTCCTGTTCATCATGGGCGGCGTGTTCGTCGCCGAGACGCTGTCGGTGATCATCCAGGTCGCCTGGTTCAAGTACACCAAGAAGCGCTACGGCGTCGGGCGGCGCGTGTTCCGCATGGCGCCGCTGCACCACCATTTCGAACAAAAGGGCATGAAAGAGACCAAGGTTGTCGTGCGATTCTGGATCGTCACGATGATGCTGGTGTTGATCGGCCTGTCCACACTGAAGCTACGCTGATGAACTACGCAGGCAAACAGGCACTGGTGCTGGGTCTCGGGGAATCGGGACTGGCGATGGCGCAATGGCTGGTCCGTTGCGGCGCGCGCGTGCGCGTGGCCGACACCCGCACCGAGCCGCAGCGCCTGCATTCGCTGCGCACCAAGGTGCCTGGCGTCGAATTTGTCTGCGGCGAATTCACCGACGCACTGCTCGACGGCGTCGACTTCGTCACCCTCAGCCCCGGCCTGGCGCCGCAGCGCGAACTGCGCGCCATCGTGCCGAGCGCGCGCGAAAAGAACATCCCGGTGTGGGGCGAGATCGAACTGTTCGCCCAGGCGCTGGCGGACCTCAAGGCCGAACGCGGCTACGCGCCGAAAGTGATCGCCATCACCGGCACCAACGGCAAGACCACCGTCACCAGCCTGACCGGCCTGCTGTGCCAGCGCGCCGGCCTGTCGACCCGCCTGGCCGGCAACATCAGCCCGGCGGCGCTCGACGTGCTGCGCGAGGCGCTCGAGCTGGATGACCTGCCGCAGGCGTGGATACTTGAGCTGTCAAGTTTCCAGCTGCATTCGACNNGTGCGCGTGCTCAATCGCGACGACGTCGCCGTGATGCGGATGTCCTCGGCCGATGCGCCGGTGGTGACCTTCGGCGCCGGCGCACCGGACAAGGCCGACGACTTCGGCCTGCTCAACGAGCGCGGCATGCTGTGGCTGACCCAGGCGACGGCGGGCGAGGGCAGCGACAAGAAGCTCAAGAAGAACGCAGTCGCCGAGCCGGTCGAATGCATCGTCAACCGCCTGATGCCGGCCGACGCGCTGCACATCCGCGGCGTGCACAACGCCACCAACGCGCTGGCCGCGCTGGCGCTGTGCCGCGCGATCGGCCTGCCGATGGCCCAGCTGCTGCACGGCCTGCGCGAATACAAGGGCGAGCCGCACCGCGTCGAACTGGTGTCCGCCATCGACGGCGTCGACTACTACGACGACAGCAAGGGCACCAACGTCGGCGCCACCGTGGCCGCGCTGAATGGCCTCGGCAAGGCGTTCGGCGGCGAAAACCAGCGCATCGTGCTGATCGCCGGCGGCGACGGCAAGGGCCAGGACTTCGCGCCGCTGGCCGAGCCGGCGTCGCGTTTCGTGCGCGCCGTCGTGCTGATCGGCCGCGACGCGCCGAAGCTGCGCGAAGCGCTCGAGCCGTCCGGCGTCGAGCTGATTGACTGCCGCAGCCTGCCGGAAGCGGTGCAGCGCGCCGCCGCCGTCGCGCAGGCCGGCGACGCCGTGCTGCTGTCGCCGGCCTGCGCCAGCCTCGACATGTTCACCAACTATGCCCACCGCGCGCAAGTGTTCGTCGACGCGGTGCGCGAACTCGCGCTGGCGAAAGGTCAGGACCTCTGATGGCCTTCCAGATCCCGTTCAAGTTCTCCGGATCGTCGACCGACGTGCTCGCGGGCAGCCGCGCGCGTGCCTCGAAGATGATGGAGTACGACCAGCCGCTGGTGTGGGTGACACTGCTGCTGATGCTGTTCGGGATGGTCATGGTGTACTCGGCGTCGATCTCGCTGCCCGATTCGCCGAAGTTCGCCGCCTACAAGAATACCTACTTCCTGCAGCGCCAGGCGATCTTCATCGCCGCCTCGATGCTGGGCGGCCTGTTCGTTTTCCGCGTCAAGGTAGCGACCTGGCAGCGCCTCGCACCATGGCTGTTCGTGTTCACGCTGCTGCTGCTGATGATGGTGTTCGTCCCCGGCCTGGGCGTTACCGTCAACGGCGGCAAGCGTTGGGTCAGCGTCGCTGTATTCAGGCTGCAGCCGTCCGAGCTGATGAAAGTGGTGGCCGTCCTGTACGCCGCCGACTACACGGTGCGCAAGCAGGAATACATGCACAAGCTGACCAAGGGCTTCCTGCCGATGGCCGGCGCGATCGGCCTGGTCGGCCTGCTGCTGCTGATGGAACCCGACCTCGGCGCGTTCGGCGTGATCGTCTGCATCGCGATGGGCATCCTGTTCCTCGGCGGGATCAATGCGATCTGGTTCGGCGGCATCGGCGCGCTGCTGGTGGTCATCTTCAGCACCATCATTGCGCTGTCGCCGTTTCGCCGTGCGCGCATGTTCGCCTACCTCGACCCGTGGCAGGAAGACAATGCGATGAACAAGGCATACCAGCTGACCCACTCGCTGATCGCCTTCGGCCGCGGCGAACTGTTTGGCGTCGGGCTTGGCGGCAGCGTCGAAAAGCTGCACTACCTGCCGGAGGCGCACACCGACTTCCTGCTCGCCGTGATCGGCGAAGAGCTTGGCCTGGCCGGCGTACTGGTGGTGATCGTCATGTTCTACTGGCTGGTCAAGCGCGCCTTCGACATCGGCCGCCAGGCGATCGCGATCGACCAGACCTTCGCCGGCCTGGCCGCGAAGGGCATCGGCATCTGGATCGGCGTGCAGTGCTTCATCAACATGGGTGTGAACCTCGGCCTGCTGCCGACCAAGGGCCTGACCCTGCCGCTGATGAGCTACGGCGGCACCGGCGTGTTCATCAACTGCATCGGCCTGGCGATCCTGCTGCGCATCGATTACGAAAACCGTGTGCTGATGCGCGGAGGCCGCCCATGAAGCGCCTGATGATCATGGCAGCCGGCACGGGCGGGCATATCTTCCCGGGCGTCGCGATCGCGCAGACCATGCGCGCGCGCGGCTGGGAAGTGAGCTGGCTCGGCACCACCACCGGCATGGAGCAGGACATCGTGCCGAAGAACGACATCGAGCTCGATGCGATCGACTTCACCGGCATGCGCGGCAAGGGCCTGCAGCACACCCTGTCCGGCGCCTTCAAGCTCACCGCCAGCTTCGCCACCTGCCTGCGCATCATCGCGCGCCGCAAGCCGAGCGTGGTGCTCGGCATGGGCGGCTACGTCACGGTCCCGGGCGGCCTGATGGCGCGCCTGCGCCGCATCCCGCTGGTGCTGGTCAATGCCGACGCCGCGCTGCTGTTGTCGAACAAGACACTGACCCCGCTGGCGCAGCGCGTGCTGTTCGGCTTCCCGGCCGACTTCGGCCGCGCCGCCGGCAAGGCCAGCGTCACCGGCAACCCGGTGCGCAAGGAAATCCTCGACGTCGTGGCGCCGCAAACGCGCTTCGACGGCCGCGAAGGCGCGCTGCGCATCCTGGTCGTCGGCGGCAGCCTGGGCGCCACGGCCTTGAACGTCGCGGTGCCGGCGGCGCTGGCGCTGATTCCCGCCGCCACCCGCCCGGTGGTGGTGCACCAGTCGGGCAAGAAGAATATCGAAGCGCTGGGCAAGTCGTATGCGGACGCCGGCGTCGAGGCGACCGTGGTCGACTTCATCGAAGACATGGCCGCGGCGTATGCCGAAGCCGACGTGGTGATCTGCCGCGCCGGCGCGATCACGATTTCGGAGCTCACCGCGGCAGGCGTGGCCAGCGTGCTGGTGCCGTTCGTCGCGGCCACCACCAGCCACCAGCGCGACAACGCGCAGTGGATGGCGACGCAGCATGCGGCGATCCACCTGCCGCAAGGCGAATTGAACCCGGCCCGCCTGGCCGAACTGCTTGGCACCATGTCGCGCGGTGAATGCCGCGACATGGCGATCGCGGCGCAGGCGGTGGGCAAGCGCGACGCCAACGAGGCGATCGCGGACATTCTGGAAAAACTGGCGGAAACGAACACATGAAACACAAGATCAAGAACATCCATTTCGTCGGCATTGGCGGCAGCGGCATGAGCGGCATCGCCGAAGTGCTGNNGTGCGCCTCGAAGGCCTCGGCGCCAAGGTCATGCTGGGCCACGACGCGGCCAACGTCGCCAAGGCCGACGTGGTGGTCACCTCGACCGCGGTCAACGAGAACAACCCGGAAGTGATCGCCGCGCGCGCCGCGATGATCCCGATCGTGCCGCGCGCGATCATGCTCGGTGAACTGATGCGCCTCAAGCGCGGCATCGCCATCGCCGGCACCCACGGCAAGACCACCACCACCAGCCTGGTCGCCTCGGTGCTGGCCGAAGGCGGGCTCGATCCTACCTTCGTTATCGGCGGAAAGCTCAATAGCGCCGGCGCCAACGCCAAGCTGGGCACCGGCGAATACATCGTGGTCGAGGCGGACGAATCGGACGCGTCGTTCCTGAACCTGGCGCCAATGATCGAAGTCATCACCAACATCGATGCCGATCACATGGAGACCTACGAGCACGACTTCGAGAAGCTGAAGATGGCGTTCGTCCACTTCACCCATCGGCTGCCGTTCTATGGCCGTGCGATGCTGTGCATCGACGACCAGCACGTGCGCGATATCATCCCGTTCATCTCCAAGCCCGTCACCACCTACGGCTTCAGCCCGCTGGCGCAGGTGCGCGCGGTGAATGCCCGCGCGATCGGCCTGCAGATGCACTTCACCGTGATCCAGGATGGCTATCCCGACACCGACTTCGTGCTCAACCAGCCCGGCATGCACAACGTCGCCAACGCCTGCTCGGCGATCGCCATCGCGCGCGAAATCGGCATCGAGGATGGCGCCACCCAGCGCGGCCTGGCCGGCTTCAACGGCGTCGGCCGCCGCTTCACGCGTTACGGCGACATCGCGATTCCGGCCGGCGGCAGCTTCACGCTGGTCGACGACTTCGGCCACCATCCGATCGAAACCGAAGTGACGCTGGCAGCGGCGCGCGGCGCCTATCCTGGCCGCCGCATCGTGCTGGCGTTCCAGCCGCACCGCTTCTCGCGCACGCGCGACCTGTTCGAAGACTTCGTCAAGGTGCTGTCGACACCCGACGTGCTGTTGCTGGCCGACGTCTACGCGGCCGGCGAAGCGCCGATCGCCGCCGCCGATGGCCGCGCGCTGGCGCGCGCGCTGCGCGTGGGCGGCAAGATCGAACCGATCTTCGTCGAATCGATCGCCGACATGCCTGACACGATCATGAGCATTGTGCGCGACGGCGACGTCGTCATCACCATGGGCGCCGGCTCGATCAGCGGCATCCCGAACAAACTGACTTCTTTACCAAAGGCTTGAACGTGAGCTCATTTTCCCAAATTGACGCAGCAGCACTCGGCAAGGTCGGCGTGCTGTTTGGCGGGCGCTCCGCGGAGCGCGACGTCTCGATCATGTCCGGCACCGGCGTGCTGGCCGCGCTGCAGAGCCGCGGCGTCGACGCCCACGCGTTCGACCCGGCCGAGCGCAGCATCGCCGAACTGGCCGCCGAAAAATTCGACCGCGTGTTCATCGCGCTGCACGGCCGCTTCGGCGAAGACGGCAGCCTGCAGGGCGCCCTCGAGCAGCTCGGCATTCCGTACACCGGTAGCGGCGTGATGGCCTGCGCCATCGGCATGGACAAGATCTACACCAAGATGATCTGGCTGATGAAGGGCATGCCGACGCCGAAATACGCCTCGCTCGATGGCGCCACCGACCTGTCGAAAGTGGTGGCGGACCTCGGCCTGCCGCTGATCGTCAAGCCGCCGCACGAAGGCTCCACCATCGGCATCACCAAAGTCATCGAGGCCGGAGAACTGAAGGCAGCCTACGACGTGGCGGCCGGCTTCGACGACGTCGTGCTGGCCGAGGAATTCGTCACCGGGCGCGAGTTCACCGTGACCGTTCTTGGCCGCGGCAAGACCGCGCGCGCCTTGCCGATCGTCGAGATCGTGGCGCCGCAAGGGAACTACGACTACCAGAACAAGTATTTCACCGACGACGTCAAGTACTTCTGCCCGGCCGCGCTGGATGACGCGACCGCGGCCGAAATGTCGCGCCTGGCGGTGGAAGCCTACCGCGCGCTCGATTGCGAGGGCTGGGGCCGGGTCGACGTGCTGTTGCGCGCCGCCGACAACAAGCCATTCCTGATCGAAGTGAACACCGCGCCGGGAATGACGAGCCACTCGCTGGTGCCGATGTCGGCGCGCGCGGTCGGCATGAGCTATGAAGATTTGTGCCTCGAGATCCTGTCGTCGGCACGCCTGAAGCTGGCCAAGGGACAGGGTTAAACGCACATGTGGCAAGACGTACGCGCATTGAACGCAACCGCGAATGGGCTGATCGCCCTGGTAGTACTCGCGTGCATCGCCTCCGGTGTGTGGTGGGTGTCGCAGCGTCCGATGTTCACGCTGCGGTCGGTGCGCGTCGAGAGCATGTACGACATTGAATTGAAGCGGGTGAACGAGCTGACCTTGCGCGCCGGCGTGATCGGCAAATTCAGGGGAAATTTTTTCACCACCAACCTGGAGCAGGTGCGCACGGCGTTCGAATCGGTGCCCTGGGTGCGGCGCGCGACGGTACGGCGCGAGTGGCCCGACCAGTTGATCGTGTCGATCGAGGAGCATGAGCCGCTCGGCACCTGGGGCGACGAAGGCCGGCTGCTGTCGGTGAAGGGCGATGTGTTCACGGCGAACCTGGCCGAGGCGGACGAAGACCATCCGCTGCCCGAGTTCGAAGGCCCGGCCGGCAGCGAGAAGGAAGTGCTGGCGCGGTTTGCCGAGTTGCGCTCCTGGTTCGCGCCGGTGCAGCTGGTGCCGGAGGCGCTGAGTTTGTCGAGCCGCTATGCGTGGACGGTGACGCTCGATAACGGCATGAAGGTGGCGCTGGGGCGCGAGCAGGACCACACGACGATGCGCGACCGCGTGCAACGCCTGGTGGGGATCTACCCGCAGCTGGCGACCCGGATCGCCGGCGCGATCGATACGATCGACATGCGCTACCCGAACGGACTGGCGCTGGCCGCGGCCGGGCTGAAGCTGCCGAAAGATGGAACCAAGCCTGTGAAGGCCGTCGCGAAAATGACCCATACAACAACCAAGAAAACAAGCAAGCACTAGGCCACAGCAAAATGACAAAAGACGCTAAAAACCTGATCGTCGGACTCGATATCGGCACCTCGAAAGTGGTCGCGGTGGTCGCCGAGGTGATGTCCGACGGACGCCACGAGGTGATCGGACTCGGCCAGCACGAGTCGCGCGGCCTGAAGAAGGGCGTCGTGGTCAACATCGAGGCGACGGTCGAGTCGATCCAGCGCGCGCTCGAAGAAGCGGAGCTGATGGCCGACTGCAAGATCCGCAACGTCTACGCCGGCATCGCGGGCAGCCATATCCGCTCGTTCAATTCGAGCGGCATGGTCGCCATCAAGGACCGCGAAGTGACCGCCACCGACGTTGCGCGCGTGATCGAGACGGCCAAGGCGGTCAACATCCCGACCGACCAGCAGTTGCTGCATACGGTGCCGCAGGAATTCATCGTCGATAGCCAGGAAGACGTGCGCGAGCCGATCGGCATGAGCGGCATCCGCCTCGAAGTGCGCGTCCACATTGTCACCGGTGCGGTGTCCGCGGTACAAAACATCGTAAAGTGTGTTCGACGCTGCGGCCTCGAAGTATCCGACCTGATCCTGCAGCCGATGGCCTCGGCCGATGCGGTGCTCACGCCGGACGAAAAAGAGCTGGGCGTGGTCCTGATCGACATCGGCGGCGGCACCACCGACATCGCGGTGTTCTCGGACGGCGCGATTCGCCACACGGCGGTCATTCCGATCGCCGGCGACCAGATCACCAACGACATCGCGATGGCGCTGCGCACGCCGACCTCGGAAGC
>CXWL01086364.1_pt1 | contig 16547 bp, 8 predicted proteins | sample 590931 | NCBI WGS metagenome assembly CXWL01 (sample SAMEA3498368, study PRJEB10139) | groundwater metagenome | biome: water well; material: biofilm material | place: Germany | collected 2015-04-27 | reverse complement strand
GTGCAGGGTGTGGGTCTGGTGCATGGTGTGGGCTCCTGGGTCAAGGGCTGAAGGGGTACGAAGAGCGCGCGTCGTTCAGGCGCTGCGGCGGGTGTGCCGGGCACGGCGCAGGCCCAGCATGGCCAGCCCCGCCAACAGCAGCCACGCGCTGCCGGCTTCGGGCACCGCCGTGACGNNGCAGCACGGCTGCGGTGGCATCGCCGGGGAAGCCCGCCGTGCTGTGGAACAGCCGCAACTGCGTGGCTGCCGCCAGTGCCAGTGCACCCTGCCCGGTAAAGGTGCCGGCCACGGTGGAAAACGTGACGTGGGTCCAGCCGCTGCCTGGGCTCAGCACCACGGGCACGGTGGAATAGGCGCTCACCCCTGCTGGGCCTTCCAGCAAGAGGCGCAGGTTCAGCTCGGTGCCGCCCATGTTGTAGAGGTCCATCGCCAGGCCGGTGACTCCGGCCAGCGGGTAGTTGCCACCCCAGTCAGGGCCACTGATCAGCACCATCCGGCCCCCTGGGCCGCCGATGCCGCTGGACGAGGTCAGCAAGTACGCGTCCCCGCTGCCGGCCGGCCCACCGCTGGTGATGTTCTGCGGCGGAACAGGGTTACCGGGGCCGTTGCTCCAGCCTTGCAGGCTGCCGTCTTCAAAGTTGTCGCTGTGGCCCAGCGTGATGGCACTTGCCGGTGCTGCGGCCAAGCCGAACGCAAGCGTCAGCGCCAGCGTGGCGTGGATGTACCTGTAGACCATGTGACACCCCTTGAGTTGGCCTGGTGCACCCCAGCGCCAATTGGCGGCATGAGGTGCTGTGACCGGGTGTACGCAGGGCCCTGGCGGGGCATTGCCAGGTTCGCCAGAGGCCCCCTAGTTTGCAGATGGACTGCGTGCTGGCGACTGGCTGAGCAGTTGTTCGATGAGCAGGTCCTTGTCGCGCCACTGCTCGTCCACCCAGTCGCTGAGCAGCCTGCGGTAGGCCTTGTCGCCCACCGGGTCACCACCCAGCAGCTCGGCCGGAATTGGGCGCACCTGCACACGCACGGTGATGGCCTCGATGCGGCCGCACATCAGCTCCCAGAAGCGCGGCGCGCCACCGGGGTAGACGATGGTCACGTCCAGCAGCGCCGTGAACTGCTCACCCATGGTGGCCAGCGCCACGCCCACACCGCCGATCTTGGGCTTGAGCAGGTGCCCGTAGGGGCTGCGTTGCTGCGCGTGCTTGGCCGGCGTGAAGCGGGTGCCTTCCACAAAGTTGATCACCGAGGTGGGGATGCGTTTGAACTTTTCGCACGCTTCGCGTGTGGCCTGCAAGTCGCTGCCCCGCGCGCCGCTGCCCTTGCCACGCTTCATGAATGGAAAGTCCAGCGCCCACCAGGCCAGGCCGATGACGGGCACCCAGATCAGCTCGCGCTTGAGAAAGAACTTGAGAAAGGGGATGCGGCCATGAAAGATGCGCTGCAGCACCACGATGTCCACCCAGCTCTGGTGGTTGGACGACACCAGGTACCAGCCGCGTGGATCCAGCCCGTCCAGGCCTTGCACGTCCCAGTCGGGCAGGCAGGTGGGCCGCACAGCCGTGATCCAGGCGTTGTTGATGGCCACCCAGGCGGCCGCCAGCGCGGTTAGCGCGCGGTCGCACAAGCGGCGCACGGCCACGCTGGGCACCAGCAGCTTGACGAGCGCCAGCGGGAACATCAAAAGCGTAAGCACCGGCGTGCCCAGGGCCAGCGTGAGGCTGGCTGCAACGCCGCGCAAGACGGGGGGCAGGCTTGAAAGCATGGTGGGTTCAGCAAGGGTCGGTATCAAAAAGCGTTGCCCGCCTTGCGGTCGGCCGCCACCTTGGTGGCTGCGGGCCGTTCGCCCACCAGCCGCGTGTAGGCCTTCCAGTCCACCCCGGCGGCGGCCAGCATGTCCTCGCCCAGCACCGCCTTGCTGGCCATGGCCACCAGCGGCAGGCTGACCCAGCCCGAGCAGTCTGCCAGTGTGAAGGTGTCGCCGGCCAGGTAGGGCCCGAACTTGGCCAGGCGCAAAAAGGCCGGGATGTTTTTGGCCAGCTGCTTGCGCACGCGCTCTTTGGTGCCGTCGCTCACCGTGCCGCCAAAGAAGGCCTGGCTATACAGGTCACGCGCCACCAGTTCCAGGTGCAGTTCCACAAACGCGCACAGCTCCCGCACCTTGGCGGCCGCCAGTGGGTCGGCCGGCACCAGTGCAGGCGTGGGAAAGCGCGCTTCCAGGTAGTCCACGATGACTTGGCTTTCGCACAGCGTTTGCCCGTCCACGCGAATGAAAGGCACCTTGCCCAGCGGTGTGGCCTGCAGCACGGCTTCGTCCTTGGAGCCCGTGCGCACCAGCTCTTCGGTAAAGGGCACACCCTTTTCCAGCAGCACCAGCTTGACCTTGTTGTAGTAGTTGGAAAGGGTCATGCCGCAAAGCGTGATCATGGGAGGCTCCTTGTTCTGGGGTAGTGCAGTTGGACGCGGGCGACGATAGCCCAAAGACCCCACACTGCTGCAAGCACCTGCACCTGCACCTGCACCTGCACCGTGCCTGGCCTCGGCCCAACGAGCCAAGGTCCCTGCATCGAAGGATGAAACCCTGGGGCCACCCCGAGCTGCGGGTAGGAGCGCCCTGGGCTTTGCGGCACCATCGCCGCAGGCACAGTGGGGTGCAATGGCAAGTTGTAAACCCTGGGGCCATCTGGCGCCACGCCTGTAAAGTGCGGCGGCCGGGCGACTGATCCGTGGCGCCTTGGGGGCTGCGGCGGGCTTGGGCAGTGGTTAACAGGTGCGCTCTGGAGAACCGTGTTGCAGTTCATCAAGAACCATGGGCGCTACGTGCCCGCAAAAACCAGGGTGAGCCTGGCGATAGGGGCCCTGCTGTTGCAGGTGTTTTGTTGGCAGGCAGACGCCGCCAGTGCACAAACACCAGCGCCCGCACCGCCCCCAGCCGCTGCGGCCCCCGCCGCCGATGCCACATTGCAGGTGCAGGCGTTTCAGGTGCTGGGCAACACGCTGCTGCCGGCCGAGGCCATTGACGCGCGGCTGGCCCCCTTCAAGGGCATGGCCACGCTGCAGCAATTGCGCGACGCGGCGGCGGCCGTGCAAGACCTGTACCGCCGCGCGGGCTACGGCGGTGTGGTGGCCTTTGTGCCTGAGCAAAAACCCGCTGCCGGCGTGGTGCAGATCCGCGTGGTTGAGGGCAGGCTGGAGCGCATCGACATCACCGGGGCGCAGCAGTTCACGCCCGACAACATCCTGGCCAGCCTGCCTGCGCTGGTGAAGGGGCAAACGCCCAACGTGCGTTTGATCGACGCGCAGATCCAGATCGCGAATGAAAGCCCCGCCAAGACCGTGCAGGTGCTGCTGCAACCGGGGCAAACGGTGGGCGGCGTGGCGGCCAAGCTCACGGTGGCCGAACAGCCCGTGCAGCGTTTCAGTCTGCGTGCTGACAACACCGGTGGCACACCCGCCAAACGCTGGCGCGCCGCGCTGGGCTGGCAGCACGGCAACGTGCTCGGCCTGGACCACGTCTTCAGCGCCGAGCTGCAGACGGCGCCGCAAGACATCTCGGGCGTGGCCGTGGCCAGTGTGGCCTACCGCATGCCGCTGTACGCGCAAGCCCTGGCGCTGGACCTGTACGGCGCTTTCTCTGACGTGAGCTCGGGCAAGACCAGCACCGCCGCCGGTGACCTGCAGTTCTCGGGCCGGGGCCACATTGCCGGCGCACGCGGCACCCAGTACCTGCCGCGCTGGGACAACGTGGACCAGCGTGTGGCGCTGGGCCTGGAATCGCGTGACTACCTCAACGACTGCAGCATCAACGGCCTGCCCGCTGGCGCCTGCGGCTCGGCCGGTGCCAGCGTGTCGCTGCAGCCGCTCAGCCTGACCTACACCGCGCAGTCCAGCGGCGAGCTGCGGCTGGGCCTGAACCTGTCAGTGCACCACAACCTGGGCCTGGGCGGGTCCCACACCCGGCAGGCTGACTTTGAATCGGTGCGAGCCGGTGCGGTGCGCCGCTACACGGTGTTGCGTGGCGCTTTGCAGGCCGTGCTGCCGGTGCTCGACTGGGGCACGCTGGCGCTGCGCGGCTCGGCGCAGACCACCAGCCAGCCGCTCGTGCCCGGCGAGCTTTTTGGCGTGGGCGGCGCCGCGTCGGTGCGAGCTTATGAAGAGCGTGAAGTGTNNGAAGAGCGTGAAGTGGCGGGTGACACCGGCGCGCAAGGCACGCTGGAATTCACGAGCCACAACCTGGCCGAAGGCTGGCTCTACCTGAAGGACACCGATCTGCGTGCGCTGGCCTTTGCCGACGCAGGTTATGTGTCCAGCCTGAATGGCGCCCCCTGCCTGCCAGGGCAGACCCGCTGCCGCATCGCTGGTGTCGGTGCCGGGCTGCGTGTGGCCACCAAACAGGCCCAGTTGCGGCTGGACGTGGCCGCAGCCCTGGCCCATGCCGCCACCACCCAACGCGGCGACGTGCGTGTGCACGTGGGCCTGGTCGTCAATTTCTAGACAAGCAAGGCCCCGCAGCGTGCCCAAAGCCGCTGCGGCGGACACCGGAGTACCGCCATGCGCAGCCCCACCCATCATTTCGCCGCCGCCCGCCGCACCCACGCCGTGGCGCCACCGCGCCTGAACTGCCTGGCCCATGCACTGGTGGGCGCCTGCCTGCTGGGCGGCCCGGTGCTGGCCGGCTTGCCGGCGCACGCCCAAGCCCCTGTGGCCGCGCTGACCCTGCCACGTGGCCTGCAGCTCATCAACGGCCAAGCCCAGGTGGCCACACAAGGCGCACAGATGACGGTGCGCAACACGCCCGGGGCCATCCTCAACTGGCAGAGTTTTTCCATCGGCGCCAATGCGGGCGTGTACTTTGACCAGGCCAGCGCGGCCAGCAAGGTGCTCAACCGCGTCACCGGCAACGACCCGAGCCAGATCCTGGGCAGCCTGGCCAGCAACGGTCAGGTGTGGTTGCTCAACCCCCACGGCGTGCTCTTTGGTGCCGGTGCGCGGGTGGACGTGGCCGCGCTGGTGGCCAGCACACTGCGCCTGGGTGACAGCGACTTTCTCGCCGGCCGCTACCGCTTTGCGGCCGACGCCGGCAGCACGGCCTTTGTGCGCAATGAAGGTGACTTGCAAAGCAGCTTTGGCGGCCAGGTGGTGCTGCTGGGCACGCAGGTGCAAAACACCGGCAGCATCAGCGCGCCCGGTGGCAGCGTGAGCCTGGCTGCCGGCAGCAGCGTGGAGCTGGTGGACACCGGCCTGCCCAACCTGGCCGTGCGTGTGGACGTGCCGGCGGGTGAGGTGTTCAACCTCGGCCGGCTCATGGCTGCCGGTGGCAAGGTTGACGTGCACGGGGCCATCGTCAACCAGGCCGGCCTGGTGCAGGCCAGCAGCCTGGGGCGCGACGCCCTGGGTGAGGTGGTGCTGCGCGCCAGCGACACGCTCACGCTGGGTGCGGCCAGCGTCACGCAGGCCACGGGGGCTGCAGGTGTGCTAGGCGGCAAGGTGGACCTGCTGGGCGCGCAAGTGGCCGTGCTGGGCCAGGCCGTGGTGGACGTGTCGGGTGATGCCGGCGGCGGCGACATCCGCCTGGGTGGCGGCGCGCAGGGCCAGGACCGCAGCGTGCCCAATGCCAGGGCAGTGTATTTCGGCCCTGGAGCCACGCTGCGGGCTGACGCTGGCGAGCGCGGCGACGGCGGAAACATCGTGCTGTGGTCCGACCAGGCCACACGCGCTTACGGCAAGCTCAGCGCCCGCGGCGGTCGGCTGGGGGGTGACGGCGGCTTTGTTGAAACCTCGGGCGGCTGGCTCGATGCGCGGCCTGCTTCACTGGAACTGGCCGCGCCTGCTGGCCGTGCCGGCACCTGGCTGCTGGACCCCAACGACATCACCATTGCCGACGACACGACTGACTTCAACATCAGCGGCAGCCCCAACTTCACCAGCACGGGCGACAGTTCCGTCATCAGCACCTTCACACTCGTGGCCGCGCTGAATGCCGGCACCTCTGTCACCGTGAGCACAGGCACTGGCGGAGCCAACTCCCAGGCCGGCGACATCCTGATGGAGTTTGCCAACCTGTTGGTGAACCCCGTCGCGCCGGTGAGCCTGACCCTGCAGGCCAGCCGCGACATCAACGTCCACAACTCGACCATTCAGTCCAGCGGCCAGCCGCTGTCGGTGACCTTGACGTCGGCCGGCTCGGGCGTGGGGGCCATTGAAGTCAGCTTCAGCACCATCCACACGGCCGGTGGCAACTTCACCCTGCAAGGCACGCAGGCGCAGCAGATGCCGCTGCCCGACGGTAGCTTCACGGCGGCCACGCATCGGGCTGCAGTGGGCTATGACCCGGCCTCCACGCAGTGGTCCAGCCGATTGGGCAACCCGGCCTTCGGTGTCTACGTCCTGAGCTCGACCATTGACCTGGGCGCTGGCAGCTTCAGCGCCACCGGGCTGTCCAGCGCCCTGGGCGGCGTGTTTGTCGACGGTGATGCGCACATCACGGCTGCCAACGTGGCCCTGCGCGGCTGGAGCACGGGCAACACCGCCTTGGCCGGCGTCACCATCGACGGCGGTGCCACCGACATCGTGGCCAGCCACGCCCTGGCCCTGGAAGGTGCGGGCACCTATGGGGTCATGCTGCTGCCAGGCGTGCAACTGAGTTTGAACGCGCCGCAGGATCCGTCCGCCAGTTTCAACATCAACGGCGTCGGCTCTACCTATGGCGTGATGATCGTCGACGGCTCCACCAGCACGAGCGCGCCCACGCGCGGCACGCCCGTGCGGGTGGTGGGCGGCCAGTTCAGCGCCACGGGCCGCTCCACCGGCCAGGGCTTCGGCTTGTACGTGTCGGCGGAGAGCGTCAACGCCATGCCGTCGGCGCCCACGCTGGACCTGTCTGCGGCGGCGGGCGCGAGCCTGGGTGACGTGGGTGCTGGCAGTGGCTCCTTGATCCTGCGGTCGCGCATTGCCGGCCCGGTGACGGGGCTCACCACGCTGTCGTCGGACTCAATGTTCTTCATGAGCGACTCGGTGCTCACGGGGGCAGGCAGCTACAGCCTGTCGGGGCCAAGCGTCTCGCTGGCCAACATGTTGATCGGGTCCGCAGCGGCGCCGCTGAGTTTGCAATTCGCCACCACGGGCAGTGCCCCGCAGGGCATCGTCATCAACAACAGCAGCATCAACACCGGCGGCGGTGATGTTCGTTTTGGCGCCCAGCAAACCGTGTGCTCGCCAGTCCTGGGTTGTTCTGCTGCGGGTGGTTTTTGGGTCGAGGCGGCGGGCGCAAACCATGGTCTGACAATCGACGGCAGCACCCTTGACGCAGGCACCGGCCGCATCTACGGGGGCGCTGCAACGCGGGCGATTTCGCAATCGATGGCAGGCTTGAGCATAAGCAGCAGCGCCATTTCGGCCAGCGAGATCAGCCTGTCGGGCCGCTCCGATGGTGCTGCGGGCATCAACGTCATCTCCACGCCACTGTCGGCGAGCGGTGTTCTCGGCCTGGAGGGCCTGGGTGCCGGCAACGGCATGCAAGTGGCGCGCTCGACCCTTACCGCGCATGAGCTCGGCCTGCGGGGCCAGAGCGTGGTGGACGGGCACGGCCTCATGGTGGGCGACGGCACGGCCGCCACGACCACGCTTGCGGCCACGCAGCTCACGCTCAGCGGCCAGTCGGCAGACAGCGCCGCCAACGGCACGCACGCGGGTGTCGATGTGGATGGCGGTTCTGTCATCTCGCTCAGCGGACGCGGCGCCGCCGTGCTCAGCGGCGACACCGTGTTGCTGGGCGGCGCGGCCAACCTGCCGTTCGTGGTGGTGAGTGGTGACGCGGCCAGTTTCACGGTCAACACCACGGGCTCCATGCGGGTGCGGAACAGTACGCTGGACTTCAGCAACGGGGGTGGCACCACCGTCACGCTGCGCTCAGATACCGACTCCACGCGCAACGGCCGCGTGCGGCTTGATTCCACCACCGTGCACACCGGCAACGGTGGCTTCACCATCACCGGCGGCACTGGCGCCGCCGTGGGCGCGCACACCTATGACACCAGCGGCAACTTCCTGCAGCCCAACTCGGTGGTGGCGGAGGGCGCCTCGGGCATCCTGTTCACGGGCATCAGCAACACCATCGACGCCGGCACGGGCGCGGTCAGCCTGGCGGGCCAGTCGGCCACCGACGGCCGGGCCGACCTGCCCGCAGCGGCGGGTGGCTGGGGCGTGCTCGTGAGTTCGCCCACCACCATCACCGCCAGCAGCGTCAACCTCAACGCCCACGGCGGAGACAAGGGCATGGGCCTGGACGTGGGCGTGACCACCGCCGGGGCCACCTTGGCGCTGACGGCTGGCACGGTGACCGTGTCCGGCCACGGTGTGGGCATCAACCCCAATGACAGCCTGCCCTACGCTGGCGTGACGGTGGGCCCCGGCAGCAACTGGCAGGCCACCAGTGGCGCGCTCGACGCCAGCGCGCCCAGCGGCCGCATGAACTTCAACGCCGCCACGCTGGCCGGCAGCACGGTGGTGCTGTCGGCGGCTGATGCCTTCAACGCGTCGCACAGCACCCTCTCGGCCGGCGGTGACCTCAGCGTTAGCGGCGGTGGCGCTGGCGGCGGCGCCATCAACACCGACAACACCACCTTCGGCGCTGGCGGCGTGCTCAGCCTCACCGGCCTCAACGCCGGCAGCGGCGTGGGCATTGCGCTCTTCAGCGGCGTGCAGTTGGTGGGCAGCAGCGTGCTGCTCAACGGCACGGCGGCCAGCGGCACGGGTGTGGTGGCCAACGCACCCACCGGCAACATCACGGCCACCAGCGGGCCGGTCGGCATCACCGGGCGCGGCGTGGCCGGCCCGGCGGTGCAGTTCACCGGGGGCTGGGCGGTGCAGGCGCCCAGCCAGATCTACATCAACACCGACAACGGCCTGAGCCTGCAGCCCGAGGCCAACAGTGGCAACCGGCCCAGCTTCAGTGCCGGCCAGGCCTTCAACCTGGCCGTAGTGGCACCCTTGGGTTTGACGCTGGGTGACGGCCAACCGCTGCTGGATGGCACGGCGCTAGGCAACGCGCTGGCGGGCCTGCCGGCCACGTCCACCACCACGCTGCATGTCACCGGCAACGCCAACACGCTGGCGGTGCGTGGGCCCCTGGCCGTGCCTGGCCGCCTGCACATTGAAGCCGACGGCATTGAACTGCAGCCCGGCGCTGTGCTGTCCGGGGCGGCCAGCGGCGACGCCGTGGTGATGGGCGGTACCACCGCCGTGCCCGCCACCTTCATGGTCAACACCGCCGGGGCCAACGCTTTGAGCACGCCCAACGGCCGTTGGGTGGTGATGGTGTCTTCGCCGACACAGACCAGCCTGGGCGGCCTGCTTGGCAACTTTGCTGCCTACAACCTCGCAGCACAGCCCTGGGCCAAGGACGCCAACGGCAACTACATCACCCCGGCCGCAGGCAACGCCGTGGGCTACGGTGTTTCGCCGGCAGGCTCCGGGGCGGGAGCACTCAGCGGTACGGTGAGCAAGGTGTATGACACCTTCACCAGCATCCTGCTCGACCCCGCGAGCTGGACCATCAGCGGCCTGTTGGGCGGTGACCATCTCGTCCTGTCGGGCACCAATATCGGCACGCTGGACAACAAGAACGTCGGCACGGGCAAACCTGTCACGCTGGCCGCGTCCAGCTTGTTCACGGTGCAAGACGCCGGCGGCTTGCCGGTGTACGGCTATGACGCGCCGGTGTTCATCGCCAACGTGTCGCCGGCGGCTGTCGTGTCTGTGGGAATGGTGGCCGCCAACAAGGTGTACGACGGCACCACCGTCGCCACGCTGGCCAACTTCGGGTCGGTGACACCGCTCGCCGGCGACCTTGTCAGCATGGGTGGCAGCGCGGTGGCCAGCTTCAGCACCAAGAGCGTGGGGAGCGCGAAGTCGGTGTTGGTGAGCGGCCTCACACTGCAAGGCGCCGACGCTGGCAACTACACGCTGCAGCAATCGCAGCAGCTGGTGGCCGACATCACACCGCTGGCGCTGCCAGTCACCGGTGTGACCGTCAACACCAAGGTCTATGACGCCAACACCGTGGCTACGCTCGGTGGCAGTGCGGCGGTGGCACCGCTGGCGGGAGACGCGGTCACGCTGCAAGGCACGGCCGCAGGCGCATTTGCCGACAAGAACGTGGGCGTGGCCAAGCCGGTGGCGGTGAGCGGTCTGTCGCTGAGCGGGGCCGACGCCAGCAACTACACGCTTCAGGGCCCCGGCGCGCTGGCTGCAAGCATCACACCGGCCACGCTGACCTTCACGGCCCTGGCGGCTTCGGCGGTGTCGGGTTCGGCGTTGCCACCTTTCAACGGCACGCTGACCGGGTTCGTGGCCGGCGACAACCCGACCAACGCCACCACAGGCGTACTGGCCTGGAGCACACCGGCCACGTCGGCCAGCGCGGCCGGCAGTTACGCCATCGTCGGTGGCGGCCTGCTGGCAAGCAATTACACGTTTGTGCAGGCCACCGCCAACGCCACCGCGTTGACGCTAACCCTTGCCACCACCAACGACGCCACCAGCAACGCCACCACCACCAGCTTTGCTTCGGCACTGAACGCGGTGAGCCTGCCGGTGACCACGTCCACGCCCAGCACCGGGCGCGTGCTTGACCTGATGCAGTCGCTGTCCAGCAGCGCCGAGACGGGTGACTCGGCGTATGTCTACCGCAGCGTCAACTTCTCACTCATGTCGCGCGACGAGATTCAAAGCCTGCTGGCCGCGCGCGCCAGCTACAAGAAAAAGGTCTTTGCCAGCACCATCAGCAAGCTGGAGCAAGACCCCGCGCTGGCCGACGTGCGGGGCTGCGGCAACGAAGCCGAATTGGCCACCGGCAACTGCCTCATCACCGCCGCGCTCAAGGCCGACATCGAGGCCAAGGCGGCGCGCGCCACGGTGAAGCCAGCCAAGCGTGTGCAGCGCAAGCTCAAGCAGGTGGCGCTTCCCAACATCGAACGCAAGCTGGCGCTGCTCATAGGCATCAACAAATACGCCGACAAGCGCATCCCCGAGCTGGTGGGTGCGGTGCCCGACACGCAGGCCGTGAAGGCGCTGCTGGAAAGCCGCATGGGTTATGAAGCCACCGTGGTGGCCGACGNNGAGCCGCGAGGCCATCATCCGCGCCTTCAACAAGCTGGCACTGGAGGCCGGTGCCAACGACTCGGTTGTCATCTACTACGCCGGCCACGGCGTGGTGCTGCCGGCCGAAGGCGCGGGCAAGAGCAGTGGCTTCTGGCTGCCGGCCGACAGCGACGCCGAAACGCCGCAGAGCTGGATCTCCAACGCCGACATCTCGCGCCTGGTGGGCCTGGTGGGTGCACGGCAGCTGATGCTCATCTCCGACAGCTGTTATTCGGGCAACCTGGCCGGCAACGAACGTGTGCAGGTGGACGGCAAGGGCGACACCGCCGACATGCTCAGCCGCAAGGCGGCGGTGGTGATGTCGTCGGGCGGCGACGAGCCGGTGGCCGACGAAGGCCGCAACGGCCACTCCATCTTTGCCTGGCACCTGATGCAAAACCTGGCTGACCTGAACAACTGGCAGGCGGGAGGCAATGTGTTTGAGCGTGTGCGCGCTGCGGTGCAAAAGGACTTTCCGCAGACGCCACAGTACGGTGCTTCGCGCACGGCCGGTCACCAGGGCAACACCGACTACCTGTTTGAGCGGCGTGAATTTGACGGCAGTGTCACGCCCTGAGACCGATGCTCACCCTCTTCCAACCTTGGGAGAGGGTGCCACAAACTCGGTCAGGCCTTGCGCGGTGGCCTGTTGATGAGCCAGGTGCCGGCGCACACGGCCGCCAGCGCCAACGCGATGCGCACCGTCAGCGGCTCACCCAACAGCAGCACGCCCGCCAGCAGGCCAAACACCGGGGTCAGCAGCGTGAAGGCGGCCACGCGTGTGGCGGGGTAGTGGCGCATCAGCCAGTACCACACCAGGTAGCTGGCAAAGGTCACCACCCCCACCTGAAAGGCCAGATGGCCCCAGGTTTGCGCCGTCAGCGTGGCCAGCGCCGGCCAGGCCTCGTGGCCTATGGCCGATGCAGCCGTCAAGGCCACCCNNACCCCAGAAACCGCGAGTTGGTACAAAAGGGTCTTCTCGGGCAAAGCGGTGCTCAGGCGGCTGCCACGCAGCACCAGTGTCGTCAGGCCCCACAGCACGGCTGCGGCAATGCCAAGGGCGTCGCCCACCCACTGGCGCGGGCCCACGGCCGGCGCCACAAAACCTTCGGCAAAGGCCCACACCACGCCGCTGAAGGCCAGCACCAGGCCTGTGATCTGCGGCGCACGCAGCTTTTCGTGGCGCGACAGGTAGGGCATGCCCAGCGCCACGACAAAGGGCGACATGTACAAAAACACCACCATGCGTGAGGCCGACGTGTACTGCAGGCCCACAAAGTAGACCCCAAACTCTGCCGCAAACAGCAAACCCGCCAGCAAGCCGCCAGGCCCCGTGCCGTCGCTGCCCAGCACACGCAGGCCACGCCAGCGTGCCCACAGCAGCAAGAGCACCGCAGCGCCCAGGGAACGCAGGCCCGCCTGCAAGAGCGGTGGCATCTGCAGCAGCGCAAGCTTGACGCTGACCTGGTTCAGCCCCCAGATGGCGCAGCAGCCCAGCAGCAGCAGCACGGCCAGCGTGTCGAGGTGGGCCCTGCGGTCGTCGCGGTCGTTGCGGTTGTTGCTCATCAGGCAACCTCCGCGCCGAAGCGCTCCGGTATTCGCCTTGGGAGCGGCCCGGCGGCTCATGGGCCCGGTTTTGCGCGACTTGCACGACTTGCGGGCCGTGTGGCCAGCGCCAGGGCCGCGCACAGCAGCCCGGCCAGCGCGCCGGTGGTGTGCGCCAGCGGCACCACGGCAATGTCCCACTCGGCGCTGGTCTGCAGCGCCGGGCCCCAGGGGCTTTCACTGCTGAGCTTGATGACCAGGCCCAGCATCACGGCGCCACCAATGGTGCGCCACACGCCGCGTGCCGTGGCCAGCAGCCACACGCTGACCACCGCCACGCCGCCGTGCAGCACACCCGACAAGCCGCCGTAATGCGCCAGTTCAGGCCGCAGCAGCAGCCCCAGGTGGGTGAGTGGCCAGGCCGCTGCGTAGGCCAGCGTGGCACGCAGCGGCATGCGTGCGGCCCAGCCATAGGCGGCCACCACGGCAGCGGCCAGCAGGTTGGGGCCCAGGTGCAGCGGGCTCCAGTGCACCCACACGGCGCTGAGCAGGCGCCAGGGCTCGCTCCAGGCCAAGGCGGGTTGAAAGTCCAGCCACGGCGTGGGCAGCCACCAGGCCACCAAGGCGCCGGCGCCCAGCAGCGTGCTGAACACCAACCAGGCGCGGGCCGGCGCTGCCCAGGCCGGGCGCTGGGCCGCCACCGTCAAGTGAACACCGCTCGCCACACCGCCAGCACGGCGTCACGCTGGGCGGCGTAACGCTCGGGCTCAAACTGCGTGGGCTGCTCGTCCAGCCGCGCGCCGTGTTGGGCGCGGCGCAGTTCGCGGTAGGCGTCGGCACCGGCCGTGCCCACGCCGGGTGGCAACAGGCCGGCGGCTTCAGCGCGCTGCAGCAGCGCAATGTTGCCCTTGTTGTCTTGCAGCGCGGGGTGGGCGCCGCTGTGGGCCAGCACCAGGTACTGCACCGCAAACTCCACGTCCATCATGCCGCCGGCACTGTGTTTGACATCAAAGCGGCCGGCGCGCACCGGGCGTGCCTCACGCACCTTTTCGCGCATGGCGCGTATCTCTTCACGCAGCGCGGCATGGTCGCGTGGTGCCGTCAGCACGGCGCGGCGTGTGGCTTCAAAACGCGCTTGCACGCTGGGCGCACCGGCCGCAAAACGCGCGCGTGTCAGCGCCTGGTGTTCCCAGGTCCAGGCCGTGTTGCTGCCGCGGCCGGCCTGGTAGCGTTCAAACGATTCGATGCTGGTGACGAGCAGGCCCGAATTGCCGTTGGGCCGCAGCGCGGTGTCGATGTCAAACAGCTCACCCGCCGCCGTGCGCAGCGTGAGCCAGGTGATGAGCTTGCGCACAAAGGCGGCGTAAACCTCTTGCGCACGTTGTTTGTCTTCTTCGTCGGAGTCGTCGTAGACAAAAACCACGTCCAGGTCGCCGCCGTAGCCCAGTTCCTTGCCCCCGAGCTTGCCGTAGGCGATGACGGCCAAGCCGGGCTCGGCACGGTGGCGTTGCTTGAGCCGTGCCCAGGCCCAACCCACGGTGATGGCCAGCAGCGCATCGGCCAGGGCCGACAAGTCGTCGGCCACTTCTTCCACCGTGAGCTCGGCTTCCACATCACGCACCAGGGTACGAAAGACCTCGGCGTGGTGGGCGTGGCGCAGGGTGTCGAGCAGTTTTTCTTCGTCGTCTTCGCCAGACCGCTGCCAGGCGGCCAGGCGGTCTTGCAGATCGGCGGTGAAAGCCTCGCGGTCAAAACGCAGGTGCAGCAGGCGCTGGTCGGCCAGCTCATCAATCACGCCGGGGTGGCGCATCAGGTACTGCATGGGCCAGCGTGCCATGCCCAGCAGGCGCAGCAAGCGGCGGTGCACGTCGGCGCGCTCCAGCAGCAACGCCAGGTAACTTTCGCGCCGCAGCAGCGGCTCCACCCAATCGACAAAACGCACCGCAGCGGCTTCGCTGCAAGCGCCTTCTTGCAGCGCCACTGCGGTCTTCTGCATCAAGCGGCCCAGGCGCATGCGGCTTTCGTCGCGCAGCGCCTGCACACGCGGCTGCACCACCCAGGGCCGCAGCCGCTGCTGCAGCACCGCAGGCAGGCGCTCCAGCAGGGTTTCGCTGTCCACGGGCAGCGGGCCGGTGCCACACTGGCGGCAGTCGTTGTGGCTGCTGCCATTGCCTTTGCCGCTGCGGCTTTGCCCTTCGCTGAGCAGCGAATCAAATTCGGCAGCCACCGTTTCACGCACTTCAAGCAAACGGTCCAGCAGTTCACAGGCCTCGGGTTTGCATACCAAGCCGAGGCTCAGCGCAATCCAGCGCAGGTCTTCGTCACTGCTGGGCAGCAGGTGCGTCTGCTGGTCGTCCAGGTACTGGATGCGGTGTTCCACCTGGCGCAAAAACACGTAGCCGGCGGCCAGCTTTTGTGCCGTCTCGGCGGTCATCAGGCCGCGTTTGACGAGGCGTTCCAGCCCAAGCAGCGTGCTGCGCGTGCGGATCTCGGGTGTTTGCCCGCCGCGCACCACCAGCATCAGTTGCACGATGAATTCAATCTCACGTATGCCACCACGTGACAGCTTCACGTCGTTGGCGCGCTCGGGCCGGCCGGCGGCGCGGCGCTGCGCTTCTTCGCGGATCTTGCGGTGCAACTGGCGCAGGCCTTCAAACACGCCGTAGTCCAGATAACGTCGGTACACAAAGGCGGTGACGAGTGACCGCAGTACGGGCAGCGCGCCCCGTGTCAGCGCCGCACGCGGCGCCACCACACGGCTCTTGAGCCAGGCAAAACGCTCCCACTCACGGCCCTGCACCTGCAAATACTCTTCCAGCATGGGCAGGCTCACCACCGGCGGGCCCGAGTTGCCGTTGGGGCGCAGCGCCAGGTCCATGCGAAAGACAAAGCCGTCGTCGGTGGTGTCACCAATCAGCGCATACAGCCGCTTGGCCACCCACGCAAAGTACTCGTGGAAGGACACCGAACGGGTGCCGTCGGCTGCTCCGGGTGTCTGCCCATCGTCGTCATAAACGTAGATGAGGTCGATGTCCGACGACACGTTCAGCTCACGCGCGCCGAGCTTGCCCATGCCCACGATCCACAGGTCCATGCGCCGGCCGTCGGCAGCCAGGGGCACGCCAAAACGCGCATCGGCTTCGGCCTGGGCCTGGGCCAGCGCCAGTTCCAGCGTGGCCTCGGCCAGAAAGGTCATGGTGAAGGTGACGGTGTCCAGCGGCGCCGCCTGCTCCACGTCCAGCACGGCCAGGCGTTCGAGCACCAACTGCCGCGCCACACGCAGCGCACTGGCCAGTTCGCGTCCGCCTTGCTGCAGGTGCCGCACAAGGGCGGTGATGCCGTGCACGTCGGGTGCGCCGGGTGGCAGCAAGGCTAGCTCTGCGGCGTAGCGGCGGCGCACACGCTGCACAAAGCGGCTGTGTGCGGCCAGGGCCTGGGGGAGCGTGGGGGAGGCGGTGGAGGTGTCGGCCATGGCGGCTCTGGCAACGTAGCGGCGAACGTAGCGGCAAAGGGATTGTGGCGCTGCCTGTGCGCGGGCGCGGCTGGGGACGCCGACAGGCGGCAAGCGTAGTCGCCTTCGCATCGCCAAGCGGCCTTGAGGGAGAAAGCTACGATGCAGGCCATGAAGATCGCCGCCGTGCAGATGGTTTCCACCCCCGACTGGCCCAGCAACCGTGACGCGGCTGCGCGCCTGGTGGTGCAGGCCGTACAAGCCGGCGCCACGCTGGTGGCGCTGCCCGAGTACTTTTGCCTGATGGGCCTGCGTGACACCGACAAGCTGGCGCTGGCTGAAGCGCCTTGGGACGCAGGCGGTGGCCCCATCCAGCAGTTCCTGTCTGAATCCGCGCGCCAGCACGGCATCTGGC
>CXWL01003839.1_pt1 | contig 16549 bp, 18 predicted proteins | sample 590931 | NCBI WGS metagenome assembly CXWL01 (sample SAMEA3498368, study PRJEB10139) | groundwater metagenome | biome: water well; material: biofilm material | place: Germany | collected 2015-04-27 | reverse complement strand
CTGGTGAATAACTCCCGGTGGTTTTTTTCGCCCGGTTGTGCGATATTACAGTCATGAAACGGGTCGGTTCACTTTGCGCGATCTGCCGCCTCGCGGCACCGCGTAGACAACAGCACCATTGAGTGCTGCGACCCCCGGCCGCCCCGTGCGGTCGCTGGCCCATAAAGAAAAGGCGCCGGTGTTCGCACCGGCGCCTGCTTTATTATTGGGGTGGGGCGGAGCGGGCCGGTGCGCCCTCCCTTGCATGGGTCACTTCGCCTCGGTGTCGAAGACCGGCTTCTCGCTCACCGGCTTGCCCCCGATGTGGCGGCTGAGCCAGCTCTGCATTTCCCAGTGCCAGTAGATGGCGTTCTGCGGCGAGAGCACCCAGTGGTTCTCGTTCGGGTAGACAACGAGGCGCGAGGGCACGTTCATCGCCTGCAGCACCCCGTAGAGCTCGAGGCCGTTGCCGTAGGGCACGCGGTAATCCAGTTCGCCGTGCAGGATGAGCGTCGGGGTCTTGAAGTTCTTCGCGTAGAACATCGGGTTCTCCTTCTGCAGGCCCTCGATGTTGTCCCAGGGCTTGCCGCCCATGACCTCGGGGAAGCCGTGCGGGACGTCGGTGGCGTATTGGGCGTAGGAGCTGTTCACCCCGGCATGGTCGATGATGGCCTTGAAGCGGTCGGTATGGCCCAGCACCCACGCGGCCATGTAGCCGCCGTAGCTGGCCCCGGCGGCGGCGAGCCGCTCCGGGTCGATGTTCGGCAGCTTCTTCATCAGGAAGTCGGCGCTTCTCATGATGTCCTCAAAAGGCATCTCTCCCCACTGGTTGACGATGCTGCGGCAGAACTTCTCGCTGAAGCCGGTCGAGCCATGGCGATTAACCCAGGTGACGATGTAGCCCGGCGCAGCGAAACATTGCGTGTTCCACCGGTAGCTCCAGCTGTCGCGGTTCATGGTGTGCGGGCCGCCGTGCATCAGCTCGATGAGCGGGTAGGTTTTCTTCGGGTCATAGCCAGGAGGATAGACGAGCCAGCCCTGGATCTGTTCGTTGTTCGCGCCGGTGAACCAGTAGCTCTCGACCTTGCCGAGGTCGAGTTGGGCCATGTAGTCATCGTTGAGGTGCGTGAGCTGGCGGACAGCGCCGCTGGCCGGGTCGAGTGCGAAGAGTTCGTTGGGGCGGCTGGTGTTGTCGTTGAGAAACACCAGGGTGCCGCCCGCGAGGTCGAGGCTGCTGGACGTGCCCGCCGAATGAACCGCGGCGAGTCCGGTGCCGTCGGCGTTGAGTTTGAAAACGGGCACCACGCCCTTCGATTCGACGGCGGCCCAGAGCGTTTTGCCGTCGGCGGAGAATTTCACGCTGTCGAAGGAATAGTCGAGCGCCTCGGTAAGCGGGGTGTTTTCCCCGTTTGCGAGGTCGTGGCGCCAGAGTTTGGTGAATTCGCCGCTGTAGTAAGGCGTCTCCTGCCGGCCGAAGACCAGCGACTGGCCGTCAGGCGCGAACACCGCACCGCTGTCGTCAGCCCGATTCTCGGGCGTCAGGTTTTTCAAGACACCCGAGCCGTCCGCCGGCAGCAGATAAACGTCGTGNNGGCGAGAGGTCGTAGTTTACGTCGCCGCTGACCGTGAAGAGCCGATCCCATTTCGGCGTGAGATCCCTGATTTCCTTGGTGGCGAGGGTGACGACCAGCAGGCGGTTCGCCGCGCTGTCGGTGATGTAATGATCGAAATAGCGGTATTGGCGGTTCTCGGTGACCTTGGCGGTCATCTTGGAATCCTTGCGCCGCTTGATTTCCTTTTTCATCGCCGCGAGGTCTTCCTTGGCGAGCTTGCCCGCCAGCTCGGGAATCACGGTGGTGACAACCACGAGGCCGGAGCCGTCCGGCAACCACTTGGGGGCGGAGACTCCGAAAGGCAGCTCAAGGACTTTCTCCGGTTCGCCGCCGTCAGTGCGAATGATGTAGAGCGAGACGGCCTCATCCTCACCGCGCTTTGACGTGAAGGCGATACGGGTGCCATCGGGGCTCCATGTCGCCGCGCTGTCGGTGCCGGTCGCGGTGGTCAACCGGCGGGGGGTGCCGCCGGCCATGTCCACCAACCAGAGGCTCGACGTGCTCTTGTTTTTGTCGATGGACCAGTCCTGGACGGTGAAGACGACGGATTTGCCGTCGGGTGAGACCGCCGGGCTGCTCAGGCGCTTGATCGCCCACAGATCCTGCGGGGCAAGGGGTCGCTTGTCTGCGCCGACGACCGACCCGGACAACGCCAGCGTGAGGAACAACGCGATGACGCAAGGGGATTTCATAGACGCCGGAGCCTTGAGGGCCGTGCGGACGGAGTCAAAGACTCAGCGATACGCGTTCCATTCCGGGGCGGAGTATTGCTCGATGAGACCGGAAACCTCGTCTTCGTTCAGATCCGGCCAGGGCGTGGCCTGCGGCTCAGCGTGCAAAGCCCGCGCCAGGGCGGCGGAAAATCGCGACGAAAAATCATCCCAGTCCATGGATCCAACCGCTGCTTTCTCGATCGATCCCTGGAAGAGCAGGCCGTGTTTGTTGCGCTTCTGCGCCGCGCCGGCGATTTTTGCGCCGTTCGCGGGGTTGATGACATCGTAGAGCTCGGCCCGCTGAAAGCAGATGCCCGGTCCCGTCTCACATGGATCATGCTGCACTTTCACGGCGGCCGGCTGGCCGAGCGCGACCAAGGCGGCGGTCAGGCACTCGTGGACGACGCGGTAGGATCGGGCCGCTCGTTCATCGTAGAGCGCATGGCCACGCGGCAGCACCAGCATGTAGGTCCAGTCGTGGCGGTGATCCACGATGCCACCCCCGGTCGGCCGGCGGCAGAGGTCGATGGATTCACCGGCCGGGAGGTTGGCGCGGATAAATGCTATTTTCTGGCCGAAGCCGAAAGTGAACGCCGGGCCGCGCCATTCGTAATGCCGGAAACGCGGCGCCGCCGGCCCCGGATAACGCTGCAGCAGCAGGAAATCCAACGCCATGTTTTCCGCGGCGGCGCCGGTGCGGACGGGGAGGAGGCGCAGGTTCATCAGGTCGCGCTCATTGCCCGGCGGAGGCATCGAGCAAGCTGCGGACGCCACGCACCAGCGTGCTCAACGCGAAAGGCTTGGGCAGGTGGATTGTGACGGTTGGCGGAACCCCGTGCAGGCTCACTGGCAAAGCCTGCGCCGATGTGCAGATCAGGCGGATCTTGGCATTGGCCGCATGGAGCCGGCGCACCAATTCCCCGCCTTCCTTGTCGCAACTTTGAATGAGCACCAGGTCCGGCCGCAGCCCTTGCGCCACGAGGGTGGCCGCCGCCGCCGCCGTGGGGGCGCCGGTCACGGCGTAACCGTCAGTGGCGAGGATGCCCGCGATCATTTTGCGCAAGACCTCGTCTTCCTCCACAATGAGCAAGGTCTCGGAACCGCGCACCGAAGGCAGGGTGTCGAGCTGCATGACGGAGGTTTGCTCGGCCTCGGCGGTTTCCGGGAGGTAAATCTCAAAAGTCGTGCCGGTCCCGCGGGTGCTGCGCGCCGTGATATGCCCGCGATTTTCGCGGATGATCCCGAGGACCGTGGGCAGACCGAGACCGGTGCCTTGGTGCTTGGTGGTGAAATAAGGCTCGAAGATTTTTTTCAGGGTGGCCGGCTCCATGCCGTGTCCGGAGTCAGCGACCTGCAAGACGGCATAAACCCCGTCGGCCATTTCCGGCACACGGCGATCGGCCGGGCCCGCCACCCGGTGATTCCAAGTGCGGATGGTGAGCCGGCCACCGCGCGGCATCGCCTCCCGGGCGTTGAAGCAGAGATTGAGCAGCACCCGATGGAAATGGGTCGGGTCGATGCGGGTGTTGCCCAGACCGGAGGCCAGGCGCAGCTCCACGGCGATCTCCTCCCCCGCCACCCGGCGGATGATCTCGGCCACCTCGCGGATGAGCGTGTTGAAGTTGACGACCTTGACCTCGGTCTCCTGCCGGCGGCTGAACTCCAGGATCTGGCGGGCCAACCCCGAGGCCTTGAGGCCGGCGCGGTGGATTTCCAGCAGGTCCTTCCGCGCCACCGGCATGCCGGCCAGCTTGGCGGTGAGGATCTCGCAATAGCCGTTGATGATGGAAAGCAGGTTGTTGAAATCATGCGCGACTCCGCCCGCCAGCAGACCCACGGTATCCAGCCGCTGGGATTGCAGCAGGGCGGCGCGCAGGTGCCGGATCTCGGAAATATCCCGGTAGAGGGCCAGCATGCAGCCTCCCGGCTGGCCGTTGAACATGATCGTGGAGAAATTCCAGGCGCCGTAGAATTCCGATCCATCCTTCCGGTAGAGCCAGCCTTCACCCGCCGCCGACCGCTCGCCTGGTGAGGTGCCCAGCGCCAGCAAATCGGTGCGCGGGCCGTGCAGCAACCGCGTGTTTCGGCCGGGCAGCGTGGTGGCCGCATAGCCCGTGAGTTCGGCGAATTTTTCGTTGGCCAGCAATATTTCCACGCCGCCGCTCTGCCATTGATCCCGGGTGATCACCGCCGCGTCATTCATCGCGGCCAGCGTGCCGGACAGGGCAACGAGAGCGGGAGGCAGGGCCGGGGGGGCGGCCGCCGGGGGCGGGGGCGATTTCCTGGCGGGCATCGGGTCAGGGCGCGAGCCTTTCAACCACCCAGTCGCCGCCGGGCTCGCGCCGGTAGCGCAGACGGTCGTGCAGCCGGCTGCGCCGGCCCTGCCAGAACTCGATCGTCTCCGGGGTCAGCCGGAATCCACCCCAGTTCGGCGGCAACGGCACCTCGCGACCCTCGTATTTTTTTTCAATCACCCGGTAGCTTTCNNCTGGCTGGCCCGCGGCCGGCTGTGGAAATAAGCCTCCGACTCCTCGCGGGTCACGCGCGCCACGGGGCCCTCGACGGTGATCTGCCGCTCCATGGCCACCCACGGGAAAAGCAGCGCGGCCCGGGGGTTGGCGTCGAGTTCGCGGCCCTTGCGGCTCTCGTAATTGGTGTAGAAGACAAAGCCGCGCCCGTCGCAGCCTTTGAGCAGCACCGTGCGGGCCGCCGGCCGGCCGTCGCGCCCGGTCGTGGCCAGCGTCATGGCGTTGGGTTCGGGGATTTTGGCGGCCTCGGCCTCCTGAAACCACCGCTCGAACTGGCGGAAAGGATTTTTAGCGAGATCTTTTTCGAGCAATCCCGCCAAGCTGTAATCCTTCCTCATGTCAGCCAGCGCCATAGACCGACATCGTGCCCCCGGCCCCGGTCCTGTCAAATCAACCGCACGGCTGTTCTCGCGCCGAAACAGATTTACGCCCTTCTCCGGCGCGGATAACCCTTTTTCTTCATGTCGCCCGCCCGTTATCTCGATTGTCACCAGGCCGACCTCGTCGCTTTCCTGCAAAAGCTCATCCGGTTGCGCACGGTCAATCCGCCGGGGGAGAACTACCGCGAGATCACCACGCTGTTGGCGGACATCCTGCGCGGGCTCGGGATGCAGGTGCGCCGGGTGCCGGTCCCCCGGGCCCTGCAGAAAAAGACCCAGCCGCAGTTGCTCGCTTATCCGCGCTACAACGTCATCGGCTTCTGGGACACGGGCGCGAAAAAGACCCTGCATTTCAACGCCCATTACGACGTGGTTCCTGTCTCCGGCACCTGGCGGCACGGCAGCCCGTTCAATCCGGTCGTGAATAAGGGCTGGATCTACGGCCGTGGCACCGCCGACATGAAAGGAGCCATCGCCAGCATCGTCTTTGCCTTGAAAGCACTGCGTGTCACCGGGGTGAAACCCAATTTCAACGTCGAGGTCTCCTTTGTCGCCGACGAGGAGACAGACAGCACCCTCGGCACCGGCTGGGTGACGGCCCACGGCCGACTGCGCGCCGACTACGCCGTGGTGGGCGAGGGTGGCGAGGGCGACGCGGTGTGCTGCGGCCACAACGGAGTCGTGTGGCTCAACGTCCGTGTACATGGCCGCGCCGCCCACGGCTCCACCCCGGAAGCCGGCGTCAACGCCCTGGAGAAAATGTCCGCTCTGGTGCTCGCGCTCAACGACTACAAGCGGCAGCTCGCCCGGCGCACCTTCCGTTCGCCGGAGGGCCGCCGCCTGCACCCGACCGTCAATCTCGGCGGGGTTTTCGCGGCCGGCGAGGGCGGCAAGATCAACACGGTGCCCGCCGCCGCCAGTTTCACCATCGACCGGCGGGTGCTCCCCACGGAGAGCGGGCGCGAGGCGGAGCGCGAACTCCGGGCCTTTCTGCGGGCGGCGGTGAAAAAAATCCCGCGGTGCCGTATCACCATCGAAAAGATTTCCCACAACCACTCCTGCTACACCCCGCCGGCCCACCCGCTGTTCGGCGCCATGCACGCCAGCGTGGCCCGGGTCCGCCGCCGGCCGGCGAGGTTCATGGTTTCGACCGGCTTCAACGACATGCATTTCTTCGCGCAGGTGCTGAAAATCCCCACGATCGGCTACGGCCCCAGCGGCCGCGACTACCATGCCGTGAACGAGCGCGCCCGGCTCAAGGATCTCACCGACTCGGCCAAGATCTACGCCGATCTGCTGACAACATTCCGGGGTTGAGCCGGGCTGTAGCCACGGTCTATGACCTCCGTCAATAACCGGACGTCCCTCGGTCGTCGGTCATAGACCGCCGCGAGAAAACCTTCTTACTTTCTTACTTGGGTAACGTCGCGAGGATGCGCCGCACCACGGCGGGGATGATCGCACGGTTGTTGGCGTGCTCCCGTCCGTCGGTAAATGTGACAATGATGATGCGCCCGCCCCCGGGCAGCTCGATGAGCGCGGCATCGTGCCGGGCCCAGCTGACCCAGCCGGCCTTGGACCACAACTTCGCCCCCGGCGGCAACGCCGGACCGCTGAAACCGATGCTTTGATCGTCGAGGTCGGCCTTTGGTGTGAACGGGTCGCGCACCATCAGCGCCAGCATCTCGGCCGAGCGGGCCGGCGTAACGCACCGCCCGGCGACAATCTCCCCGAGAAGCCGGGCCGTGTCGTTGGTCGAAAGGAAATTCCGGGTGGGAGGATGCGCCGTCATGTCCTGCATCTCCCGTCCGAAGGGACCGTCGCCCCAGGTCTTGCGCTTGGCGTTCACGTTCCGGTAGCCCAGCGATTCGAAATAACGGGTCACGGCACCGCGTTTCTCGCTCCAGACATCGAGTTCGCCAACGGGCAGCTCCGGACCGCCGGTCGTGTCCGTCAGCAGATCGACGATGAAATTCGTGGCGTCGTTGGACGAGTCCACGATCATGTCGTGCAGGCCGCGCCGCAGCTCGGGTGAGTCGGTGAGCCGTCCGTCCTCCAGCCAGCGGTGCGCGGCGGCCAGAAAGAACAGCTTGATGACGCTGGCGGGGTAGAAGCGCGCGTCGCCGCGGTAATGCGCCTGCCCCGGCGTGGTCCCGCGCAGATCGATGACAGTGACGGCGAGTTGCTCCGGTTGCAACGCGGGGGCGGTGAAGTCCGCCCGCGTGCCCGCGACCGCTTGATCAAGGGCGGTCTGCAGCGGCTGGCCGGCCGTGGCGGTCGCGAGGCAAAAGGCAAAAAGCCGGGTGGCTGTGGTCTTGTTCACTTCAACTTCTCCACCCCTGCCGGATCATGCTGACCGCGATGGCGGCCAGCAGCATCGCGATGATCTTCGAGATGGCGCGCAGCCCCGTCGGACTGACCTTGCGGCCCAGCCACGCACTGTAGCGCAGCGCCAGCACCACCAGCATGAGGTTGGCCGCCAGCGCGATCAGGATGATGACGAGCCCGAGGGACTGATTCTGCGCCAGCACGAGCAGCGTGGTGATGGACGCCGGCCCGGCGATGAGCGGCATGCCGAGCGGCACGACGCCGAAATCCTCCGGCAGTTTCTCCGGCTCGGCCGCCGACTGGACCAGATCCTTCGCCGCGAGGATGAAAAGGATCAGACCGCCGGCGATCTGGAAGTCGCTCACCGAGATGCCGAGCGCCTTGAACACACTCTGCCCGAGGAAGAGAAAACCCAGCGCCACCAGCCCGCCGGTCCACGTCGCCTGGTCGGCGATTTTCTGGCGTCGTTCCGCCGCGATGTTCTGGCCGAGCCCGAGGAAAATGGCGGCCAGTCCGATCGGGTCGATGGCCACGAACAGCGGGATGAACGCCTGCAAAAATCTGGTCAGCCATTCAGTCATTTCAGAAGCGGGGGGGTCAGCAGGTCGCGGATCGCCATGCCAACCGCAGGATGTTTGAATTTGAAACCGGTCGCGAGCAGCTTCTGCGGGGTGCAACGCTGGCCGTGCAACGCCAGATTGCCGTCGGTCTTGAAATGATGTTTCGCCACGAAACGCACGACAAACTCCGGTGCCGGCGGGCACCACGGCCGGCCCACCGCGGTGCGCAGCTCGCGCATGAACTCCGTGTTCGTCACCGCCCCGGGTGCGCAGACATTGTAGACGCCCGACATCTCCGGCCGCGTGACGGCGGCGGCGAACGCCGCCACGGCATCGTCGCGGTGGATCCAGCTCATGAATTGCCGGCCGCTGCCGGCGGCCCCGCCGAGAAAATTCCGGGTCAAACCGAGCATCGCCGGAAACGGCCCGGTTTTCCGGTCCAGCACCGGGCCGAGCCGCAGCACCACCCGGCGCACTTCGGGTAGATCAAGCGCGGCGAAAGCCTCCTCCCACCGCCGGCACACCTCGGCCAAAAAGCCCGGGCCGGGCGCCAGNNGGCGGATTTTTCGCCCGCGCGTAACCCTTGGCCAGCGCTTTCAGGGCGTTGAGCCGCGACTCGAGGATCTCGCGGCTGTTTTCCAGCGAATGGATGCAATTGATGCTCCGGCCCGCCAGATTCACCAGCGCCGCCGCGCCCGTCAGCTCCGCCGCCCACGCGCCTCCGGTCTCGCCGTTCCACAGCACCTCGCGGAACGCCGCGTCATCCCGGGGATTGCGGCTCAGCACCACGACCTCCCAATCCTGGGCGGCCAAGGCGCGGGCGAGCGCCTGTCCGAGGAATCCGCTGCCCCCCGCCAGGATGACTTTTGCCATGGACCGGAAGCTGGCGGGCCCTCTCCTGTTTGGCAAACCTCTGTCTGGCCTTGTGTGGGAGGGGCTTTAGGCCCCGACTTGCCGCGAGATAATGCCGTTCCCGCCCTAATTAATTCACCGTGTCAGATGTTCCCGTCAATTTCCACGACCTCACCCGCGAGGCGCTGCGCCGGCGTGTCGCGCACTGGGGATTCAGTCCGGTCCATGCGGCGCGGTTGTGGGCCTACGTATACCTCGAACACGCGGAGACCTGGGCCGTGATGCCGGAATTGCCGGCGCGCTTCCGGGCCCGGGCGGAAAAGGAACTCCCTTTCACCCGGCTGCCGGTGGCCACCGAAACCCACAGCGGTGACGGTTTCACCCGCAAATACCTCCTGTCGCTCGCTGACGACCGCCGGATCGAGACCGTGCTCATGCGCTTCACCGGCCGCGTGACCGCCTGTATCAGCAGCCAGGCCGGCTGCGCCATGGGCTGCGTGTTCTGCGCCACCGGGCAGATGGGTTTTGCGCGTCACCTCACCGCCGGCGAGATCGTGGCGCAAGCCCTCCATGTGAACCGCGTGCTGGGCGCAAACCACCGGGGCGAACGCCTGCGCAACATCGTGTTCATGGGCATGGGCGAGCCGTTGCACAACTACGACGCCGTGATGACCGCCACGGAAATCCTGTGCGACACGGCCGGCCTGTCCCTGGGGACAAAACAGATCACGCTCAGCACCGTGGGGGTGGTGCCGGGCATCATCCGCCTCGCCGACGAGGCCCGGCCCATTCATCTCGCCGTGTCGCTGCACGGGGCCACCCAGGAGGAGCGGGCCGCGCTCGTGCCGGTGGCGAAAAAGTGGCCGCTGGACGAGTTGATGGCCGCCTGCCGTTACTACAGTGACAAACTGCAGCGCCGGATATTCTACGAATGGACCTTGATCGCCGGGCGCAACGATTCGGCGGAAAGCGCCCACGCCGTCGGCCGGCTGCTGCAAGGCCGGGCGGCGCAGGTGAACTTGATTCCGCTCAACCCGACCGCCGGCTACGGCGGCGCCCCCACCGGCCAGGAGGCGGCCCGGCGTTTCCAGCAAATCCTGGCCGAATACGGCCTGCCCAGCACCGTCCGCCAGCGCCGGGGAATCGACATCGCCGCGGGCTGCGGCCAGCTCGCCACCCTCCGGTGATTTAACCTTTGCCAAAGCGCGCCAGACCTCTACGAGTCAGCCTCCCATGAAATTCTTGCGCCCATTGATCCTGCCCCTGCTGGCCACCGCCCTGACCGTTTCGCTGTCGGCCCAGCCCGCCAAAACGCCCGTCGTCAAGGCCATCGAGCCCGCCCGGGTGGCCTATGTGAACAGCAATGCCTTTCTGGAGCCCGCCACGGGCGTCAAGCAGCTGGTCAAGGTCTTCCAGTCGCTTGAGCTGGAGTTCAGTTCCCAACAGAGCGAGCTTTCGCTGCTGGGCGAGAAACTGCGCACGATCGTGGGTGAGTTGAACAAGCTGCGCTCCGACCCGGTCGCCAACGCCAAGGCCATCGAGGAAAAGCAAACCGCCGGCGTCGCCCTCCAGCAGGAGTTGCAGGCCAAGCAGCAGGCCGCCCAACAGGCCTTTGCCAAACGCCAGCAGGAGGTCCAGGGTCCGGTCAGCGCCGAGCTCGGCAAGGAGCTGCGCCGGTTTGCCCAGGAACGGGACCTCTCCATGGTTTTTGACATGGCCAAGCTCGGTGACGCCGTGCTCGACGCCAAACCCGAGCTCGATCTGACCTCCGACTTCATCGCTTACTTCAACGCCAGGCACCCGTAAGCGGACCGCGCGGAATTCATTACAAAGCCCGGCCGCGCGCCGGGCTTTTTTATGGGGCGTTCACGCCAGTTTCATGATCAGCGCGGCCACATCGGCGGCCTGCGCCCCGGGGGAGGCCAGCCAGGCGCAGGCCTGTTGCTGGACGGACGGCTCGGGTGTGCGACCCTGCGCCTTGAGCCGCAGCAATGCGGCCACCAGCGTCAGCTGGGCGCGGGCATCATCGGGATTAGCCCGTGCAGATTGCAGCAAAAGCTCCAGGCCGGCCGGCATCTGCCCGGGGGCCAACATGTCTTTTTCGCCGAGGAAGAGGGTGAGCGCCGCGCCCAGGGCGTGGGCGTAGGACAGCGGCGCAACCGGCACCGTGTAAGCGAGCCCGGTGCCCGCCGGCAAGGCCGACCATTCCATGTAGCCGCGCAGCAGTTCGTGAAATTTCCGCAGCTCTTCGTCCGCATTGGACGGCGTCCAGCGGGTCGTGAACACCTTCAGTTCGCGGTATTTTTTCACCTCCCAGATCCGGAGGCTGTATTCAAAGTCCTCGTTGCGGTTTCGCAACGCGCCCGTGACGACGTAATCGAGCCCCCCCTCCACGCTGTCGTTCAACTGGCGGACGTTTTCCGCGATCCATTCGGAGGAGAATAGCGCATAGTGTTTGCGATCGGCCATGCCCACGGCCGCGACCGTCTCATAACCCGCCCCGTAGGCAAAGGTCTCCGCAAACCACAGCGCCAGCCCGCGACTCAAGCGGCCGAGCGCGTCCTCGGGCTGCGCCGCACGCGCCGCGGCGTCCTCGAGTCCCGGCAGCGCACACTGCGCAAACGCCACGCGGCGGCGCTTGCCCTCCTGCCGCGGCAACAGGTGCGACGCGAAATCCTCGAGCCCGTAGAACCAGACCGGCTTGCTGATGCTCGCGAGGCTGACCTTGGTGCCTTCCGCCGGCATCGGCACGGCCGCCATCTCCTGGTCGGCGACAAAGAGCTCGGCCACGGCATTGGAAAAGCCGACGAGCCGCGATTCCAGCTCCGGCCGCTGGAGTTCAAAGAGCAGGTCAAGCAGGTGTTGCGCGGCCTCGGCGTTGCGCGTGACGAGATAGGCCTGGAGCAGGTTGATGCCGGCAGCGGCGCCATGCCGCTGCGCATCGTAGCGCGGTGCAATCAGGTCGATCAGCTCCTTGACGTGGCCGGTGGTGCCGAGGTCGCCGGAGATGCTGACAAGCACATCCGCCCGGTCGCCGGCGCCGGCCAGCACGTTCTCATAGATGACGATGGCGGCCGGCACGTCCTTGGCCTTTAATTTCTCACGGGCTGCCGCCAGTTGCGGCAGGACGCCGCCGGCTGCGCTGGTTTGGCTCCCGGTGGATGCAACCGGCGAGGCTTCGGGTTGGTCGGCAGGCTTGCGGTCGAAGAATCCCATGGGTTGCCAGCAAACGCATCCCGGTTCCCGAAGCGAGGCGGTTTTGCTGAAAGAATCGCCGCCAGGTTCTCAGCGGGTTGCCAGGGCGGGCAGCACGGCCGCCTTCAGTCTGAGCGCCGGTTGTTCCTGCCACAGGATTGCGGGTGCGCCGAAGTAGCGCGCCGTGTTCCTTGCCCCCCAATCACTAGTGGCGATGCGGTAGATTTTTCCCCGCTCGATGATGTCCGGACCGACGGCAAAGGAGAATTCGCCCTGCCGCAGTCCGAACGGCGTGTCGGGCCCGAGGTTGGCAGCAGCGAGCAGCTGTTGCAACCGGACCCCGTCGACCTCGGCGGTGAAGATCGTCCCGTCGAAACGCACGCAGGCATCGAACTCCACCCGCGTCACGTCGCCCGCCGGCAGCCCGGCACCAAAGGTCGTGTTGCCGATGAAGGCGGCGTCCACCCCGGCCGCCGCACACAGGGCTTTGGTGACAAACCGCGCGGCGTCGGCCGGACTGAGCGCAGCCGGCAGGCGGCCCACCACTGCCGTGTCTTCCGGTGTCAGATGTCTCTGGCGGGTCTCGCGTATCAGCGCGGCAAGCTCCGGGTCGGCCGGATCATCGTCCGCCACGCGCACCTGCTCCACCACCCAGCGTGGCGCCCCGGCGGCATCGCGATTCAGCCAAGCCAGCGTGAGGTATTCGTTCCAAGAACCGGAGTGCACATAAACTCCGCGGTCGAACACATGCACAAACCGCTGGTGGTCGTGAGCCCCGGCGTAGAGTGTGCCGGCCGGCACGAGGGCCAACATGCTGCGATCGGCCTTGATGCCGGCGTGGCTGAGCACGACCGGCAGCGGCGCATTGGCGAGCATCACGGGAAAATTTTGTTTCGCCCAAACCACCGGGTCCGCCAGATCAAGCTCGGGCCTGACCGCGACGCGGTAGGTGGCGAGGTTGTCCGTCGCCACTCCGACCACGACGGCTTCCGTGCCGCCGAGCTTGATTTTCGTCATGGCGGGCGCGAAGGGTTGCCCGGTGGCGCGGTTGGTGATGTTGCTCACCACCACGGCACCGGTCGCCCGGATACGCACCACGGTTTCGGCGGCGGCGTGGAATTCCGGCTCGTGGTTGCCGACATTGACGATGGTCGGGGCGCGGCGGGCGAGGGCGGCAAACATCGCAAAATCCACGGCGCCGGCGCTGCGGCGGGCGATGACATTGCCGTATTCGAGCGAATCGCCGTTGAGCAGGACGGCCAGGGGCACTCCAGGGTGTTCCGCTTTCAGCCGGTCTACCGCCGCGACGACCTGCGCGGTGCGCTCGTAGGCCGAGTGCTGGTCGCCGGCGATGACCAGGAGTGCCTCGGGTTCAGCCGCCCGGGCCGGGCCGCCGGCCAGGACCCCAACCAGTGGAAGCAGCCACCGCAGTTTTCGCATGGAAGAAAACTGGCCCGCCGCCGTGGTTCAGGCAAGCACCGGGGTTCCCTTTCCCGCGTTGACCCGGCGGGCGGGGCGGATAGTTAGACCCCTCCCAGCATGAACCGGGTTCACATCAAAACCTACGGCTGCCAGATGAACGAGCGCGACAGCGAGGCCGTCGCGGCGTTATTGCGTGGTCGCGGCTACCGCATCGTGCCGGATGAGGATCAGTGCGACATACTCCTGCTCAACACCTGCAGTGTGCGTGATGCCGCCGAGCAAAAGGCCATCGGCAAGGCCGGCCATCTGGCCGCGCGCAAGAAAAAGCAACCCGACTTCATCCTCGGGATACTCGGCTGCATGGCACAGAACCGCGGCGCCGGGCTGCTCGACCGCCTGCCGGACCTCGACCTGATCATCGGCACCCAAAAATTCCACCAAGTGCCGGACTATCTCGACAACCTCCGCGCCGCGCAGGCCGCCGGCGTGCCCATCGGCTCGACCATTGTTGACATCGCCGAGGAGGCCGGTTCGCAGAACACCATCCGCGACCATGTGCTGGAGGAGAAACAGGTTTCCGCTTTCGTCTCCATCCAGCAGGGCTGCAACATGGACTGTTCTTTTTGCATCGTGCCCAAGACCCGCGGCGACGAACGCTCCCGGCCGATGGACGAGATCGTGCGCGAGGCCGTCCAGCTGGCTGAGCGCGGGGTGAAGGAAATAACCCTGCTCGGCCAGATCGTCACCAGCTACGGCCGGCGCGACTATGCCCACACCGGCGGCGTGACCCCCTTCGTGCAACTGCTGGAAAAGGTGAACGCCATTCCCGGGATCAAGCGCATCCGCTTCACCTCACCGCATCCACGCGGGTTCAAGGACGATCTGATCGCCGCTTACGGCCGGCTTGAGAAACTCTGCGAATACGTGCACCTGCCGCTCCAGTCGGGGTCCAACCGCATCCTGCAGGCGATGAACCGGCCCTATTCGCGCGCGCGCTACCTGGAAATCGTGTCCGCGCTCCGCGCCGTGCGGCCCGACATGTATTTCTCCACCGACGTCATCGTCGGCTTCCCCGGCGAAACGGCGGAGGACTTTGCGCAAACCCGCGAGCTGTTCGAGGCGTGCAACTACGACATGGCCTACCTTTTCAAGTATTCCATCCGCAGCGGCACGCCGGCTGCGATGCTGGCCGACCAGGTGCCCGACGAGGTGAAGGAGGAGCGCAATCAGGTCCTGCTCGGCCTGCTCGCCGCCAACTCTGACCGCCGCAACGCCACGCTGCTCGGCACGACGCAGGAGGTGCTGGTCGAGGGTCCGGACAAGAAGGGCCGCAGGTTTATGGGCCGCACCCGCGGCAATCGTATCGTCCATTTCGACGCCGACGAACGGCTTGTGGGCGAACTGGTGCCGGTGAAGATCGAGCGCGCATCCACCGCCGTGCTTTACGGCCAGTTGTCACTGGCCGGGGTTGAATCTTAATCGTTCTCCTTCTCGTAATCCTACTCGTTCTCCCGTCATGAACACACCGCCCTTCGATCACGAGAAGCTCCGGGCCTATCAAGAGGCCCTGAAGTTTGCGGCATGGATCGAGCCGATAATTGAGAAACTGTCCGCTAAATTGGCCGCCCGCGACCAGCTAGATCGTGCGTCCACTTCCGTCGTGCTCAACATTGCCGAGGGCAATGGCAAGCGCTCCCACCCTGATCGCTGCCGTTACTTGGATATTGCTCGCGGCTCGGCCTTGGAATGCTCCGCTTGTCTTGACGTACTGGTGGCCAGAAAGAAATTGACCGCCGATGAGATTGCGGCAGGCAAAGCGATCCTGCTCGGGGTGGTTTCACTCGTGGCTGGTTTAATTGCCCGTTTTTCGGGCGAAATGCGGGAAGATGCCTCCGCCTACGGTTCTGGGCTTGTGGAGAAGGAGAACGAGTAGGAGAAAGAGAACGATTTTAACGATGTCCCTTTTTCTCGCCACTCTGCTCTCCGGGCTTTTTCTCGCGTTGCTCGGCGCGCTCCTGCTCTGGAACAACTCCCTGGTGGGCTCGATGGCCAGGGCCCTGCCTCGCTCGAATCGGGGCGCATGGCTGTTCTTCGGGGCCGGCGCCCTGTGGTTCATCTTGCGGTGCGCGCAGCTGAATGAGTCCGACTTGATTTTCTTCAAGACCCCGGGGTTGGTCATGACTGCCTTCGGGGTGCTCGCCGTGCTCGCCTTCATCTACACGCCGGACTTCCTGGCGGTGCGCGGACTGTGCATGCTGATGCTGCTGGCTGCCGAGCCCTTGCTCTACGCCGCCTATATGGAATACGAGCACCCGCAGCGGCTGCTCCTGGTCGCGGCCGTCTACCTTGGTCTTGGTCTTGCCCTGTATCTGGCCGCTGCCCCCTACCGCTTGCGCGATTTTTTTGAGTGGCTTTTCCGCCAGCCGGCGCGCCCCCGCCTGGTCGGCACCATCCTGCTGTCCTACGGCCTGGCCACGGCGGCGGCGGCGTTCACCTACTGAACATGCCCGCGCCGACGAAGACCGTCCTCTTGATCCTGGCCGGACCCGCCGGCGTCGGCAAGAGCACCCTCTGCGACCGCCTGGTGGCCGAGGTGCCGGGCTTCGAGCGCGTCATCACCGCCACGACCCGTCCTCCGCGCCCGAATGAGGTCGACGGTCGCGACTACCACTTCCTCTCGGAGGCGGAATTTGATCGCCGCCTCGCCGCCGGTGATTTCCTCGAGTGGGCGCGCATTCATCAGAAGCAACGCTCCGGCGTGCCCAAATCCTCCGCGCTCCAGCGGCTCGCCCATGCCAATCTCGTGCTCAACATCGACGTGCAGGGTGTGCGCAACGTCCGCGCCGCCGCCGCAAAAGATCCCCTCTTCGCTGGTCGCATCGTCACGATTTTCGTCGCGCCGGACTCGATCGAGGTGCTGCGCGAACGGATGCTTGGGCGCGGCCCGCTGAGCGAGGACGAACTGGAGCGCCGGTTGCA
>CXWL01108940.1_pt1 | contig 16552 bp, 13 predicted proteins | sample 590931 | NCBI WGS metagenome assembly CXWL01 (sample SAMEA3498368, study PRJEB10139) | groundwater metagenome | biome: water well; material: biofilm material | place: Germany | collected 2015-04-27 | reverse complement strand
TTTGGCGAGTGTTGCCCGAAATGCCAGTACGTCTGCCTTGTTGATCTGGCCGACCTCCTTTTCTCCGAAGTAGGGAATGAGGTATTGGTCGATCGACCCGCGCTGCGTGACCTTGTAGCTGCGCCGCCACGAGACTTCCGACTCCGAGAACCACATGTCAGCGAATATCTTGAAGATAGGTGTGCCGGTGCGGGACGATGGTTGGCGTTGCAGTTCCGGCTTGATTTCGTCCTCAGGTGCTTCAGCCNNGCCCCCGTTGGCCAAGGGAATTGCCTCTGAACCCATCGCGGAATGGTTCGCCATATCTGACTCAATGTGCTCCCAGATGTAGAGCGTCTTGCGACCGCCGAAGGGGCGGATGTAATGCCGGCCCTCCAGTAAAACGCTGTCTTTGAGGCGGTCGCGAATGGTTCGGCTGTCGTACTTAATGCGGGAAGACAACTCATCGGTCGTCAGGTAGGTGCATGCGGCCACTTCTCACTCCTTCTGTTTAATGGGACAATCAGGACAACAAAAAAGCATTTGAAGCTATTTTTTGTCATCCTGAATGGCATTATGAAGGAATAAATGCCATCGTCAAGCGTTTTTTGTCATCTTGAATGATATTTTTTTGTGGAGCATGTCTTGATCAAGTGTCACCTGTCCCGACTGATGGGAGAGCGCAAGCTCAAGATCAGCGACGTGGCGCGTGACACGGGGCTTCACCGAAACACCATCACCCTCCTGTACCAGGAGACTGCAACGCGGGTTGATCTGGAGGCCATCAACTCCCTGTGCAAATATTTCGATGTCACCGTGGGGCAACTCTTTGAGTTCTTTGAGGATCCGTCGCCATCCTAGGCTGCATGCACGGATGAGAGCGTTCACCTCGGCGAGCCGCTTGATAGGATCGATGACGATCACCGCTGGTTCAAAGGAATCGAACCGAGAACCGCCTCAAATTTCCAATCGCAGAGGACTAGCCGCCGAGCACCCAGCCCTTGTTCACGACGGAACTGGATAAAACGACAGTAGTCCCTTAAAATACATCACAGCGAGTTGCCAATGGGAAAAGAAACAAGCATCGAGTGGACGCACCACACCTTCAACCCCTGGTGGGGTTGCGTGCGCGTGTCCGCTGCTTGCGACCATTGCTACGCGGAGACCTGGGCCAAACGCTTGGGCGAGGATGTCTGGGGTGCGAAGTCCGAGCGCCGGTTCTTCGGCGATGCCCATTGGAAAGAGCCCCTGAAATGGGATCGCGAAGCAAAAGCCCAGAACATTCGACGACGCGTATTTTGTGCGTCCATGGCGGATGTCTTCGAGAACCGTAGGGATCTGGTCCCGCACCGGTTGCGTCTCCTCGAGCTCATCGAGGCAACGCCGCATCTGGATTGGCTGCTGCTCACCAAACGAATCCATCTGGTGCGCAAGCAATTGCCGAAGGGATATGAACTGCCGTCGAACGTCTGGCTCGGGGCGACAGTGGAGAACCAGGCGGCCGCAGGCAAGCGCTTGAAATACCTTCTGGAATTCACGACACCATCGGTCCGTTTTCTCTCTTGCGAACCGTTGCTGGGCCCCCTGGATTTGCGCGAATGGCTTCAAGTCGGCGCCACAGGTAAGCGAGTGGATTGGGTCATCGCCGGCGGCGAATCCGGCCCAGGTTCACGTCCCATGGAACCGCAGTGGCCCGAAGACCTCCGCGAACAATGCAACGCCGCTGGCGTGGCGTTTCACTTCAAGCAATGGGGCCATTGGGCCCCCATCGAACAAGCTGCAGATGCTTTGACAACGCGAACCGCAATTCATATCGTTCGACGCGATGGCTCAGAGGTCAAGCTGGCTGCCGTCGGAAAAGGGAAAGCTGGACGCTCGCTGGGTGGTCGCCACTGGGATCAATTTCCAAGTCCAAGCAGGCCGGTTTAGGAATCACCTACCAACACCGCAGAAAGGCTCGCTCTTGGCACAGAACCACTATGACTGGGCAGACGGACCTGCGGAGCTTGACGCGCACAGCCTGACAAAGCACGAGGTGCTGGTCGGATATCTTCTACGTTACTTCGAGCAGCGGACGCTCAATGCGCGTGGCCGGGAAAGACTGCGCATCACGCTTGTGGACGGGTTCTGCGGTGGTGGGCTCTATACGATCCGGGGAAAGCAGCAAGAAGTTCTTGGCTCCCCGCTTCGCATGCTGGCGGCGGTCAAGGAAGCTAGCATCCTGATCAATCTGGGGCGGACCAAGCCTATCGAACTGGATGTCCAGTACGTGTTCATCGACAAGGATGCGCGCGCGCTTTCTCATCTCACCAAGGTTCTGAATGATCGAGGGTATGGCGCTGAGATCAATCGTTCCATTCATCTTATGCGAGACGAGTTCGCAGCGGCTTCGCCTGCAGTTCTCAAGCTCGTCAAGGACCATACACCGCGCGCGACGACGGCCCTCTTCTTTCTGGATCAGTACGGCTACAGCGACGTGCCTGCGCCGCTGATCCAGCGTATCTTCTCAGAGCTTCCTGGCAGCGAGGTGGTGCTGACCTTTCACGTCTCTTCGTTCGCGACCTACACCAACGACGAATTCACGGACCATGTCTCCGGCAAACTGGCAATAGACATCCGATCCGCGCTGGGCGGAAAGTCGATAGAGCAGATCAAAGAAGACGATGCCGATTGGCGCCGTTTCATTCAGGCAGCGTTGTACCAGGCATTGGTTCGCAATTGCGGCGCCGAGTACTTCACCCCATTCTTCATTCGCGGCGAAGGAAGCGGTCATGGCGAGTACTGGCTGGTTCACCTGTCGCGGCACCCGCGCGCGCAGGACGTCATGAAGCAGGTGCACTGGAAGCACCAGAACCATTTCATCCACTACGGTGGCCCCGGCTTAGACATGCTCGCGACCCACACCATGGGATTTAGACAAGAGTTCAACGGCGGCTTCTGCTTCGATGACGTTGCACAGCGTCAATCCGCCGAGGCACTGGTCCAACAACTCGCTCAAAATATCTTCAAGCGCGATCAGCCAGTCCGCATGGGGGAACTGTTTTCCTCTACTTGCAATACCTCACCCGGCACTTCGACTATGTACAAGGAAGCCCTCGAAGTGCTGGTCGGTGATCAGGACATCGTGATCAAGTCAGAAGATGGAATCGCGCGGAAGCGAGCTAGGTACATAAGCGATACCGACTGGATCGAACGCAGCCGTCAGTCGGCACTGTTCAGTCATCCTTCGGGAGATCAGGCATGAGTTTTCATCTCGCGCAGGACGTCGATCCGCTGCCGTTGTTGCCTGTGGAACTGGGACGCACCGGGGAAGGCGTCGGCCGGTGGGTTCCGGAGTCGAAGCACACTTTCCTAGCCAAGTATGTCGAGGGCACTCGGCGGGCCAGAGAGAAGTTCAAGCAACGTGTGTACGTGGATCTCTTCTGCGGTCCTGGGCGTATTCAGGTCAAAGGAGAGATGATGACGCGCCCTGGCGGTGCTCAGGTCGCCTGGCAACACTCCCGTCGCGATGGCGCAGCGTTCACGTCGTGTCTCGTCGGGGACCTAGACGTCGCGCGAGCATCGGCATGCGCCGAACGATTGCTCGCGGCCGGAGCGCCAGCACGCGCCTTTCCGGGAGCGGCCGAAGCTACCGTCGATCAAGTACTCAAAGCCATTCCCAGCAGTGCGCTGTGTCTCGCATACCTGGATCCATACAACCTTCAGTATCTTTCGTTCAGCGTCATCGAAAAGTTGGCGCGACTAACCTACGTCGATTTCGCTGTGCACTTCAGCACCATGGACTTGAGGCGGAACGTGCTGATGGAATACAACCCGGAACGCGCCCGCTTCGACGCTGCGGCACCCGGCTGGCGAGAACATGTGGATCCCGTTGCTTTTGTTCGCGGCGATGCTGATGAAGCTTTTTTTGATTACTGGTGTGGCTTGGTAAGAGGCCTTGGCTTCTCCATCAGTCAACGGATGCCCCTCGTCCGCGACGAGGGCAACCGCCCCCTTTACCACTTGGTTTTCTTCAGCCGCCACGAACTTCCAAACAGGATCTGGGGAGATGTTGCGCAAGGCGTCAATCGTGAGTTCGACTTCTAGCGTTCAAATTTCCCATAAATTCAGAGAGCGAAACGCACAGCCAAGAGCAGCAGGTGGCCGGTGACTACGTGAAGGGTCTAGGTCGGGCTGGGTGGATGCCAAGCGTGCTCAACTTTCCATAAACAAGGAGCGGATTGCTGATCTCATGGGCCGAGGGCTTGACCTAGGACAGTGGGCTAGGCTGTGCTGGCCCCGGTCCCAAGGTGTACCCCTGGAGAGAATGCAGTTGAAAAACAGTCTGGGGTACACGCAAGAACGGGACGTTATGGGATTCAACGATACCGCTTGAGCCGCCTTTTCAGGCTAAGTCCTTGATTTACAAAGCTGCCGTCTAACCCAGAATCTCGCCACTAGCCCGACCATAAGTTCGCACAAGCAAGACTTTCAACGTCAACAAGAACACCTAAAAACATCTCAGATAGAAATTAGGCGCTTAACGCTCAGGCAAGCGCAGCATAAGTTCGCACAACCGCGAGTTTGGTGACATCGTTCAGACGCGTGAATTGCTTCCCTATTGGTTAGAGGGCATCGTCTGTCAGCTAAAGCGGCACCAGCACCCCACGCGAAGTCAAGCGGAGGTGGTCGATATTGCGAGGGCGGTTACAAATCGGCACGGTCGATTGAGTGGGAATATCCTAAGACGTCGTTATGGTGTGCACCTAGAACCAGAGCGGTTTCCCTTAAGTTTTCGCACCGAGGTTTCGCAGGACAATCACGAAGTGCTAATTGCGTCGCTGGAGCACGCTGTCGCACGTAGTTTTGACGCCAAGGCCAGGCTTGCATTTCTGCAAGACATGGTGATGTTCAGCTTGTATCGGTTTACAGATATGTCGGCCGCCAAACTCTGTTCACTGCCACTTACGGACTAGATGATCTCCAGTTCGCCGGTCGCCTCTTGGTGGGGAGTACCGCGCAATCGAGTTGAGGCAAGTAGGACGATGGACAGGCACCATCGTGTATTGGAGTTAACCCTCTCCTCTATTTGTGGGAGGGCAGCATGAAAAGCAATCACTTGCGAACCTCCTGAATCCCTTAGACTGACCGTTGTCGAAGCAGAGAAGAATAAGTAAAGGGGGTCGAGATGCCAGCGTCGGATAAGTTTGAACGTGGTTCCGAATGGAGACAGTGGGACTTGCACGTCCACACCCCTGCGTCTTTCCATTGGAAGGGTGCGAAGTTTGACTCGGATGTGAACTCCGACCACAACCGTGGGCTTGTGGATCAAATGATCTTGGCAATGAACAAGGCCGCCCCCGCCGTGTTCGCGTTAATGGACTACTGGACCTTTGATGGGTGGTTTGCCTTGCGGCGCCGGTTGAAAGAGCCAGGGGCTCCGCAGCTTCTGAAGACCGTCTTTCCGGGGATCGAACTACGACTCATGGCGCCCATGAATGTGCCGGGGAAACGTCTGAATGCCCATGTTCTCTTTTCAAACGAGATCACGGATCAGGCACTTCACGATTTCAAAGGAACGTTGCGAATCGCCGGCAGCGAAGATCCGTTGTCCGATGAGGCTTTGATATCACTCGCTCGAACCTCGTCCGAGGATATTCTTACTGCAAAGAGCTTTAAGGCGGCAGACATGGGAGACAGGGCCAAGGCTCTCCATGCAGGATCCTCAATAGCCGAATTGACCGCAGAGAGCTATCGAGAGGCAATTGACCAGGTCAAGAACAATCTGGCCATTGGCTTTATGCCGTACGACACCAGCGACGGCCTCAAAGAGGTAAAGTGGCAGGATCACTATGCCTTTTTTATCTCTCTATTTAAAGCATCGCCCATCTTCGAGTCGCGTAACCTAGAACTTCGCGACTGCTTTATTAACGAACTGACAGAAAAGAACAAGGAATTCCTGAAAAAGTTTCAGGAGCGTCTTGGAAATATTCCTCGCCTAGTCGTCTCCGGTAGTGACGCGCACTGTTTTACCGGCGTCAAAGGTGACAACGACAGACGCGGGTATGGAGACTTCCCCTCAGGAAAGATCACATGGATCAAAGCTGACCCAACTTTCCTTGGGCTGCAGCAAGCGATCATGGAGCCGTCAAAGCGCTCTTATATCGGTGAACGCCCGCCGAAGCAACTCGAGATCGAGTCCAACAAAACCTTTTATATTGACCGCATTGAGGTTACCAAGCATGTCGCGACTGCTCCAGGCATTTGGCTGGACGGGACGGTGGTACCTCTCAATTCTGATCTGGTCGCAATCATTGGAAACAAGGGCAGCGGGAAAAGCGCGCTGGCTGACGTGGTTGCGTTACTGGGGAACTCAAGACAGAAATTGCATTTTTCTTTTCTAAAGAAAGATCGCTTTCGCGGGAAATCTGGAGATCCTGCGAAGAACTTCACCGGTAAGCTTACGTGGCTCGACGCAAAAGATGAGACGCGCAACCTCAGCGAAGACCCGCCGCTAGATAAAGTGGAGATGGTTCGCTACATTCCTCAGGGTCATTTTGAAGATCTTTGCAACGCGCATACATCAGGGAACTCAAACGCTTTTGAAAATGAGCTTCGCGCGGTAATCTTTTCGCATACCAGCGAAGCTATCCGCCTAGGGGCGCTTGATTTCGATCAGCTCATCGACCAGCAAGAGAGTGGGTTTCGTATTCAGCTTAATGATTTTCGCAAGGATCTACACCGGATCAACGAAGAAATTTCAGCATTTGAAGAACAACTGCAGCCTAACGTTAAGAGCGCGCTACAAGAGCTGTTGGTTGTGAAGAATCGCCAAATCGAGGAGCACAGAAAAATTATGCCCACCGTGGGGCCGAAACCCGCGGACGCGTTGACGCCAGAACAACAGGCTGCTGCAACACAACTAGATGAGATCGCGACGCGCTTGAAGACCCTCGAAGCGGACGCTACAAAGAATGCGACAAATACCATAGCGATCGCGGGAAAGCTAAAGGCGCTGCAAAATGTCCGTGAGAGGTTGCAAGTCTTCGAACGCGCACATCGCCAGTTCGTTGAAGACAGCAGCGGAGATTTGCGCCTTCTTGGCCTTACGCCTGAAGGGTTAGTCAACTTCGCTGTCAACGCTGGAGTATTAGCGGACATTGCCTCTGCTATATCCACGGAGCAGATCAAACTAAAACCTGATGATGACGCCTTGGCTGAGCAAAAGGTGAAGCTCCTTGAGGATCAAAAAATGCAGCAGGCGAAGCTAAATGCGCCGCAGCTGGGATATCAGCAGGAATTGCAGGCTCTTGAACTTTGGAATGCGAAGCTCGCTGAACTGATGGGCACAGCAGACATACCCGACGCACAACTGGGCCTAGAAGCAAGAATCGACCAGCTCAATAAACTTCCTTCCCGACTGGCTGAGCATCACGTAATCCGTACCAAGTTAACGGGCGATATTTTTGGCGTCCTGGAATCGCAGAGAAAAGCTCGCGAAATTTTGTTCAGACCTGTGCAGGACTTGATTCAGGGAAATAGTTTGATCAGAGACGAGTACAAGTTGCAGTTCCAGGCCACCTTAGGCGGCTCTGCGGATGTGATCGGTGCTTCCCTATTTGATCTGATTAAGCAAACGAGTGGAGAGCTGCGCGGCGCAGATGACAGTCTCGGCGTAATTCGCGGCTTGGCGGATAGATATGATCTCAACAATCGCGACGATGTCTTAAGTTTTGTTGCAGCCCTTTATCAGAAGGTCGTTGAAGCCGCTGCCGCTTCAGGGAAAACTTCTATCGGACTCGAACCAATACTTAAAAAAGACAGAACTGCTTCGGAGGTTTATGACCTTCTATTTGGACTGTCGTTTCTCGAGCCGCGTTACTCGCTATTGTTCCAAGACACGCAGATTGAGCAACTTTCACCCGGACAACGTGGCGCCTTGCTCCTGATCTTCTATCTTCTTGTTGACAAGGGCCGCAACCCAATTATTCTTGACCAACCCGAAGAGAATCTTGACAACGAGACGGTTGTCAGTTTGCTTGTTCCCGTTCTCACGGATGCAAAGCGGCGGCGTCAAATAATTATGGTGACTCATAACCCCAATCTTGCGGTCGTTTGCGATGCGGAGCAGCTGATTTGGTCCACGTTTGATCGAAAGAATTCTTCAAAAATCTCCTACGTCTCTGGAGCGATTGAGAATCCGATAATTAACAGGCATGTGGTCGATGTACTCGAGGGCACACTGCCCGCGTTTAATAATCGCCGTATTAAATACCATCCCCGGATTTCTTGAGGAGATACCAGGTGCGCGCGCTTCTCCCAGACCTCAGCAAAGCAGCGAAAAGTACCTACTGCGATGTCTAGGGTGCTATCAATAGCCTACGGCTCTAATCTGCATCCGAACCGCATTCGTGCACGTGTTCCTTCCGCAAGGGCATTGGGGGTCGTGGCTTTGGAAGGTTTTCTGCTGGCGTTTCATAAGCGCAGTAAGGATGGCTCGGGAAAAGGAATGCTTTACAAGGCAGATGGTGTAAGCGCCTACGGAGTCGTCTACGAGATATTGGCGAACGAGAAGCCAGCTTTGGATGCCGCGGAAGGCCTCAAGATGGGATACGACGAGCAAGAGATTGCGGTGAATTTGAATGGGGCCGTTGTCAATGCTCTGATTTACATGGCCTCGGCTGACAGTGTGGATCATCACCTCAGGCCTTACCACTGGTACAAGAGATTGGTTCTGGCAGGAGCCATTTATAACAACCTGCCTGCCGACTATGTCGAAAATATTGAAGCAACGGCGTCTATTCAAGATCTCGAATACAAGAGGACCGAGCAGTATGAAGTACTGCTGCGAGGAATGATCTGATCTTGAGTCCATGCGCCTTTTGCGAAGTATCAAATACAAGCATCGCTTTTTGAAAATGAAGCATGGCAATGATTGTTAACGTCGCCCGCATGCGCCTTAAACATGAACCTTACTCAATTCAAGGCGTTGGTCGATCAAGCGGTCGCGGTAAAGCAGGCCAGAAGGCCAACAGATCCCCAGCCGACTCATTTTGTCCATTACGAACCTGAGCATGCGCACCTAAGAGAACTAGTCGGACGATGCCGGCTGGGAACCGACCGCGTAAAGGTCTTCGCGGACTTAATGCACGAGGTTGCCGTACGGTGTATGGCATTCGGCGATGCACTAGAACCGTATCAGTGGATTTCAGCACATCTTCGAGAGACCTTTCGAATCGAGCCGGCGACGAATGACGTTGAGACTGCAGATTGGGCCGCGGCCATTCAATGCGTTGTTGACAACGAAGCAAACTCAGTCTTCGCGAAAAGTGCCCACAATCTAAATGCTCGTCCTATGGAAATAGGGCGAGCGGTCCGCACTCTCGCAGATGCCGGTTTTGTGGTGGAGGTAGCTGGCCCCAAGATTAACGTGCCCTTCGAAGTTTTGAAATGCTTGCAAGAGGAATTCGATGCGCTGGCTGTTCAAATTGGTGGTGCCCAGTTGGCGCATTTGGTTTTCCAATCAATTGCACCAACCTTTAACGCTATAACAAAGCGCTTTCACGTTGTCCGACGCGTAGACTTCATAGGTTCGACAATGCTCGCACCGCAAGTCCCCTGGGGGTATCTTGTCCAGCTCGGTATGAAGCATATGAATGCCGAGGGAGGCCCAGGTTGGCGCGCCCCTTTTGACCGATTAGTGAGCTTATCGAAGGCAAGCATCGCGGTATTTGACATCCAACCTTACAGTCCATATGAAACCATGTTCGTCAGCCACGACGGCATCATGGAGTATTTGCAGGACGGGACGACTTACGATGCGATCTTCACGATTCCGCAGCTGAATCCTGATCATGCTAAGACGATGTATCACGGACTTTTCACCGAAAATCAGAAGAAGACCTTGCAGTCTTCAGGCGTGCGTCTTGCCACCGCCATCAAGCTAGCTGACCTCATCCTAGATTTTGCCCATCCCAAGCAACTTGTTCAGTTTACTGACATCGGAACGTTGGCCAGTCGCCTCGGATACGGAAAAGGAAAAACAGTAGAAATAATCGACGCCGTGTTTGCTTGGACCGAACAATGTCCCAATCAGGAGCTTGGCTTTCCGCCGTATTCGAGCCATATGGACTCGATGTTCCGGCCATTGTTTAAACGCGGGCATGGCAGATACGAGATTCCCCCGAAATCAGTCTGTGCACTGGCTCTCTTTGAAGCCATCATGATGTTAGCTCGTAGCGCGGACGCAAGTATTGATAGTCACGTTGGTAAGGCGATTGAGACACTACTCAAGAACGAATTTCGCAAGAAAGGGGTGAAGTTTAAGAGTGGAAGCTACAACTTCCACCCGACGAAGTCGAGTAGAGCGAAAAATCTAGAGAGTGATTGCGACATCGTCGTTGAGACTGAAACGCGCATCATCTTCCTTGAGTGCAAAAAGAAGAGCCTGACACGGTTGGCACGCTCTGGTGACCAGGTGAAAATCTTGGCGGATTTATCGGATAGCCTTGTCTACTCTCAGACGCAGGCGCTACAGCATGAGAGGCTTTTGAGAACGGAACCACATTTTATTCTCAGTGACCCGGAGCATGGCGAGGTGCGCCTTGAACTTCACGGCCGCAAGGTAGAGAGAGTATCGGTCAGTCTGCTCGACTACGACAGTCTGCAGGACACCTCCTCGCTTCAACGTTTCCTAGAAATATGCTGCCAACTCGGGTTCTCTCATCCAGACGCAAGTCAACAAAAAATTCTGGACGCTGTTTCGTTCCGGTTTGCACAACTGAAAAATCTTGCCGAAGCCGTTGGCGAGTTTGGAGATTCTGAAACGCTTCCCTTTGGGGGGTCAACTTTCACATGTGTTCCGAAAGTACTGCTGGTCTTAGATCACGCAACTGATAGTGAAACTTTTTGGGCAGAAATGGGCCGAACCAAAAGGGTATTCACGGGGACCAGGGATTTTTACGCTGACTATGCGTATTGGCTTGGAATGGCAGCTCCTCGGGCTCAGGTTAGCAATACTCTACCCAGTTAGTGGAAAGTCTTTGGACCCCAACTCTTCATTTACGTGGAAGCCGATAACACGGTCCATAGTGGCACTTCTCACGCTAGCGGCCGCCCTTGTCGTGAACACTTGCGGAGCAGGGACAGTTCGCGGTATGGTGGTCGGCGTCTCGGACGGAGACACGATTTCTGTTCTTGACTCTACGCATATACAACACAAAATTCGCCTCGCGGGCATCGATGCACCTGAGAGGGCAATGCCATTCAGCAATAGAGCGAAGCGCTACCTGTCTGCGTTGGTAGCCGGTCAGACGGTTGAGGTGGAGACCGGCAAGGTGGACAGATATGGACGGCGAGTGGGCAAGGTGCTAGCGAGTGGTCAAGATGTCAATTTTGAAATGGTCAAGGCCGGTATGGCTTGGCACTATAAGGAATACGACCGCGAACAGTCAACGGCTGATCGGCGGATGTATGCAGCGGCAGAGGAGCTAGCCAGAGCGGAACGCAGAGGTCTTTGGGAAGACGAGGACCCTATGCCGCCGTGGTTATGACGGAAGGCGGAACGACGAAAGCACTCAACGCCTTAGTCAGGCCTTAGCATTCGATTTTCGTGCCAGTGCAAAAATAACAAAGACAGAGTAAATGACCAAGTTGAAGCAGTGAACCAACAACATCAATATCGCCCCGCGTGACGGAAGGCCACTAACGAGCCCGAAGGACACAATTCCCCATACGGAGGTTATTAAGGCAAAGGCATACCAAAGCCGAACCACCCACATACTTAGTTGGCTCCACCATTTACCTAAGCGATTCCAACCGCGGTCGGGCAGGCTGGCAAGCGTAGCAGTTAACGCGACCAGCGAGATGACAAAGCTCAAAATTGAAATGGGGTCTAAATTCACACCGCGATAATATCAGCCGCATCAAGTAGCTGCATTCTGCGAGCGCCCCAGATTCCAGAGTGCCATATTTAAATGGCCTCACCGCTAAGCAGCTGCTGAACCGCTTCGACAAAGACGGGAACATCAAGGAGGTGCCACCACTGCTTTCCATTTTGCTTTCCCCCCAGTCGCACGTGGCCACTTAGATGCGTCCACCCCAGAGCTTTAGGCTCCTCTCTCGGTTCGTCCGAGTCTTGATGACTTTCTTGCCATCCTTCCCACATGTACTCGTCGTACAAATGCATTTCCACACCATCTTTGGAGTGCGGCTCGACGACTGACGCATGGATAATTTTGTTGCAAGCTTCGCGAAGCGTCATCTCTTCGAACATGATGCAGCTATAACGTTTGTTGACAACATCTCGAGCTGCTATGTAATCTAGTTTTTCCTTGCTAGAGGAATTGATCAATCGGGCTTGGTCATCGAGTGTGCGAACGGATATTGCTATGGTCAGAAGCAGGTGAGCCATTTCGCTCGGGAAGTACTTGAGTTCAAGTAACTTGGCAGGGTCGGGGTACTCGTCAGTCGGATCGGTAAGACGGGCGATCTCCTTATTTGCGTAGAACAAGCATAGGAGCCGGTACGCATTAAGTTGCACGAGCTCTCGATCAAGGACGTAGGACACAGCGAAACCCATTCATTAGTCAGTGAAAATCTGCAAAGGTTCTTTACTTGCTACATACGAGGGGGCCCTCGGCCCACAAATATCGCAGGAATCCGCCTGGAATATTGTGGACTAGGGTGAACTGGCAGAAGGGCATGCAATCGCGTGCGATGCCGCCCAAGTGGGAAGCGCTTCTCGTTGAGCAGGCTTTACACAAACATTGAGGCGATGCAGTCTGGCCATACCTCAACAATTTTCTCATCGAGGCGACGCATCGCGCGAACGGGCCCGTCCTGGGATAAGACAAAGCCAATTGCATTGGGGCAGGCTGACACGAAATTGAAGGTAGATCGATGACGAGTGCCGTATCGAGTAATGTCGAAAGATGTACCCGCCCTAATCCCAAATCCATCTCTCCCAACTTCTGCAGCTAGGGTCGAGATTGGGGCGATCAATGTGGCTCCAAAACTGAGTACCTCGAGCCTACTATTCAGCACAAGCGCTCCATCGATCGTTGCAAGCTGTGCAATCCGTTGTGCGGTTTCATAAACCACTTTCCTATTCGCAATGCCAATCACCGGATTTTGAGATTCGGATATGCATTGGTTGATGTGTTTGCGTACCGCGAATCCATCCGACAAAACATGCTTTGCAGCATAGAGCTGGTCAGGTCCAGCGCTATTTGCGTCAATGACGATGATCGTTCCGCCATGACCTCGTAGAGCGGTTTCACTTAGAAGTACCTCTAAGAAATCCCTCACATTAAGCCAATAGGCGTTCTGATGAAGTGCGAAGCTCTCATCCTGCTGGAAGAGGCGATAAAAATGCTCTCCAAGCGACTTTGAGTTGAACGGGGTAGGTGCTGCACGAACAAAATATCCTGCTTGGAAGCGCCCAATTAGTGAACTACTCCGAGAGATCAATAATGAACCTGGCCCGATTGTTTTAACTGTCAAAAAGTCCGGGCGCCCACCAATATCGCTTGCTACGCCAGCAGGAATTTGCGTAAAACGGTTGGAAGTTGGGGACTGATTAAAGACCCCCCAAACCTCAAGCGTAGACAGCTCAGCATTCCAAAATACTGCGAGTGTGCTCAGTTGAGGATCAAAGGCTGCGGCAATTTTCAGAGCAGTAGACGCGGAAAATAATACAGGTCTTTCAAATGCTAGCGGTGGTACTACATGTCCGGAAAATTCGACCTCGCTTTTTGGCATCAGCACCGCAGAAAAAGGAATATGACGTCCTTCCTCCTCTCGGATACTCGCCAAAAATACGGCATCGAAAAATTTGTGCAACAAATCAGCAGAGGGAAGTGCTCGCTTTTTCCTGCCTCGGTTAGGATGATCTTGATCGTCCTCCCAAGCAGCGATCACATCGCCAATAACGGCAGGATCAATCATTGCAAATCCTTTTAAGAAAGGTAAGGCTCCGCGATTGTGTGTACATCGGACAGAACCGAATATACCGACTCTTCGGTTCCTATCACGCCGAGCCTTAATGCTGACCCTCGCTCGCGAATTATCCAGTCCTAAAAATCTTTGCTAGAGGTACTTCACTTAATACGCGGCAGATTTTCCAGATTGTCAATATCTGTTCTATCTGCGGTGGTTTTTAGGAAATCGGTTTCGACACGAATGATATTGAGCNNCGTGGCGACATTGAATGTCATCAGGCGATGGGCATTGCGAGATCAGATGTCCATCCGCGAGATTTCAAGGCGTACAGGCCTGGCTCGCAACACAGTGAAGAAGTACCTGCGATCAGATGATCCTGAGCCCAGCTACGAAAGGCGGGTCAGCTCAAGCAAGCTCGATCCCTACGCCGAGAAGCTGGCCACCTGGCTGGGAATCGAGGCAACAAAATCGCGGAAACAGCTGCGCACTTTGCGGCAGATCCACACACTGTCAAAGCTCTACGAAAGAACCAGTGTCGTAATTACAACCAATTTGAGCTTTGGAGAGTGGGCCAGTGTCTTTGGTGATGCAAAAATGACGACCGCGCTTCTGGATCGACTCACCCACAGATGTCATATCCTTGAAACCGGAAACGACAGTTATCGCTTCAAAAACAGCTCTGCAAAGACTCAACCCAAAAAGGAGAAAACCAAGAACTTATCCACATCGTGAGCACCTTCTGCTCACAAAGAGTGTGGGTCAAAATTCGATGGAAAACTCGGGTCAGACTTCAGCGGAATTCAACAAACTTGGGATCGTCTGAGAAAAAGAAGTGGTGGCTGGGGCGCAATCGAACCACCGACACGAGATATTTTCAATCCTAGGCTGCAGGTGCTTCTTTCATGCGAGGCTTGGGTTGTCTTCCTGCGACGGCGTTCCAACCACTAACTTACCCAGATGGCAGCAAGGACGGGCTCAGGATTCGACGCTCACCCGCGAAACCACGTGTCAGCAATTCATTTAACGGCTGTCACCTGCGGCGACTGAACAAGTCCTGAGCTTTGAATGGGCCAGAGGGCAATAGTCAGAAAAAGTTGCCGTTTAAGCCTCTGCAAATCATGAGGGCCACAAGTGGGCCATGGACGGGCCACAGNNCAGTTGACTGGAACATGCGTTGCCGAGCGGCTCACGTAAGTCATTGATTTTGGTGCGGCTGGCGGGGATCGAACCCACGACCCTTGGCTTCGGAGGCCAATACTCTATCGACTGAGCTACAGCCGAATACTGCTTGAGACCACCAATGGGCTAGCTGTTGCGATTTCCTGATTAAGACATTTTCGGCGTCAATCTTTGTTCTGAATGGGGCAGTGGGATTCGCCAGCATTCGATACTGTAAGCAATATCAGCAAAGGAAGCCTGCAGTAGTTTTTTAAGATTGGCCCTACTCGCACTTATCTCGATGCGCGTCAAATCCTTCTAGCAAAAGCGACTTCCCGCCCAACTGCTTTAGCATCTGGGCACCTATTCGGACAAATATTGGCGGGGACGAATAGGAACGTTGGGCTTATCTCAGTGTCGCCATGATTGACCGGTCGCACCTCTAGGGATCGTGAGCAGTTGGCGAAGTCTTGACAAAGAGTTGACGAGGATGCGATTCCAAAGAGGTTCTTGACGTCCGCGTGCCAAGCACCTGGCAGAGTCTTGACAAAGACAGGACGGCAGCTTGTCGGCGTACAGCGTTTTCGCCGAAGCTGCGCTTTACGTTACCGGCCATGCGGACGATCTACCTTGGGAAATAAGACTTCGTCAACGATGGCTTCGCTGGCATTTTTCTGCGTCCTCGGTTCATCACCGCCATAAACCGCCTTGAACTCCGCAACCATGGCGGGGTCGGTCGCAAGAATCTTGAGCACCTTGCCCCAGTCGTGGGCCATGGTGTCGGCGTTGCCAACCGACCCGGATATCTGGGCGTCGAGCGTCTTTGGTGCGGCCCGTCCAGTTCAAACCGGACGTGTTGTAGCGCACATTAAAAATGGTGGGCGAGTTCAGTTCGCGCACTTTGCCGAAAGCACTGACGGAATGCCGGCGGCAAGGGAAGAATCGGCTCCGGCGCCCTGCTGGCCTGGGCCATGACGGCCAGTTGCCTAGCGGCGGCTATTGCCGCTGAGAAAAAGGCAATTCTGGAAAATTTCGGCTGATGTTTTTCTCCATCTGCTTGACCTTCATAACCTCAACACGCCACCCGAGCTCACGGCGCCGGTGTCCACGAAGCGCGAACCGTCGTGGCTCTTGCCGGGAAAGCTGACTTCATAGCCGCCCAGGTCGATGCACATCCACAAAATCTCAACCTTTTTTTGCCAAAGAACAAAGGTCGGCTGAAGTCCGGAACCCAGAATGAGAAAGCGCGGAGGGTCATCCCGTAGTAGCAGTGGCCAGAAAAAGCGTCCGAATCCGCACTAAACGCCCGAAGGGTTGCAGGGCGTGCACCCCGCTACCACGCGCAAGCTTACGACAGTCATATTCCAAAAACAGTTCCAAATTCCAAAAGACAATGGGGGCAATCACAGCTAAGTGATTGCCCCCATTGGGATTTTTGGCGGAGTGGACGGGACTCGAACCCGCGACCCCCGGCGTGACAGGCCGGTATTCTAAC
>CXWL01038242.1_pt1 | contig 16552 bp, 14 predicted proteins | sample 590931 | NCBI WGS metagenome assembly CXWL01 (sample SAMEA3498368, study PRJEB10139) | groundwater metagenome | biome: water well; material: biofilm material | place: Germany | collected 2015-04-27 | reverse complement strand
GCATCCCCGTCATACCCGATTCCCACATCAGCCCCATGATCCTTCACCGCTTGCATGAGGTCGGAGAGGTTCTCAAGAACTGTCGGGTCAGGATGATGATTGGGAAAGCGTCCGTCAAGATCGCAATACAACCCAGTCACTTTGCAACCCAGCAATTCAAGCGCTTGTTTGGCAACAAGGGAAGCCGCGCCGTTCCCGCTATCGATCACGACATGCAACCGGTTCGCGTGGACATGAGAGAAGCTTTTCTGGAGGTACGCCAGATAGTCGGGAATAATCGGATGCTCGGAAAGACGGCCGTTCCCCGATACAAATACCCCTGCTTCCATCACCCTTCGAAGTTCCTGAATGTCCTCTCCATGAATGGCTGACTTGCCGACACAGATCTTAAAGCCGTTATACTCCGCCGCATTGTGACTTCCGGTAATCATGATACCGCCGCCGACCGGCAGCGTGAACAAAGAAAAATATACGAGTGGTGACGTGCAAATCCCGATATCGATCACATCGAGTCCACCCGTGAGCAATCCCTTGAGCAGCGCCTTGTGCAAGGACGGAGAACTGAGCCGCCCATCACGCCCCAGGCTGATCGTCTTCACTCCACGCTTCACACCGTAGGTGGCGTAAGCACGGCCCACCCGCTCAGCCAGATCCTCGGTCAATTCGCTGCCGACAATTCCTCTCAGATCGTATTCGCGAAACAAACCCATAGTTCCTCGTTCAGTCCTCTTGTTGCATAGTCTTCAAGTCGGAAAGTCGAAAGTCTATTAAGAGTGACCTGATGACTGCTGACGTTCAATTTTTCGTTCGACCGTAATCATCTTTAAACCGCACAATATCATCCTCACCAAGATACCGGCCGTTCTGCACTTCGATGATGTGCACGATCTCTTTCCCAGGATTTTCTAGTCGATGCTGTGTCTTCATCGGAATCGCCGTACTTTGTCCGACCTGCAAATCAAAGATTTCTTCTCCTCTCGTGACACGAGCTGTACCAGATATCACAACCCAGTGCTCACTGCGTTGGCGATGCAGTTGGAGCGAAAGACGGCCACCGGGATTCACCGTGACGCGTTTGACTTTGAACCCTAAACCCTCTTCCAACACGGTGTATGACCCCCAAGGCCGCTGAACGGTCAGGTGTTCCAAATGTTCAGGGGCTTGCTGCTGCTTTAGAATATCCACGATCTTCTTCACATCCTGCGCCCGCGACTTGGGGCACACCAACGTCGCATCGGGGGTATCTACCACCACCATGTCCTGCAGCCCGATCGTTGCAACGACACGCCGATCCGCATAGATGATCGAGCGCGTGCTCTCAAGGTCGACCACTCGTCCGATCACCACATTGCCGGCCCTATTTTTCTCCGCGACTTCGTCCAGGCTGCCCCAACTCCCGACATCTGACCATTTAAACATCACCGGCACCACGGCCGCCTTCGACGACTGCTCCATGACACCGTTGTCGATTGAAACCGGCTTGATCGCGCGATAGACGTCATCAATCACCTGCATGGATGCCCCAGTCACTTTCAGCTCCCTGATTCGATCCATCGAAGCCGCTATTGCAGGCTGGTGAACACCAATCTCCTCCAAGATCGTCGCGGCCCGCCAGACAAACATGCCACTATTCCAAAAATAGTCACCTGCCTTGAGGTACTGAGCGGCCTTCGTCGCGTTGGGCTTCTCCACGAACTTTTGGACGCGATACCCTCGCAATTTACCCCGCGCACCCAACAGAGCCTTGTTTTTCGGTTTGATATAGCCATACCCGGTTTCCGGTCGAATCGGCTTGATCCCAAACGTCACCAGGTAGCCTTCCGCAGCCAATTGTGCGGCCAATTGAACCGCTGCTTCGAAGTCACGCTGCCCAGTTACTACATGATCGGCGGGAACTACCAGCATGAGACCATCCTGGTCCCGTGCCAACACTTCAAGAGCAGCGAGCGCGATCGCAGGTGCCGTGTTGCGACCTTCTGGTTCGAGGAGAAATCCGTTCGTGAGATCCTCTTTCCAGTCGACCAATTGCGCACGGATGAGGTCAGCTTGGGCTGCATTGGTCGAGATCAGCACATTGGCAGCCGGGGCACAACCGATGACACGCCGCATGGTCTGCTGAATCAACGTATGTTCCCCCCCGATCCGCAAGAGCTGCTTTGGAAACAAATGACGGCTCAACGGCCAGAATCTGGTCCCGCTCCCTCCCGCCATGATCACCGGATATAGTGGGTATGTACGAGCCATGCCTCCCTCTCAATGCGTCTTGTTCATATTCTTTGCCCCAGGACGAGAGAGGAGTATCATTTCTGCGAGTTCCCTCACCGCCCCCTCCCCACCCTTCTGTCGGCACACGTAGTCAACGACCTTCAAGACTTGCGGAAGCCCATCCGCAGGAGCCGCTGAAAATCCCACCGCCTGCAAGGCCTCGATGTCGTTGACGTCATCGCCGANNGAGAGGCCATGTCGCGTGGCCATATCACGAATCACCGACAACTTGTCCATGACTCCTTGATGCAACTCAGGGATGGCGAGTTTTTCCGCCCGGCGAGCGACCAACCTGGTTCGCTCCTGCGTCACAATTGCCGTGATGAGGCCGGCCTTCTGCAGTAACTTGATCCCCATTCCATCGCGGGTATTGAACTTTTTCCATTCATCACCTGACTCGGAATAGTACATGCCTGCATCGGTGAGCACTCCGTCCACATCGGTAGCGAATAGACGGATCCCTTTGAGGAGGTCGCGGGACGGCGACCGACTTACAGAGCTTCGTGTTGTGGGCTTAATCGCCAAGACTAAGAGGCCTACCTAGATGAACATCGACAAGACCTATCATACCCGACAGGTAGGACATTGCAAAACAAAAACATGACCAGCCGTCCAACAGCTACCAAGAGTTTTCCACAGATTTTGACCCCAAGCCTTGACACAGTCACGGATACGATCTGTGAGTTTACGCTGGCATGTCATGAGGCAGTAGCTGAAACAGTCCTGGCGAATAACCCAAGTCCCGCGCTGCCTCAGCATGGTCAAAGACAAGGTCACGGTTCATGCGCTCCGCCATCTCCATCGTCCAATGTCGATATCGTGGTATTAGATTCACGCTTGTCACCGCTAACCGGAAGAGCCATCGCGGTATGGTCACCAGCCGTGGCGATTTGCCGATCGCGCCAAAGATACGGCCCACCATTTCACGGTAAGACAAGGTTTCCCCGCCTGAAAGGTTGTACGCCCGGTTCGCTGCGGCAGGCCTCGTCAGTGCTGACACACATGCAGCTGCCACATCCTCCGCATGTACAGGCTGACGCAGACCATCAGCCTGCCCCAGTATCGGGAAAAATCTCCATCGACGGACAAACCGAATAATCTCCGCCAAGTTCTTATCCCGCCCCCGGCCGTAAATCAATGTGGGACGTAGGATCACCCACTCTATCCCCCGTGCCTCAGCCCAGGCACGTAACGCACTCTCTCCTTCAGCCAAACGGTGTGCAACATGTCGCTCACCATAGTCCGACGAATCTTCCTTAATGAACAGACTCGTGGAAGAAAGCGCCACCACTCGGCGAGCACCGAAGGCCTCAATCATTTCAAAATACTGAGGCAACACCCAAATGGGAGCTACACACAACCAATCTTTGATCGGAGGAACTTCGGAGGGAGTCGGCAACGAAGCAGGAAGCTGGAGCCACGTCACTCTTGGTTCAGTTTTGCCATCAGGTGGGTGCCGGGAAAACGCAACTGTGTGACGTCCATCTTTACTCAGTCGCAGGATCACGCATTCGCCGACAAAGCTGCTTGCCCCAAGCACCCCGATCTTCGACGATTCATCCACGCTGAATACCGAGATACCGAAGAGTGAGCAATGCCGAGTGATATGACGCAACGAAGCCAAAGCGCAGCCAGATACCAAGTGCCACCAACCACATCAAAGGGCCCGGGTACTGATGCTGGAAAAACTTATGATAAAACCGCATCATCCCGCGGTGTTTATGCCATTCGACAAATAGTGGACGAGAGCGGCTGCAGCCCCCTTTGTCATGAACGATCCTGGCATCAGGCACAAACATGATTTTCCAGCCCTTGCCTCGCAAGGTCATGGACAAATCCAGGTCTTCACAATGCAGGAAATAACCTTCATCCCAATGTCCGACGTCTTGTATCGCAGCACGACGGACTAACATGCATGCACCGGAAATTGCCTCGACCTCAATGGGGTGAGGCGGCAACGGCTGCTTGTGCAAGTGAAAATCAAAAAACAGGCGTGGCCATCGATCCGCAAAACGCGACAACCCAAATGCCCGCACAAAAGATCGCCATGGTGTTGGAATCGCCCGCCGCCCACCCGGTTGTTCGGTGCCATCGGGATTGAGGAGCAGACCACCCACCATTCCCACATCCTGACGATCGTCAAGCACCCGCAACAGGTTCTTCACAGAATCCGGCGCCAGTACACAATCTGGATTAAGAAACAACAGGTGACTGCTCAACGAATGATCAACTCCGATATTGCAACCAGCGGCAAACCCAAGATTCTCTCGATTGCGAACAATCATTAGCTTCTGTTCTGATGGAAACGTTGCTTCAAGTTGCGCCAAACTATCGTCACTCGAAGCATTATCGACCACAATCACTTCGTCCACTTGGTTTAAGGCTGACGAGACACAGGCGACAATGCATTCGCATGCATTGTAATTCACGATGATCAGCGATACCGTATCGGGCGTAGAACTGATCTCAAGATTGCCCGAGCGAGATTGTGATGATGAACTAAGCTGCTGTCCAGAATTCATCGTCAGCATTTCATTCCTTAACGAAATTCCTTTAAGCTTTGACCTGAGCTTCAACCTAGGCCAGGGCTACCTCGCAAGTCAATTAGTAGATGCCCTAGTCTCCCAGCTAAAAACACTGAGCGCCATAGGTTCTAGTGTGGAATAGCGTTACCTTGCTGGAACGATTTGCTTATCGAGGTACCGCCAAATCTCACGCACTGTTGCAATGCGGGACGATTGAATCGTCTGCCGCTTGTGCCACATCTACGGCAGACCCAGCAGCGCCTCCCGTTAGGAGATCGTTGTCTCGGACCATCATGATAATCTTCCGCTCAAAGCCCGCAAGGACCTTATTACTGGCAGCAACATTAGGCGCAGCCGCGGTCTCCGATTGACCGCAAGTTTTAGATTGCCAAACCTTAGCCAAGCGTGGTAGCGAATCGCATCGCCCACATCTTTCCAGAACCTCCGATGAGGTGTCTCATCCGCGTGAGGCAAGCCGATGTCCTGGAATGCTTTAAACCTACGCAGGCCGTTTTTAGCGTTCACGGTGGCTTGAAGGAATGCGAGACCGAACCGACGGTCGGGCTCAAGATGACAGCCCTCCGCCCATTCGTTCCACGCATTGATGAATACCAGTTGATCGCCCTCGTCTGATCGCCGAATACGGTCAATGGTGGAGGACAACCAATACTCGTAGTTTTTGGGAGTTCCATTAAGCATCACCAGGGCCCGATCGTTGGTGCGTGCTGTGTTATCCCATGATGGAACTACCGTCTTGAAAACTCGTGCTGTGCCGTACGTGCGATCAAGATACGATTGCGCAATAGCCGCGTATTCCATCACATTGCCCCGAAACGTACCGCAGAACCTCACCTTGTCATTGATGTTCGCAGACTTCAGGTTGTGTGGCGGAAATTGAACGCCGCTATCAAAGCCAAACTTCGTGAAATCCTCGTTGCCCTGGATCAAGGCGGCACAAAGATGAATTTTCCCGATGCCAACGCTTGCGCAATAGTCTCTCCACACTTTGACTGTCTTCCTAGCATCTGGCAAATGTTGCGGTCGATATACTATCAAGAGAGGCTCGTTATTCAGACGAATGTAGCGAGGGTCCCTGAAAAATGGAATGAGGCTCTTGATGAAGTTGATGTCGTCATCAGGCAAGTATTTTTGCGCAATCAGAATTTCATGTTCGGCTGCGTCCCACCTTCTCGTCCAGTTCTCGTTCGCCCAACAAAGGCAGAACGGCATATCACTCTCTTTGTCCGCCAGCATGTCGTCCAGCGGCCTATGGAGAAGCCGTGTCCCCGAAAACCAGTAATAGTGGTAGCAAAAGCCATCAATTCCAAACCGCTTGGCAAGCTCGATCTGCTCGTGCCGGGTTTCTCGTAACCGGAGGTCATAGAAACCAAGATCGCTCGGCAGGTGTGGCTGATAGTGCCCCTCGAACAAGGGCTTCGCCTTGGTGACGTTAGTCCACTCGGTGAACCCCTTTCCCCACCATGAATCATTCTCCGGGGTCGCGTGAAACTGAGGCAGAAAAAAAGCGATCAACCTTGGGACAGGCTGGCCACCTGGGACTAAACCAGTGCGTTCATTTGACTGTTCCATGTTGGTGGATGCCAGCTGCAGATTAGGTGCAGCGGTCACAATTGTTAAACTCGAATTCCAAGGAGACTGAGACTCTGGCGAATCCGGTGTTTGGTCTGACGGCTCAAATAATTAGCGATACGTCTCTTCCACAATGCTGGAATGGCAACCCTCGTACACTGCGAGCGAGGAGGCACCAAGGGTACCGCATCACCGGGATAGCTGAGTGGCACAGCTTTCACTACGACTTGATAGACATCGGCATGATCACTGCTTTTCAGCGCATCCTGCATTGCTGCAGAGAGCCTATGCCAGCTCGCCGCAAATTCGGTCTCCTCAGGGGGCTTCACAACATACCTGACCTCAATAATTTTGAGGTCGGCCTGAGCAAACAATTCTTCGATATTTTTGAGACCAAAGAAACGAATATGCGTACGATCGAGTAGCCCCCAGTCGCGATACTCAAAATCTCCATTGATCAAGCATGACACGACGGCCGCATGGCCAACATGCGGCAGTGAGATTACAAGGCACCCAGTACCACTAATGAAGTGCATCATTCGCTTCAAAGTGGTCCAGGGGTCATACAGATGCTCAAGCACATCAGCCGCCACCACGACGTCAAATCGCTCCACACCATCAAGTAAATGTGGCCACTCGGCAGAATTCAGATCGGCCTTCATGATTGCTTCACAGTAGGGTGCTACCCTTGTGATTGCTTCTGGATCCAGCTCAAGTGCAGTCACCCGACATAGCCCATGCTGCGTCAGCTGCTTGGTGATCGAACCTGGTCCGCAGCCGACCTCCAGCACACGCTTGGAAGAACCAACCATGTGCACGACAAACGCGGGCGCTGTTTGTGCAGCGAGATCAACCGCGTATTCATACTTGTGACTAGTTTCGATGTTCATTTACCGCTAAGTTGAGAGGGCCTCTGACTATCTGGCTCTTTCTCGATGCGATCAACCGACGACCAAAATTTATTCCAGGCACTTCGATAAACCGATATGTAAATTCCGCGACAACCAAAATCACGATTAATAGAAGGCTTGCGCAAATAAAATAGGAATAGCTTCCGATTATGGAAGAACACGTGTTATAAACTTTGAGTAAGTAATCTTTTGAGTAAAATACTATTACTGGATGCAAAAGATATATACTAAAACTTCGCTCACCCAAATATTCCAAAGGATAGCTTCCAATGGCAACGCTTGGACGGAGGCCTTGCCAAGCGCACAGGGCGCTCAGGCCGATTCCCCAAAGCACGATGTCCAATCTGCCGGAATTTTTGAGGAGCGCCCCAAAATCGAAACAAAGCAAACTCCCAATAATCACGATTGCAACTATTCGGGCATAAAGACTAAACAATGGTTTATGTCCGGCATGGAATTTGTTCAGCAAATAAACATAGATGCCCATTGCAAAAAAACACATGTTTGAAGGAAAGGAAAAATAGCTCCAGTCAAATCGCGCTGAGGGATCAGCGTTCATATGCTGAAAGTGCAGAACGGAACGTAATGCGCTACTGACAACGATGCTGATAATTAATAATGTGAATGCTGATCTAGGTGTTCTAACGAGCAAAAGCAATACCGGAAATACCCCATAAAATATCATCTCAACGCCAACAGACCAGCCTCCCCAAACAAGGCCAGAAGATGGCACAAAGCCAAACGTGAATGTCAGATTCAAAACAATGCCAATGAGGCGATCCTTTAACTCAGCAACTGGGAGGAGGCTAAAAGCAACAAAAATTGCGATCATGAAATAAAATAACGGGGCAATCCGAAACAGCCGCTTGATGAGATAAGCAGGCAGCCAGTCAGGCTCATTCATTCGTGGCTCTGTTGAATGCATCAGCGAGAAGGCACTGAGTATAAAAAACAGGTGCACGCCATATCCAAAGTCTCGCCCTATGAACTGGAATACATTCGGAGGACTAATACCTCCAATATGCACTAAGTGGAACAACATAATAGCTAGCGCGGCGACTCCTCTAAGTCCATGGATGCCAGGTAGCAGCCGTTCTCGCTGAACCAGTGCCGAATTAAATTCGCCCATCATTATGCTTCAGCAAATCCAACGGTGTCATAACTAAGCGCCAAATTGTTTGCCCCTTAGCAAAGAGTAGTCAGCGATGTTGTTGATCTCTTATAACGCTCAACGCTCCCTTTGAGGATCCTCATTCTCTAAATCCTGCTGACATGTTGCTAGTAGCCAATGGCAACTGATTTTTTTCACCATATGTCCAGGATTAACTAAGAAGAACGTCATCTTCGGAGAATTCGCATGCACACAACTCTTCGGAAATACACTGAAGACGAAAGCGTAGTCGTTGTTTCTGGGTGCAAGTCAACGTACAAATTGAGATCAAGAATTTTTGCGAGGTGGCTGCATAGCATCAATAAACTTTCTGACAGCCCTAATGGGTTTGGTTATCTTCCAACTCGTAGATGAATGGAGAGCAACCAATTCAGCATTCCGCTGAGCCAAAGACTGGTTGAGAGGGGCAATCTGTGCATCCCGCTCGGCCAAAGACTGGTTGAGGCGGGTGATCTGTGCATCCCGCTCGGCCAAAGACTGGTCGAGGCGGGTGATTACACTTTGGCTCAACCCAGCGATAGCGTGACTGAGACGAGCAATCTGCAAGTCTACGCTCGCCACCGTCTGGTTCGGCTGAATGCTCTCTCTGCCGCACTCGGGCACGCTTGATTTTCTCCAATACACGCCTACGCCGTCAATCTCGACTATGTTTGGATTTATTCCATGCCTACTGCAATAATCATCCACAGCAGCTTTGCATGCAGGCACCACATGGTAATCATCAATGATCACGAACCCCTGATGTGAGAGTTTTGGATACAGATTGGTCAATGCGTCCATCGTTGACTCGTACATGTCACCATCAAGTCGTATCAGTGCCAATTGACATATCTGCGCAGTCGGTAAGGTATCCTTGAACCAGCCCTTGAGAAATTTCACTTGCTCGTCCAGCAAACCGTAGGAACGAAAGTTGTCCTGGACTTCATCTAAGGAAACCGCGAGTTGCGCGTATGTATGAAAATTGGAGCCAGCATCAGCCGGATATTGTGATTCATTGGCGCGAGGCAATCCTTCGAACGAATCTGCGACCCACACATACCGATCGCTTACGTTGTGCGCATATAAAACAGCGCGCATCAAGATACAAGCGCCCCCACGCCATACCCCTGTTTCTATCAAGTCCCCCGGGACGTTATCAGCGATCAAGACTTCGGTAAGCGCTCGCAGGTTCGCAAGCCGTCTCTCTCCTATCATCGTTTCCGCATGACTCGGCCAATCCAGGCCGCGCTCTCGAAGATGCGAGTCAAACGTTTTCGATCCAAATGGCGCTAGAGCCAAATCTCTATAGATACTGCCAGTCAGACAAGCTTGCATCAGCTCAAGGTAGTCATTCCGCACGCGTTGTAATTTTTCTTGAAGCGCTTCAGGCCTTGAGGTCAAATGTACCTCAAGCCAGTTATTAACAGCCTCTTTCAAAGGTGCCGCCTTTCTTGAGCAAGCCTTATTATACAGAGCCCAATCAAACTTGGTTAATTCGAATAATAGGTCCTTGGTCCCTTGTGGCAAATCATCAAAGGCCAGGCGACTCGTATTGGCATTTGAAATGATTCTTTCTTTGGGAGGCACAATTCCCAGATCTCTCAAGATCCTATCTCGATCCGCCTCAAATGTTTCTGCAAAACCCACATAGGAAAACTCGTCGAGATGTTTACTTGCCAGCTCAAGGAGCTCGATTCCCTCAAAAGAAGATAATGGCTGAGTATCTACATCGCCAAAACCACTGGCAAGCTGCCAAACCTGATTGTTCCAAATGAAATTCTTAATTTCCGGATCCGTCAAGCCCCTGTGCAGAAACTCATCCAAGGTCAGTTGCTGGCTGAGTTTATATATTTCAAAGTTTGGGGGGGCACGTCTTCTACAGAAAGAGTAGAAAGACAAAACTCTTTCAATAGGATGGCGCAAAAACGTAAACGAATACCTGCCCAGCATATAGCGCTTCGCAAAGCCATAGCCAAAATGACCGGAGAGAAACGGCGTGCTGTGAAAATCGTGAAGCACTTTTTCATCTACTCTAGTCTCCCTTGTAAGCGGACAGTAACTTATCCCCTTGAGATAATCGTCATGGCTCATGACGTTATGATTGCCATAAGCAGACCGGGCCAAATCAACGATCGTCGTTCCCGCCGTTTTTTGGATATGCAGAAAAACCGCGGGCCTCAAATTCCTTGCCATTGCTCCCTCTGAGGATTCACGGACTCTTTTGTTTGACTAGCTAACTCGATCGAATCACAAATCAAACCAACTAAACCACCTACCACACTGGAGGTATGAGATTCCAAACTAAATGCATCATGGAGCCACTGTAATTGGGTGATATTCGGAGGCATGCCATCCGCAATCGCGACATCCACGGTATAAAAACCACGTGGCAATATCGGCAAACGGAACGTAAAAATACCCTTCACTATTTCGTTAGGATTCGCTGCGACCGGATTCAAACAATAGGCTATATAAGAATTCTGATCAAATAATGCTTGGCCTCGCCTGTTCTTTAGTTGAAACCCGGCAATAATATTACTGCAAGCCACGTTGATTAAGGCTTCGATTTCGACGCGCACCATCTCACCACCAACCACCCAAGAAAGTTGCCGGCCTTCTAAATCAGCCAACCTTGCATTTGTGATCGTAGCCCCTCCATTACCAAAACCGCGGGTTTCAGATGAAAAGTCAAATACTTCGATGTCATTCCTTAGATTTGAATGATTGATAAAATCAATGCGTGCATCATATTTTGATAGCGAGTTTTTTCCAGAACTTGGAAGAGGAGGTTCTGTTGCCTGACCGGGGACATTAAAGCGCGCAGCATCATAACGCTTGGCAAGGTATGCTTCACACACATGTTTTGCTTGACCTATTGACTGGGCCTCACCATGTTCTAACCAAATCGCACGATCACAAAAGCTCACAACCGTGCCGGAATCATGCGTGACAAAGACAATCGTGCCGTTTGTTTTAAAGTCGTTCAAAAACCGCATGCATTTCTGTCTAAAGAACACATCTCCAACGGCCAACGCTTCATCTATTACTAAGATGNNATTACTAAGATGTCCGCATCAACATGAGCAATGACTGCGAACGCCAGACGTACAAACATGCCGCTAGAATAAGTTTTGACTGGCTGATCAATAAAGTCACCAATCTCAGCAAAGGCAACAATATCATCATACCTGGCTTCGATTTCTGCTTGAGATAGTCCAAGTATTGAGGCATTTATATAAACATTTTCTCGCCCCGTAAATTCTCGATTAAAGCCTGAGCCGAGTTCCAATAGGGCCGCTATGCGGCCTTGTGTTTCTATCCTGCCGCTGGTTGCGTTAAGCGTACCGCAGATCAGCTGTAAGAGAGTGGATTTGCCACTGCCGTTTCTCCCGATGATGCCGACGGTTTCGCCTTTCTTGATTTCGAACGACACATCCTTCAGTGCCCAAAACTCGTGAAAATATTGTTTTGGCTGTTTTCCGGCCAGTCGCTGCAAACGTGGGTAGATGGACTGCTTCAATCGATCATGCGGCTTGTCATACATCTGGTAGCATTTGGAAAGGTCGCTGACCTTGATCGCAATATCGTCACTGTTCATTGGGAGTCTCTGAATGTGTGTTGTCTCTCGCCTTCGGGTACCGCAATGCGAGCCATTACTGCAGCAAGCAACTGCTCTGCACCCTCTGAGGGTGAGGCAATCGATGTGTCCATCGTCAGCTCAGGCGTTTCCGGTGATTCATACGGATCGTTCACGCCCGTAAATCCTGCGATTTCGCCCGCCCTCGCCCGTTTATACATGCCCTTTGGATCTCGCGCTTCACATGTTTCAATGGGCGTGTTGACATAGACTTCTACAAAATACTCTGCGCCCACTATCTCTCGCGCTAATTGTCGATCATTACGGTACGGCGAGATAAATGCCGTTATGACAATTAAGCCCGCTTCGTTCATCAAGCGGGCTACTTCCGCAATACGTCTGATATTTTCAGTTCGGTCCTGGTGCGAAAACCCCAAATCCCTGTTCAACCCATGCCGGATATTGTCGCCATCCAGCACGTAGCAAGCATGGCCGATATCGACCAAACGACGCTCCAATGCAAATGCCAGGGTGGATTTGCCTGATGCACTCAAACCGGTCAGCCATACGGTTATAGGTCGCTGCCCAAGTAGGTGACTACGATCTTCGGTTTGGACATGCCCATCGTGCCAAACGACACCGGCCGGTTTTATATCGTCAGAGGACATCGGCAAACCCTTTTCGTATCTTCTGGAACCATACAAATCCGGCCCACGAGATCAGCATACCTGCCGCCAACATCATTCCCCATTCCCCAATGTCTGGCACCCTACCAAAGATCAAAGTATTGCGGCCTTCTTCGATAATGAAAGTCAGTGGATTCAGATGTAGCCACCTTTGATATTGTTCTGGCAAGGCGCTAATCGGATAAAACACGGGCGACAGAAACAGCAATACGGTGGTGACCATGCCGGTGATTTGCCCGATGTCACGCACGTACACCCCTAGTCCAGCTAAGAACCACGCGAAGCCCATGGTCGCGAACACAAGCGGCAAGAGCACACAGGGGAATAACAGGACAGTCCACATGAGTTGCTGGTTCAGAATCAGTTGCGCCAGCAGCAAGACCACTAGGCTGATGGCAGTATGGAACAGTGCCGAGCCCAATGCCACACAGGGCAATATTTCCAACGGGAAAATGACTTTCTTGACGTAGTTGGCGTTAGACAGAATCAGGCCCGGAGCGCGGTTCAAGCATTCGGCGAACAATCCGTGGACAATCATGCCCACGAAAAGAATGATGGCAAAGTCGGTCTTGTTTTCCACACTACCGACCGCCCAACGCGTCTTGAACACCACGGAAAACACAAACGTGTAGATGAGGAGCATCAGGATCGGGTTAAAAAACGACCACGTGATCCCCACCACCGAGCCCCTATAGCGGCCCACTACTTCGCGTTTGGTCAAGGCCATAACAAGGTTACGGTTACGCCAGAGACTAGCTGCCATTTCACGAGGGGACGTACGAAAGTGTTGCATCAGGGAAATGGCTCTGTCTCGACGAACAGCTTCCCCTGTGCATCTTTCCTGGAGAGCACGGGCTCCCCATAGATAGGCCAGTTGATCGCCAGGCTTACGTCATTCCGAGCGATGCATCGCTCGTGTTCCGGAGAATAATAGTCCGTCGCCTTATAGAGCATATCGGCCATACCCAACATCACAACAAACAGCAACACGACGGAGATAGCTAAGCGGGTTGCCTTTATCAAAATAGTTTTTCTTTGAGCACCCGCAGCAAGTATTGTCCATAACCGTTTTTGGTCAAAGGCTGCGCGAGCTCTTCTAGTTGAGCGGCATCGATCCACTGTTGTCTGAATGCAATTTCTTCCGGACATGCCACCTTCAAGCCTTGCCGGTTTTCGAGTGTGGCGATGAATTGGCTGGCGTCTAGCAGCGATTCATGGGTACCAGTGTCCAGCCAGGCATAGCCCCGACCCATGACTTCGACGTTTAACTGGCCTTGTTCCAGGTAGATACGGTTCAGGTCCGTAATCTCCAGTTCACCGCGCAGGGAAGGTTTCAGGCTTTTGGCCAGATCAACGACCTGTTGATCGTAGAAATACAGACCGGTGACGGCATAGCTGGATTTTGGTTGTTTGGGCTTTTCCTCCAACGATCTCACTTTGCCGCCTGAGTCGAAATCGACAACACCGTAACGTTCAGGGTCTTGTACATGGTAGGCAAACACGCTCGCGCCTTCGGTGCGAGCCATGGCATTACTCAGCAAGCAGTGAAAATCATGGCCGTAAAATATATTGTCGCCCAATACCAGAGCAGAAAGATCATTTCCGATGAAGGACTCTCCGATGATGAACGCTTGTGCCAGCCCATCGGGCGAAGGTTGTACTGCATAGCGTAGGTTCAGGCCCCACTGTTTCCCCGTGCCGAGAAGTTGCTCAAACCTAGGCGTGTCCTGTGGAGTGGAAATGATGAGGATATCCCGCATTCCCCCAAGCATCAGAGTGCTAAGCGGGTAATAGATCATTGGCTTGTCAAACACCGGCAGCAGCTGCTTGCTAATGGCCAGTGTGGCCGGGTGCAATCGGCTCCCGGCTCCGCCGGCGAGGATGATGCCTTTGCGTGTACTCATGATTCCGTCAAAATTTGTTTTAGGATGTATTGAACTCCACTTTGCCAGTTTGGCAATTCCAGGCCAAATGTTCTGTGCAGCTTGCCGGTATCCAATCGTGAATTAGCCGGGCGCTTGGCGGCGGTGGGATATTCCGACGTTGGAATCGCTCGAATGGCATCCGGCGAGAGCTTGAGCGGTTTGCCCGTAGCTAGGGCTTCCGACACGACAAACCGCGCATAGTCATACCAGGTGGTCTCACCACCTGCCACTACATGATACGATCCAAAGGGGAAGTGGTCGCCTGCCTCACGCTGTTTCTGCCGAACGAGCTGTGCCGTCACATCCGCCAGCAAGGCGGCAGAGGTCGGGACGCCATATTGATCGGCGACAACATTCATACTTTCACGTTCGAGGGCCAAGCGCAGTATGGTCTTAGCAAAATTACTTCCATGCGCCCCAACCACCCAGCTCGTGCGCAGGATCAAGTGCCGCACCCCACTTGCCTGTAGCGCGATCTCACCATCCCTTTTGGTCCGTCCATAGACACTTTGGGGGTTCGTGAGGTCATCTTCTGTATAGGCCCCTGGCTTGGTGCCATCGAACACATAGTCGGTGGAATAATGCACAACCCATGCGCCCAGTTTCAACGCTTCTTCTCCGAGGACTCTAGGCGCGACAGCATTGATCGCATGAGCCAGCTCAGGCTCCGACTCTGCCTTGTCCACTGCTGTATAAGCTGCAGGATTGACGATCAGGTCGGGCTTGAATGACCGTACCAGATCACAGATCGCAGAGGCATCGACTAAATCACATTCACCGTAATCTACGGCATGGACCTCCCCTAAGGGAGCCAGTGCACGTCGTAGCTCAAACCCGACTTGACCATGCTTTCCGGTTAATAGGATCCTCATCGCGTTCAGATGCCGTACTGTTTGCCAATCCAGTTACGATAGGCACCACTAGTGACGTTGGTTACCCAGCTCTGGTTCTTAAGATACCAGACGACCGTCTTCTTGATGCCAGTTTCAAAAGTCTCGTGGGGCTTCCACCCAAGTTCCCGTTCAAGCTTACTGGCATTGATGGCATAACGGCGATCATGACCTGGGCGATCCTTGACGAATGCGATCTGTGCTTTATAAGACCGGGCATCAACCCGAGGCTTTACTTCATCCAGGATGGTACAGAGGGTTTCCACGACGTCGAGATTGGCTTTTTCGTTCCAACCACCGATGTTATAGGTTTCGCCTACACGCCCCCCTTCAAGCACCAGGCAAATGGCACTGCAGTGATCCTTCACGTAGAGCCAGTCCCGCATTTGCCGGCCATCACCGTAGATTGGAAGCGTCTTGCCTGCCACCGCATTGAGAATGCAGAGGGGAATAAGTTTTTCAGGGAAGTGGTACGGACCGTAGTTGTTGGAACAATTGGTCGTGAGGACCGGCAACCCATACGTATGATGGTAGGCACGTACAAGATGGTCGCTCGCCGCCTTACTGGCCGAATAGGGGCTATTGGGCTCGTAGCGACTCGTTTCACTGAAGGCCGGAGCATCTTTCGTTAATGAGCCATACACTTCATCGGTGGACACATGTAGATAACGGAAGCCCTCTTTAGCTTCGCCTTCCAGCGCTTCCCAATAGGCACGCACGGATTCAAGCAAGTAAAAGGTGCCGACGATGTTGGTCTGGATGAATTCGCTTGGGCCGTGGATGGAGCGGTCGACGTGACTCTCAGCGGCAAAATTGAGCACGGCACGAGGACGGTACTTAGCCAGCAGTCCGTCGACGAGTGCGGTATCACCGATATCGCCCTGCACGAAGATATGCCTCCCATCACCCTGCAAACTGACAAGATTCTCCAGATTCCCCGCGTAGGTGAGCTTGTCGAGATTGATGACGGGCTCATCGTGTTGCGCCAGCCAGTCAAGAACGAAGTTGGCGCCGATAAACCCGGCTCCGCCGG
>CXWL01112396.1_pt1 | contig 16554 bp, 17 predicted proteins | sample 590931 | NCBI WGS metagenome assembly CXWL01 (sample SAMEA3498368, study PRJEB10139) | groundwater metagenome | biome: water well; material: biofilm material | place: Germany | collected 2015-04-27 | reverse complement strand
GTCCTGGAGCACACAGTATATTCGAACGATGGACAGCATAGACCTCGAAGTTCTTAAAACCGCAGCGGGCTGGATCAGCGACGGCCATCGCTGCGAACTCATCACCGTCATCAAGACCTGGGGCTCCAGTCCGCGCCCGATCGGGGCCACGCTGGCGATCTGCGACGATGGCCGCGTGGTCGGTTCGGTGTCGGGCGGCTGCATCGAGGACGACCTGATCGAGCGCGTGCGCCAGAGCGGCATTACCCGCACGGTGCCCGAAATCGTCAGCTACGGCATCACCGCCGACGAAGCGCATCGCTTCGGCCTGCCCTGCGGCGGCACCATCGAACTCTCAATCGAGCCGCTGTCCAGCGCCAGCACGATCCTCGACCTGCTCGAGCGCCTCGACCGCCATGAACTGGTCGCGCGCAAGCTCAACCTGCAAACCGGCGAAGTGACCCTGTCGCCCGCCCTTGCCGGCGCCGTGCAGCAGATAGCGGACGGCGTGCTGACCACGATCCACGGCCCGCGCTGGCGGCTGTTCATCATCGGCGCGGGGCAGCTGTCGCGCTTCCTGGCGCAGGTGGCGACGGCGATGGATTACCACGTCACAGTGTGCGACCCGCGCGAAGAATACCGCGCAGGCTGGCATCTTCCGGGTGTTCGCCTGGTCCACACCATGCCGGACGACCTGGTCATCGAGGCCCGGCTCGATCACCGCAGCGCCGTTGTCGCCCTCACCCACGATCCCAAGCTCGACGACCTGGCCCTGATGGAAGCGCTGAAGTCCGACGCCTTCTACGTTGGCGCCATCGGCTCCCGCGTGAACAATGCGAAGCGGCGCGAGCGCCTGAAAGAGTTCGACCTGAACGACGAACAGCTGGCGCGCCTGCACGGGCCTATCGGGCTTTATATCGGCAGCAAGACACCGGCCGAAATCGCCATCTCGATCCTCGCTGAACTCACCGCCATCAAAAACGGCGTGCCCCGGCAACTGCGCGTCAAGCACGCCGACGGCGCCTGAATTCGAAAGCAAGAACCGGCTATCCCCCGCCCGCGAGGGCGCAAGACAATCACAATATACGAACCTGGGACCGCTGAATGAATACCGCCAACATGCTCCGCCTCGTGCTGCTTGCAGCGATCTGGGGCAGCTCCTTCCTGTTCATGCGCATTGCCGCACCCGTGCTCGGGCCTGCGGTGCTGATCGAGTACCGCGTCGGTTTCGCGGCCGTGTTCCTGGCCATTGTCGGCATCATCCTGAAAAAGAAGCTCGACCTGCGCGCCAACTGGAAGCACTACCTTGTCCTCGGCCTGCTCAATTCGGCTTTCCCCTTCCTGCTGTTCGCGTTCGCGGCGCGCACCTTGTCGGCTTCGGTGCTGTCGGTGCTGAACGCCACGGCGCCCATGTGGGGCGCGCTGATCGGCGCCTTGTGGTCGCGCCAGGCGATATCGGGCCGTAGCGCGCTGGGCCTCATCCTCGGCACGGCAGGCGTTGCGCTGCTGGTCGGCTTCGACCAGGTAACGTCGCGCCCAGGCGCCGGCATTGCGATTGCAGCGGCGCTGGTCGCGGCGGTCAGCTACAGCGTCGCCAGCGCGTATGCGAAGACGGCAAAAAGCGTCGAGCCCTTCGCCAATGCGCACGGCAGCATGTGGGCGGCCACGCTGCTGGTCATTCCAGTGCTGCCGTTCTTTCCTGCGCCCGCGGAACCGACCATCGGCATCATGGGCGCCGCGCTCGCATTGGGCATACTGTGCAGCGGCATCGCCTACATCCTTTACTTCAAGCTGATCCAGGATGTCGGTCCGACCTCGGCGCTGACCGTCACCTTCCTGAATCCGCTGTTCGGCATCCTGTGGGGTGCGCTGTTCCTCGGCGAAGTGGTGGGCTGGCACACAGTGCTTGGCGCTGCGATCGTCATCACGGGAACGGCGCTGGTCACCGGCTTCCGGCCGGCCTTCCTGAGCCGTGCTATCGTGCCGCTTTCGTCCAAGAGCAAATAAGGCCGACCCTTGCACCAGATCTCGATCGCACTTCCGGACGGCTATCGCACCAGCGACGTCGTGGCATTTCATGGACGCGATGCGGAGGGCGTTGCCGAACAGGTAACGCCGGCCCATATCCGCAAGGGCGTGGTGCTCGATGGCGCGCCGGTGGCGCTCGACATCGCGCTTGCGCCGAACCTGGCGCGGATAGGGATTGAGGCCGATGCGGCACTGACGCTCCGTGGAAAGGCGCTGCTCGACGACGCGCTGCTGAACATCCTCGGCCTTCGCATCGATCCTGGACCGTTCCTGAAGGCGGCCGGAAACGATCCACTGCTTGGCGAGGCGGTCCGGCGCAACGCTGGTTTGCGCATCGTGCAGTCAGCCACCATCTTCGAAGCGCTCACCTGGGCGATCATCGGCCAGCAGATCAACCTGACGTTCGCCATCGCGCTGCGCCGCACCTTCATCGTTCAGGCAGGCCGCCGGCACAGCAGCGGCTTGTGGTGCTACCCCGAGGCATGCGATGTGGCCAGGCTGTCGGTGGAAGACCTCACCACGCGCAAGTTCTCGCGCTCGAAAGCCGAAACGCTGCTGCGCCTTGCACAGCTGGTCGATGGCGGCTCGCTCTCGCTTGAACGCACGGACGACATCGAGGCCGCCAGTGCGGCGCTGCTGGCGGTCAAAGGCATCGGTCCATGGACGGTCAACTACGCGCTACTGCGTGGTTACGGCTACCCCGACTGCTCGCTGCATGGCGACGTCGCGATCCGCGCCGCCTTCCAGCGCTTGCTGGGCGAAGAGACCAAGCCTGACATGCCACGCACCGAGGCGCTGCTGGCGCAATACAAGCCACACCGGACGATGGCTGCGGCCCACCTTTGGGCCACGCTGGCCTAGCACCAGGCATCAAAGATGCGCGCCGCACATGAAAAAGCCGTTGATCTTTTGCAAGAATCAACGGCTTTAAAATTTGGTTGCGGGGACAGGATTTGAACCTGTGACCTTCGGGTTATGAGCCCGACGAGCTGCCAGACTGCTCCACCCCGCGTCTGTGCAATCATTATAGGGGGGTTTGCCTTTTTAGGCAATATTAATCCGAATAAGATGTGCGATAGCAGCACGACCGGCAAGAAGTGCGGCAGGTACAGGTACGGCACAGCAGGCGCAATCGGTGTAAAGTAAGCGAAATACCATTATCCCAAGCGACTATGAAATTCTGTTCCGAGTGTGCCCATCCTGTCGACCTGCGCGTTCCCGAGGGTGACAACCGGCCACGCTACGTGTGTGCGCAGTGCGATGTCATCCATTATCAGAACCCCAAGCTGGTGGTCGGGTCGATCCCGGTCTGGGAAAGCGGCGGCGAGCTGAAGATACTATTGTGCAAGCGCGCAATCGAGCCGCGCTACGGCTACTGGACCTTGCCTGCCGGATTCATGGAGAACGAGGAAACCACGGCCCAGGCGGCCATCCGCGAGACCGAAGAGGAAGCCGGCGCCAATGTCGAACTGGGCGAGCTGTTCACCCTGCTTAATGTTGCTCAAGTTCATCAAGTCCACCTGTTCTACCTCGCACGCCTGCTTGACCTCGACTTTGCGGCCGGCGTCGAAAGCCTGGATGTCCAGCTGTTCTCGGAGCAAGAAATCCCGTGGGACGACCTGGCCTTCCCGACCGTGCGCACGACGCTGGAACTATTTTTCGCCGACCGCGTCAAAATGCGTGAGGGCGGCAGCTACGGTTTCCATAGCCGCGACCTCATGCGTTCGATGCGCATGCCCAGCGACGCCGGTTAAACGCTCACCATGATTCCGTGGCTTGAAACGACTACGCCGTTCCCCGACGTGTCCGAGGCGCTGACCATCGACGCGCCTGGCCTGCTCGCGGCCGGGGCCGACCTGTCGCCGCGCCGTCTGCTGGCCGCTTACCGAAACGGCATCTTCCCCTGGTTTTCCGAGGGTCAGCCCATCCTCTGGTGGTCCACCGACCCGCGCATGGTGCTCCATACCGACCGCTTCCGCATCAGCGACAGCCTGCGCAAGACCTTGCGCAAGGTCGAGCGCAGCCGTCTCGACGGCGGACGCTGGCAGGTCACCTTCGACACGTCGTTCGAGCAGGTGATGCGCGCCTGCGCCGCGCCGCGCAGGGACGGGCCCGGCACCTGGATCTCCGAAGAGATCATCAGCGGCTACACCGGATTGCACGCGCTCGGCCACGCGCACTCGTGCGAGCTGTGGCTGGACGGCGAACTGGTGGGCGGCGCCTACGGCGTGAGTATCGGACGCATGTTCTACGGCGAGTCGATGTTCGCGCGCGTCACCGACGCGTCCAAGATCGCCCTCGCCTACCTGGTCGCCTTCCTGCGCAGCGAAGGCGTGCGCATGGTCGACTGCCAGCAGGAGACCGGCCACCTGGCCTCGCTTGGCGCGGCACCGATCCCGCGCGCCGCCTTCCTCGACCATTTGCGCGGCGCGATCAACCAGGGCGAAATCGCGGCCTGGAAACCGGTGCCTCCTTTAACGGACGCGCGCTAGACTTGGCAAACTTTAGCTACAATAGCATCACGGTAAACCACTCGGGACCGAGAGCATCCGCATGACGCACCTGAACGACCTGCCATTCGCCACGCTGCAGTTCTACACGACCGCACCTTATCCGTGCAGCTACCTTGATGCGCGGCACGCCCGCTCGCAGGTCGCCACCCCGTCCCACCTGATCAACGCCGACGTCTACTCCGAGCTCGTCAAAAACGGCTTCCGCCGCAGCGGCATCTTTACCTACCGCCCCTACTGCGACGGCTGCCACGCCTGCATCCCGGTGCGCGTCAAGGCCGAGCAATTCACGCCCGGCCGCGGCCAGCGCCGCGCGTGGGCCCGGCACGCTTCACTGGTGGCCAGCGTCGCCAACCTCAGCTTCTCGGACGAACACTACGCGCTCTACCTGCGCTACCAGACCACGCGCCATCCGGGCGGTGGCATGGACCAGGATAGCCGCGACCAGTACGCCCAGTTCCTGCTGCAAAGCCGGGTCAACACGCGGCTGGTCGAGTTCNNCATCATCGACGTGCTGTCCGACGGCCTGTCGTCGGTCTATACCTTCTTCGATCCGGACCTCCCCGGCGCCTCCTTCGGCACCTACAACGTCATGTGGCAAATCGGCCAGGCGCGCGAGCTCGGCCTGCCCCATGTCTACCTCGGCNNGCCTGGAGCATGCTCGACCGATAGGCGGCGCCGGCCGCGCACGGTAAAATGGGGGGTCTGTTCAACCTGAGTACCCCATGTCTGAAAAATTGCTGTATGCGCTTGCCCGTCCGATACTGTTCGCAATGGATGCCGAAACGGCCCATAACCTCACCCTGCCTGCGCTGCGCCGCGCCGCCAAGCTCGGCCTGACAGGAGCGATCCGCAAACCAGATCCCGACCCGCGCACCGTCATGGGTATCACCTTCCCCAACCCGGTCGGCCTCGCTGCTGGCCTGGACAAGGACGGCGCCTATATCGACGGCCTGGCGGCGCTCGGTTTCGGCTTCATCGAAGTGGGTACGGTCACGCCGCGCGCGCAGGCCGGCAATCCGAAGCCGCGCATGTTCCGCATCCCGGCCAGGAAGGCCATCATTAACCGCATGGGCTTCAACAACGGCGGCGTGGACGCGTTTGTCGCCAACGTGCAGGCATCGCGCTTCTACCAGAACAAGGAAGGCGTGCTTGGGCTGAACATCGGAAAAAACGCCGATACCCCGATCGAACGCGCCGCCGACGACTACCTGATCTGCCTTGAGAAGGTGTACCCGTACGCCAGCTACGTCACTGTCAATATCTCGTCGCCGAACACCAAGAACCTGCGCCAGCTGCAGGACGCGTCCGAACTCGATTCCCTGCTCGCGCGCCTGAAGGAAGCGCAATCGCGTCTGGCCGACCAGCACAAGAAGTACGTGCCGCTGACGCTGAAGATCGCACCCGATCTCGATGCGGACCAGATCACGAACATCGCTTCGGCCCTGCTGCGCCACAAGATCGACGGCGTCATCGCCACCAACACCACCATCAGCCGGCGCGAGGTCGAGAATCAACGCCATCAAGATGAAGCGGGCGGCCTGTCGGGCGCACCGGTATTCCAGCAATCGACCATCATCGTGCGCGCACTGAAGCGCGAACTCGGTGATGCGATTCCGATCATCGGGGTCGGCGGCATCATGTGCGGGGCCGATGCGAAAGCCAAAATCGAGGCTGGCGCGTCGCTGGTGCAGCTGTACAGCGGCCTGATTTACGCCGGCCCGGCGCTGGTGCGCGACTGCGCGAACGCGATCAAGGGGCTCAAATGAAGCGGGTGCGGCTCGGCGAGAGCCAGCTAGAGGTGTCCAGCATCTGCCTGGGTACGATGACCTTCGGCGAACAAAACAGCGAAGCCGAAGCGCACAGCCAGCTCGATTATGCGCTTGAGCGCGGGATCAACTTTATCGACACCGCCGAGATGTACCCGGTGATGCCGCGCGCGGCGACGCAAGGATCGACCGAACGCTTTATCGGATCGTGGCTGAAGAAGTCGGGCAGGCGCGACCAGGTGGTCCTGGCAACCAAGGTGGCGGGGCCGAATCCCGCGCTGCACTGGATCAGGGGCGGCAAGCACAACCTCGACGCAGCCAACATCCGCGCGGCGGTGGACGCCAGCCTGCAGCGGCTCCAGACCGATTACATCGACCTGTACCAGATCCACTGGCCGAGCCGCAACGTCCCGGTCTTTGGGGCCACTGCATTCGACCCGGCCAAGGAAAGGCCGGACGTCGCGATTGAAGACACGCTGGCGGCGCTGGCGGACCTGATCGATGAGGGCAAGATTCGCAACGTGGGCGTGTCGAACGAAAGCGCGTGGGGCGTATGCGAATACGTCAAGCAGGCCGGGGTAAAGGGGCTGCCGCGCATCGCGACGATCCAGAACCTGTACAACCTGACCGCGCGCGGATTCGAGACCAGCCTGCTGGACGAAACCTGCATGCGCGCGAACGTCAGCCTGCTGGCATATAGCCCGCTGTCGTTCGGGCAACTGAGCGGGAAGTATCTCGACAATCCGAACGCACACGGCCGGCTGACGATCTTCCCCCCTAACTGGAGCCCGCGCTATTTGCGCCCATCGGTGCTGCAGGCAGTGAAGGAGTACGTCGGGCTGGCGCGCGCAAACGGCATGACGCCGGCCCAGATGGCGCTCGCGTGGTGTTATTCGCGATGGTTTGTGGCGTCGACGATTATCGGAGCGACGACCCTGGAGCAGCTGAAGGAGAACATCGACGCGGCGCAGGTGACCTTGCCGGATGATGTGGTCGAGGCGATCAACGCGATTCACGGGCGGATCACGAACCCCGGGCAGTAGGAGTTTCGTTCAACAACTTGCTGACATCCGTTGTCAAATCATTTAGAGTTGATCGCCCATCCGGACCATCGACTTTAACGACGAAGGAACATGCATGAACGCTCTCCCGGCCCACGTCACGCGCATGATCCTCACGGCCCTGGCCTTTTTGTTCGAGCTCGCTCATCTCGGCTGGGAGCATGCACATGGCGGGGTCGTAGCCCATCACATCCTTAACCGCGCCGATCTGCCAGCGATCTCGAACTGGTGGGGCGCCCTGCTCATTCCCGTACTCACCTGGTACCTGGTCGGCCGCATACAGCGCCGTATGGCGCAACGTGGCGCGACCAAGCGTGTGGTGCTCGCCGGATTTCTCGCTTCGCTGGTCTACGGCGCCGGGCTTGCCCTCGCCTTCACCATGAAGCAGGAGGTAGTGACGTACCTGTTCCTGGGCCTTTTCGCAGTGTCGCTGCTTGCACCCGCCTACCGCGCCGAATATGTCCTGGGCTTCGTGCTCGGGATGAGCTTTACCTTCGGCGCTGTGCTGCCGACAATCATCGCGATCGTGATCGCGACGTTCTCCCGCCTCGCGCATTGGATTTTTTGCTCGGTGTGGCAGTTCATACAGAAGCGCAGGTTAAGCGCCTTACGCTAGCCGCTACTGAACGAATGCCATGAAATTCATGATGATGCTCATGCTGATACTCGGGACGCTGGTCCCGGGCGCTTCACATGCCGATACCTCAGCCGATTTTGTCCGCATCGCCTGTGTGGCGGAAAACGGACTGCTCGATGTCGCGTACCGCAGCTTGCACGACAGCGTGTCAGGCAACCGTGAAGCTGACAAAAGCGGGGTCTCGACCGCCTTGTCCATCGCAGGATTCCACCGGCCCCGCGGCCTCCGGTTCACGTGCGACCTCGACGGCGCAGAATACATCATCACAGCCTCGCAGGCGGAGACGACGAACTTTATGTGCGGAGGCTCCCCGGATATCGTCCTGACGGTAACGCGCAACGGCGCTGGTCTGTTCTCGGATGTGGTCTTCGGCGCTAGCTGCCAGCAACTTCCGTCGTTGATGCGATTCACGATCGGTGACGGGGCGAAGTCATGGCGAGGACGCGAGACAAAAGCCTGTTACGCAACCGGCAAAGATGCCGAGCCTGAACATTGCGAATGGACTTTCGGGCCGCAGGCAGCGTTCGACGAACGCTTCCCCGTCGACCAGAACGTCATCGACCGCATCGTCAAGCGCAACAGGCCGCGTTGAGAACCGCGTAACCCGGCTTGGGACCGCCCGAGGCTGGAAGGACACGAAATTGGAGGGTGGATAAGCAAAGCGCAAGCGCCGGGGCAGGCGCCGCATTGACGCCTTTAAATCGCCGCACCCTGATCGACAAACACCTGCATCCGCTTCGGCTTCACCAGCAAGGTCTCGCCTTCCTTGAGCTGCAATTGCGCGAACCGCTCATTCGGAATCACCGCCTCGATCAGCTGCGCATTGTCCTCGCGCTCCAGGTCCAGCTGCGCCAGCGGCCCAATCGCGTGCGCGCGCCGCAGCTTGACCACAATCCCCTCACCGCCCGCGACATAGCGCTCCACATCCAGGTCATGCGGCCGGACATACGCAATCCCCTGGCTGTCCTGCACCCCGGCGTGATCAGGCACGTCGAAGTTCACCCCGCCGCTGGCCAGCACGCCTTCATGGACGCGCCCGTGGAACAGGTTCACATTCCCAAGGAAGCTATACACAAATGGCGACGCAGGATGGTTGTACACCGAGTCCGGCGTGCCAAGCTGCTCGACCTTCCCCTTGTTCATCAAGACCACCTGGTCGGCCACTTCCAGCGCCTCTTCCTGGTCGTGCGTGACGAAGATGCTGGTTACGTGCAGCTCGTCGTGCAAACGGCGCAGCCAGCGCCGCAGTTCCTTACGCACCTTTGCGTCGAGCGCGCCGAACGGCTCGTCCAGCAGCAGCACGCGCGGCTCCACCGCCAGCGCGCGCGCCAGCGCGATACGCTGCCGCTGCCCGCCCGACAGCTGCGGCGGATAGCGGTCGGACAGCCAGTCAAGCTGCACCAGCTCGAGCAGCTGCTTTACCTTCTGGCGGATCTGGTCTTCGCCCGGCCGCTCCTTGCGCGACTTGACGCGCAGGCCGAAGGCGACGTTTTCGAATACGGTCATATGCTTGAACAGCGCGTAGTGCTGGAACACGAAGCCGACCTGCCGCTCGCGGACGTGGCGCGCCGAGGCGTCTTCTCCGTCGAGCAGCACCTGGCCGGCGTCCGGATGCTCGAGGCCAGCGATGATGCGCAGCAGCGTGGTCTTGCCGCAACCGGATGGCCCGAGCAGCGCGGTCAGCTCTCCCTGCGGGAACTGCAGCGAGACGTTGTCGAGGGCGACGAACTCGCCAAAGCGTTTGTTGATGTTCCTGACTTCGATGGTCATTTCAGTGCTCCAGGATGCGTGCTGCTGCGGTTTCGGTCGGCGTCGATTCGTGCAGGCGCCATTCGACGAAGGCCTTGATCGCCAGGGTCACCAGCGCCAGCAATGCCAGCAGCGAGGCGACGGCGAAGGCCGCGGCGAAGTTGTATTCGTTATAGAGGATCTCGACATGCAGCGGCATGGTGTTGGTCTCGCCGCGGATATGTCCTGATACCACCGACACCGCGCCGAACTCGCCCATTGCGCGCGCATTGCACAGGATGACGCCGTACAGCAGGCCCCATTTAATGTTCGGCAGCGTCACCCTCCAGAACGTGCTCCAGCCGGAGGCGCCAAGCACCAGCGCCGCTTCTTCTTCCTCGTTACCCTGCGCTTGCATCAGCGGGATCAGTTCGCGCGCTACAAACGGGAAGGTGATGAACACGGTCGCCAGCACGATGCCCGGCACCGCGAACAGGATCTTGATGTCGTTCTCCATCAGCCACGCCCCGAACCATCCCTCGGCGCCGAACATCAGCACATAGATCAGGCCCGCGATTACTGGCGACACCGAGAACGGCAGGTCGATCAGCGTCAGAAGGACGTTCTTGCCGCGGAATTCAAACTTCGCAATCGACCAGGCCGCGCATACGCCGAACACGAGGTTCAGGGGAACGGAGATGGCGGCGGCGATCAGGGTCAGCTTGATCGCAGAGATGGCGTCCGGGTCGACGATGGCGGCGGCATACGCGTCCCAGCCTTTGCCGAGCGCCTGCGCGAACACGGCAACCAGCGGCACGAACAGGAACAGCGTCAGGAACACGAGAGCGACGGCGATCAGCGTCAGGCGCACCCACGCAGGTTCGAACACATTGGACGTGGTTGGCAGTTCGCCGCGGCGCATCGCAACCGGTTTGGTTTCAGGGATCACGGCGCTCATTTCTTGCCTGCCCTTCTGCGCGTCCACGCCTGCAGCAGGTTGATCGACAACAGCAGCGTGAAGGACACCAGCAGCATCACCACCGCGATCGCGGTAGCGCCGGTGTAGTCGTATTGTTCGAGCTTCGTGATGATGAACAGCGGCGTGATCTCGGAAACCAGCGGCAGGTTACCGGCGATAAAAATCACCGAGCCGTATTCGCCGGTGGCGCGGGCGAAGGCCAGCGCGAAACCCGTGAGGAGTGCCGGCATGATGCTCGGGAAGACCACGCGCGCGAAGGTCTGGAACGACGATGCGCCAAGGCTGGCCGCGGCTTCTTCAAGTTCGCGCTCGGCTTCTTCCAGCACCGGCTGCACGGTGCGCACGACGAACGGCAGGCCGATGAAGGTGAGCGCGACGACCACGCCGAGCGGCGTGAACGCGACCTTGATGCCGACTTTGTCAAGGTACTGGCCGATCCAGCCGTTGGAGGAATACAGCGCGGTCAGCGTGATGCCTGCCACCGCGGTCGGTAACGCAAACGGCAGGTCGACCAGCGCGTCGATGAAGCGCTTGCCCGGGAAGCGGTAGCGCACCAGCACCCATGCGACGATGCCGCCGAAGATGACGTTGATGAAGGCGCCGATCAGCGATGCGCCAAAGGTCAGGCGGTAGGAGGCCATGACGCGCTCGGATGTGACGGCGCTCCAGAATGCCTCCCACGTCATCGTAAAGGTTTTCAGGAACACCGCCGACAGCGGGATCAGGACGATCAGCGCGAGATACAGGATGGTGAAGCCGAGCGTCAGCCCGAAACCGGGCATGACCCGGAACGGCGCGGCGCGCGGCGTGGTAATCGATACGGGCATTGCATCCCCTTGCTCACATAGTGCAGATAAGGAACAATCGTCTCACGCAATGATCATATTACAAACGAAGTAATCGTCATTTGCATAGACGATTCGTGTCTTAGACCCCTAGTAGATCAGCTTTGCAGCGACGCCGGTCAGCGTCATGGCGAGCAGGCCGCGGAGGAAACGTTCAGGCACGGCACGCGCCACCCAGGAGCCGAGCGTGATGCCAGGCACCGAGCCGATCAGCAGCATGGCGAGCAGCTCCCAGTTGATCGAACCCAGCCACCAGTGGCCGAGGGCGGCAATCGCGGTCAGCGGCACCGCGTAAGCGATGTCCGTGCCCGCCACTTCTGCCGAGCTGAGGCGTGGATACAGCATCACCAGCAAGGTGGCGCCAATGGCGCCGGCGCCGATCGAGGAGATGGTGACCAGGGTGCCGAGGACGGCGCCGGAGATGATGGTGGCGGACGCCAGCGCCCTGCCCTGCAGCTGGCGTTCCGGCCTGGCGTTAATCCATGCCAGCATCTTGCCCTTGAACAGCAGCGCAACGACTGTCAGCAATACCGAGCCAGCGATCGAATACCGGATCAGCTGGCCGATTTCGGCGTTCAGCGTGCCGAAGTGCTTGAGCGCGAGCGTGGCGAGCACGGCCGCGGGCAAGGCGCCGATGCACAGCAGCTTGACGATGTCCCAGTGCACCGTGCCGCGCAGGCGATGGGTGAAGGTGCCGGCGCCCTTGGTGATGGACGCGAACGCCAGGTCGGTGCCGACGGCAACCGAAGGGGGCACGCCGAACAGCAGTGTGAGGAGCGGGGTCATCAGGGAGCCGCCGCCGACACCGGTCATTCCGACCAGCAGGCCGACCGCAAAACCAGAAACTATGTATGTCAGCAGCATGTTGAACCCCCAAAGTGACTCTCAGGGTATAGGGGCTCAGCTGTAAACCAAACAACAGCTTCCTCATTTGCTTATGCGCTTTGGAACGAATCGCATCCATCGCGGCTGCGCAGCGCGGATCAGTGCGGACAATGCCCAGCACGCATTCGCCATGCCAGTGTCAAGGTCGCGCCAGCCTGACTAGTCGTTATTTAGTAAAAACGATTAGACAGGACGACGATCCATGCCATCGCGGCGATCATGATCGCCAGGGCGACAGCGGCGCTGCCCAGATCCTTGGCGCGCTTCGACAGGGGATGGCGCTCGAGCGAGATGCGGTCGACCACGGCCTCGATCGCGGAATTGATGATCTCGACCAGCAGGACCAGCAGCAGGACCGAAATCAATAACACCTTCTGGAAGGAAGAGACGGGAAGAATGAGCGCAACCACGGTGGCGATCAGGACAACGATCAGTTCCTGGCGGAATGCATATTCGTGACGCCACGCCGCCTGGAAGCCGTCGATGGAGTTGACGAAGGCCGCTAGGATACGCTTGAAGCCGCCCTTACTTTTGAATTCGCTGACTGGTTGTTGTTCCATGGGTTTTCAAATGTGCATGATAGAACCCCATTATGCCCCGCGCCGAGAAATAGTACGAGGTTTCAGCATCCACCCAGTCAGCGCGTTTGCCAGTTCTTTTCACATTATGGTATAACGTAAGCTACTTATACTGCACCGCACCAACCACATCATGAAAATGGAAACTGTCGCACCAGCCAAAACGTCGATCCAGGTGATTGAACGGATGGTCGCCCTGCTTGATGCGCTGGCCACTTACTCCGATCCGGTAAGCCTGAAAGAACTGTCGAAAGTGTCAGGACTGCATCCCTCGACGGCGCACCGGATCCTCAATGACATGGTGGTCACCCGCTTTGTCGACAGGGTCGAGCCTGGCACCTATCGCCTTGGCATGCGCCTGCTGGAGCTGGGTAACGTGGTCAAGAGCCGTCTGTCGGTGCGCGAGGCTGCACTGGACTTCATGCGCGCACTGCACAAGAGGACCCAGCAAACGATCAACCTGTCGGTTCGCCAGGGTGACGAGATCGTCTACATTGACCGCGCCTTCTCGGAACGCTCCGGGATGCAGGTGGTGCGGGCAATCGGCGGGCGCGGTCCGCTGCACCTGACCTCGACCGGCAAGCTGTTCCTGTCGGTGGATGAGCCAAAGGCGATCCGTGCCTACGCAACGCGCACCGGTCTCGCCGGGCACAACAAGAATTCGATCACGGATTTGTCGAAGCTCGAGCGAGAGCTGAGCCTGGTGCGGGCGCGCGGCTATGCGCGCGATAATGAAGAGCTGGAATTGGGCGTGCGCTGCATGGCAGCGGGTATTCATGACGATTCCGGCAAGCTTGTTGCCGGGCTGTCGATTTCTGCGCCGGCCGACCGCTTGCAGGAAGAGTGGCTCGAGGATCTCGTCACCACTGCAGCCCAGATTTCCGCGACGCTCGGCTATCCTCCATTACGCTAATCGATGCCAGCAGCCACGTCGTCAAGTGAAGCTTTGAGGAGAACGTGGAATACGTCATTCCCGCGTTCGCGGGAATGACGGCCCAACTGAAAGTGAGCTTTAAGGCACATTGTTCCAATTCTTTATGACAATCCTGGCGGCTTGAGCGCCTCGAGCCAGCGCCGCATGCGGCCAGCATCGGCCGTTCGCGATTGTTTGCCCTTCGAATCGAGGAACACCATGATCACCGCACGGCCCTGGATGATTGTCTGCATCACCAGGCAACGCCCTGCTTCGTTGATGAAGCCGGTCTTTTGCAGGCCGATATCCCAATCCGGCAGCGACACCAGGTAGTTGGTGTTGCGGTACTGAACCATTCGCCCACTGGCATCGACGGCCGATGCCGGATCGGTCGAGAATTCACGCAGCAGCGGCTGCTGGTGGGCAGCCATTACGAGCTTTGCAAGGTCGCGTGCGCTGGCCACATTGCGGCTCGACAGGCCGCTAGAGTCGACGTAGCGCGTGTCGTTCATGCCCAGCTCGTGCGCTTTTGCATTCATCGCGGCGACAAACCCCTGGATACCGCCTGGATAATTTCGACCAAGCGCGGCAGCGGCGCGATTCTCCGAACTCATCAGCGCAATATGCAGCATTTCACGGCGGGTCAGGCGCGAACCGACACGCAGGCGCGACGTGGTGAATTTTTCGCGGTCGACATCGTCGTCGCTGACCGTCAGCACTTCGTCCATGTCCTGCTGGGCCTCGACGACAATCAGGCCGGTCATCAGCTTGGTGATCGAAGCAATTGGCAACGCCACTCCGGCATTTTTCTCGAACAGGACTTCGGAATTGGTCTGGTCAAGCACGAGCGCAACGCTCGACGCCAGGTCCAGCGGGTCGCGGGTGAGGTTGAGGCCGGCCTTGTCGCCGGCAGTCATCGCGCGGATGATCGGCGCTGCCGAGGTCACGCGCTGATAGACGACCTTGCGCTTGCCGCGCACCGTGATAACGCGCCGAACTAACTTGTCGCGGGTGGTGACAGTGACGCGTTTGGCCGCGGCTTCACGGCGTTTGTAGCGCGGCTTTTTGGCCGCGCTTTTCTTGACACTTTGCTTCTTGACTGTCGCCGAGGTGCCGCGCTGCTCGACCTTGGCCGCCTCTGCAGGGGTCATGGCAAACAACAACGAGATGAAAGCACTCAACGCTAACTTGAACATCGGATATTCCTTTGACGCTTACGGATTTACTTCTCGTTGCAGTGTAGCAAATCACTCGACAATCACAAGTGATTTAACATTTAACGAAACCCGGATGCAACAGTGCAAGCGGTGAACGCGAGAAATAATCTCTTCTGCTTCAACACTATACGCGCTTATTCTAAAAACCGAGTGAAGCCTGAGACTGGTTCACGCGCGGTAATAAGTGAATTTTCAACCTTGCTCCGATCACCATAACCCAGCGCCATCCCGCACACCACCATCTCGTTTTCCGGTATGCCGAGCTGTTGTTCAATAATACGGTGGAACTGCGTGAACGCAGCCTGCGGACATGTGTCCAGCCCCCGTCCGCGCGCCGCGATCATGATGTTTTCAAGGAACATGCCGTAGTCGAGCCACGAGCCCTGGTCCATCACCCGGTCGATCGTAAAGATCAGACCGACGGGCGCATCAAAAAATCGGTAGTTGCGCGCGTGTTGGGCGGCCATGCCGGCCTTGTTGTCGCGCGTCAAACCGAGCAGCGCATACAGGTCCCACCCCACCTTGCGGCGGCGCTCGACATAAGGCGAAATCCATTCGCGCGGGTAGTAGGCGTACTCTTCGGTGTGTTCGCGGGCCTGGGCAGGATCGGCATAAGCGGCAGTGATCGCACCGGACAGGCGTTCTTTTGCCTGGCCGGTCATGACATACACCTTCCAGGGCTGGGTGTTGCTACCGGATGGGGCATGCGATGCGACGTCGAGGATCTTCTCGATGTCTTCCCGGGCCACCGGTGTTGGCAGGAACGCACGGATCGAACGGCGCGACGTGATGGCGGCGTCGACGATTTCCTGTTGCTGGCTTGCGATCATTACTTCTCCTGTTTTTTAACAACCAAGGCGACACCCGCGACGGCGACCAGCATACCGGCCACGCCTGCCAGGCTCAAGGATTCCCCGAAGACAATCCACGCCATGATGGCGGTCGTCGGCGGGGTCAGGTACAGCAGGCTGGTAACGGAGGTGGCTTCACTGCGCCGGATCAGCTTGAACAGCAGGAAGATCGCGCCGATCGAGAGCGCCAGTCCTGACCACAGCAGCGCGCCGATAAATTCGGGTGTCCATTTTACTGTGGCAAGGCTGGGTTCGAGGTTTTCAAACAGCACTGCCAGCGGCAAAATTACCGCGAACGCGGCGGCGAACTGGATCGCGGTTCCGGTACGCAAGTCGAATTGCGGGCAGAAGCGGCGCTGGTACATTGTCCCGACCGTGATTGAAACCAGTGCGAACAAGGTGTACCCGATGGCCAGCGGGGACAGGCCCGACAGGTTGAGCTTTGAATAAACCACCAGCGCGACGCCGGCCAGGCCGAGCATCAGCCCATACCACTGCCTGGGGCGGACTGTCTCACCGATCAGCGGCGCGGCAACAGCGGTCAGAATCGGCTGCATGCCGACAATCAGCGCCG
>CXWL01004903.1_pt1 | contig 16558 bp, 15 predicted proteins | sample 590931 | NCBI WGS metagenome assembly CXWL01 (sample SAMEA3498368, study PRJEB10139) | groundwater metagenome | biome: water well; material: biofilm material | place: Germany | collected 2015-04-27 | reverse complement strand
CACTAGCGTCCCAACGTTAATTGAAGAGATTCAGCTGGTTAGCGAAAACCTCGACGCTGTCGTCGGCGTTTATGTTGGCAAGTAGCTGATTCAAGGGCATGCGTTCGAACATGGTCAGGCTCAAGATCTGTAGCATTTCATAGAGGCTTGCCGAAAGGTTGAGCCGTTTTTTGACGATGGCGACGAGCACGTAGACCGAGACCGCGATCCAGATTTGCGTTTTGACGGCGTTCTCGGATGTGCCGAAAAAGACTTTGATACGAAGATGCTGCTTGATCCATTTGAAAAACAACTCGACCTGCCACCGGCATCGATACAGCTCGGTGATGGTGAGCGCTGGCAGGGCGAAGTTGTTGGTCAGGAACACCAGCCGCTTGCCGGTCTCGGGGTCTTTGAATCGGATACGACGCAGGGGCGTGTCGAAGTCCTGACGCGAGTAAAAGCCGGCCAGCACGATGGTCTGATCGCACATCAACCCCGTACTCCGGTCGACCGGATGCGAATACCGCCGCTGGGCGTTGAGGTTGGATTTGGCGCGCGTCACAAAGAAGCTGCCCGCGTCGTGCAGGCGATGGAGCCGTTCGAAGTCGATATAGCCTCGGTCCATGACGTAGAAGGCGCCGGGCTCGGGTACCAACAGGTCGAGGACATTGACGTCGTGCAGTTTGCCGTCGCTGATGTGCAGGAACGTGGGGATGTTGCCGCGCAGGTCCAAGAGCGTGTGCAGCTTGATGGCCGCCTTGGTCGAGCGAAACGGGGCCCACGGAAACACCGCCAGGCACAGGTCGATGGTGCTGGCATCCAGCGCGTAGACCGTGTCTTTCAGATCGACGCCAAACGGCTCCCCGGCATACAGACGACGGGCGATTCCAATGAGCGACTGGGCCAAGTCGGCGTAGACGCGCCAGTCGCGCACCGCGTTCGCATTGGCCAAGGTATTGCGGGCGACGCTGCCGCGGATGCCCATGTGATAGAGCTTGCCCTCTTGCGCGCGCAGGCACGCTTCGATGTCGCGCAGGCTCTCGCGATAGGTCAGCTGCGCGAACGCCATGCAGAGGTACTGATCGAGACAGGAGAACGTTTTGACTTTGTGCTCGCCCCCGTACCGCGCGACGCAACGACGAAACGTCGTCAGTGGCAGATGCTCCATGATCTGCGCGAACACCAGCTTGCCTATGTTCATCGATACCCCCTGCGCGTGAGTTCCTCGCAGGATGGCCAATGTTCGCGGCGGAGTTCAAATCGAGACCAGAAGAAAGCATGAGTTATCGATTCCGTTTCAATCAGTTACGGGCGATCAATCGCTCAACGTTGGGACACTACTGGTTTCATTAACCAATTCATACCGCTATGAAGCTCATCCCAGAGATAGTCTGGGATTTCAAGGTCTGCAGATGTTTTTGGATGCATGAGAAGATGTCTCTTTTCAAACACTCTCTGCCCCAATAGCCAGTCCTTGTCACCAAAATCAGGAGTGGGGTCCAACTCAAAGAGTCTGTAGGCGGATCGTAGCGTTAGTTTTACGCGATCATTGGCATCAAATTTGTCTTCAGATTGCAGGACAGCAGATTCCTTGCGGGTAAGGTTTGGAGCAGTGCACTGGGAACTAATCACACATATTTCCCTAAGGCAATGGGCTTCACCTTCAAGAAGGGCCGCACCAGAGCGAATGAAATTACGTCGCCAATGCTGTGTAGCAACTTCGCTTCCAATTAGCGCGATCATGTCCTCTCGTAGAATTTTCGATACATGAAAATAATTTTCAAAGGCTGCATCCATTTTTTCTTGGAGGTGGTTGTTCATAATGAAGAAACGAAAAAGTTAAAAGGATACAGGATGAGAGGGGGTTGCCTTTCTGGAAGCATTTCAATTGTATTGAGTTTCTTCTCGAAGAATTTAGAGTTCAAATCGTAATCATCGATAAGACAGGCAAATGAGATTTTAGCTAAAGGCTAGATTCAGATCAACGAAGAGGCCGCAGGCTAGACCTGATCGTCAGGCATGAGATGTTCCCTGACTTCTTTGGCATAGGTCTTGAAGGGGTTTTCCATGATGAAGGGGGCGCGGCCGAGGAGTTGGAAGGCGGACCAGTTGACGACGTATTGTGGTTGGCGTTCGCGATCGTGGGGGGATGTGGCGGCTGGTTCCTGTTCAATCAAGTGCTTGATGACTTCGCCGCGACCGAAGGCGCGGGTGTTGCGCGGTGGGGTGGTTTGCGCGAGCCGCACGGCGGAGTCGGTGGTGATGCGCGTGGCTTTCCCCTCATCCTGCAAGCCGAAGTAGAGCCCTTTGGTGGCGCAGAGGTTGTGGTATTCCAGGTCCAGGCTTTTGAGCCAGGGATCGTCCCACTCCAATTTCTCGGCTTCGCGGAAGGATTCCAGGAGCCAGAGTTTGGAGGCCCAGTCGACCTTGCCGACGAGCTTGGTGTAGTCCTGCCGCAAGTCGGCCAACACCTGTTCCCATTCCCGCAACACCCAATCGGTTTCCTCATCTTGTCCACGGTAGTGCTTGCTTGCGGCAGCGAGGAATTCTTCCTGAATGTCGATGGCGGAGAGCGTTTTGCCGCTGGCCAATTGGACCAGCCAGGTACGGTCTTGGTCCCGTGAAACTTCCTTGAGCGTTTCCACGGCATCGTCGAAATCGAATCCTGTCGGGGCGTGGCCTTCTTCGATGAGTTGCAGCACCAGCCCGGTGGTGCCCAGCTTCAGCGCGGTGGCCACCTCCGCCATGTTCGAATCGCCGAGCAACAGGTGGATGCGGCGAAACTGCTCCGGATCGGCCAAGGGTTCGTCGCGCGTGTTGACGATGGCGCGGTTGCCCTGCACCCATTCGAAAAAGTCGTTCACGATGTGGTCGGCGCGCTGGGAAATTTGGAATGGGATTTCGGGCGCGCGTGAGGGCCGCATGGGTTGACCGTTGCGCGGATCGAGGAGAATTAGTCCGTCGCCGGTGTCGGACGCGCCAATCCTGCCGCTGCCGGTGAAGAGCTGACGCGTGACCAGGAACGGGACCAGCTTGCCGAGGCCTTTGTAGGTGAAGGGAAAGTTGCGGGTGACGAGGTAGTTTTCGTGCGAGCCGAAGGTGGCGTCGGTTTCATGATCGATGTTGTTCTTGATGAGCGAGACCGTGTCGCCGAACCCCATCGCTTCGATGGCATCCTGGATGAGGCGGTCCCCAGCGCGGTCGACCGCGACGAGATCCGTGAGGCTGCCGCATTCCGGCGAGGCATATTCGATATGCCCCATGTCGAGGTAAATGCGCCCCGCATTGCGAAGAAAGCCACCGTTGCCGGGGGGCTCATCGTAGGCGCGGTGGTGCATGTCCAAGACGCCTTGTTTTTGTTTGTGGAACAGATAGTCGCGAATTTTGTGCGCGAACCAGGTCGGCGAATGCGTGGCCGGGTCTTCGTGCACGAGGAGGCCGTATTCTGTCTCAAGGCCGAAGATACGATTCAGCATGGGGTGACGAGTGGCCTTCGGTGTTCGTTATGCGAGTAACGCGCGAGCCTGGTCTAAGCTGATCGTTTGATATTTGGACGATCCGGTTAAGGTCCGATTTAATACGGCGCATTCCAGCGTGTGCTGCGACAGGGCCTCCTGCAAGTGGGCGCGGACCGATTCGTCTTCGCGCTGCGGCAGTTGCGGTATGGACGGTGCGTTCGATGGGGATTCTGGCGCGTGCAGCGATGACGATGAATCATGATCGGCCTGTAGCTGTTGTTGCGCCAGGGAGGCGGAGGCCCACCAGCCGGCGGCGATGCGCACGGCTGCGTCGAACGAGACGGGCGTGGCTGCCGCGTCGGTTTGCAACTGTTTGATCAGCGCGGTTTGAATGGCGTCGGTGGCGGCGATGGCGGCGCCGCCGCGCACTTCTTCGAAGGAGCCGTCGTAATTCATCGTCAGGAAGGTGTCGGCTTGGGGTTTGACCCCCAATTGCGCCAGCAGAAACTTGACGATGAATGGCGCCTTGAAGATGTCTTCGAACGCGGTCTTGATGGTCGGTGCCAGGCCATACTTCAACAAGCGCGAGCCCGTGACGTCGGACGGCGACCGATTGAATCCTTCCAGGTGAGCCATCTCCAACAGCGACAAGCGCAGCTTTTCGAGATCCGCCGGATGGCCCATGCCGCCTAAACCGATGCGGTCGTAGATTTCGTAAAGTTTGGGCGTGCCTCGGCTGAAGGTCAGTAGGAGAATTCCGTCTTGGTACGACAGCCCGACGACGGGGCTACCCAGTTTGAATTGGTCGTCGAGGTACTGACGACGATTGTTGACGGCTTCGATCCAACGGTAGGGTTCTTCATACATGGCGAATCACGCTCGCTTGGAATAGCCGTTTCAGCTCGTCGCCCGCAATGGGCCGGACGCCCTCGGCGGTGATGAGTTTGACGACGGGATAGAGGTTGGTTTCCTGGTTGACGCCGCCGGTTGCGGAGTCGAACTCCGCCGCGCTGGTGAGAAGCCGGAGGCTGAGAATGATGGCGTCTTCTTCGGGGAGTTTCGAGACCAGTCGTCCCTCCCAGGTGTTCACATAATGGAGAATGCCGCGGATTGTGGGCGAGCCGGAGCCCGATACAGCGTATTCCACACCCTCGAACTCGGCGCCCAAGATGTCGTAGAAATAAATTTTGGCGCTTTGTTCTTCGAAATCGTAGCCGGCAAAGATGGGCGCGACGGCGCCAGTGCCCGCGAGGGCGGCGGGGGCGTTGTCTTTGAGCAACTTGGATAACGCGCGCAACTTACCCTCGAAGCTCAGCTCCTGGAGCTGGCTCCGGCGGTAATATTTGAAGGAGTGATCCAGCACGCGCGCCATTTCGAAGGCCGTCGCAGGCACGCCGGCAATTGCCATGACACTGTGGCGGTCGATATCCAAGACTTTGTCCGTGCGGTCGTACATCACCATATTGCCGGCGGTGGCGCGTCGATCCCCGGCCACGAGGACCCCGTCCTGATACTTGAAGGCGAGGATGGTGGTGGCTTGGGGAATTGTCGGCATGGCCGATGCGGACCGTCCGGTCGATTGATCGATGGCGGGAAGGCCCAGTTGATAGCCGTGTTGTTTGAGAATCTCAAAGAAATCGGTCTGCATGTCCTACCTTTTTGTCCGAGTTATTGGCCGGTCCGTTGACGGTAGCGTTCGGCTTGTTTGGGATCCACCTTACGCATGCGCTTCATGAGGTTGTCTTTGTCAGGGGAGCCGGTCTCCGGGCGTTTTGGGCCGCCTTCCTCCACCGGGTTGGGCGACTTGGGCATCGGATCGACCGGACGACGTTCTGTATCTGGCGACAATGTCGTGATGGCTCTCGGGTGTGTCAGCGTAGTGTTGCCGATCATGGTGCTGCTCCTTTATCGATGCTGCCAGGCGTATAAGGCATCCTGGGGCGTCTTGGCCTGCTCGATGATCCGACCGCATGCCAGCACGTCTTCAGGATCGAAGAGGTCTTGCATGTCGAGCACGGTCGTGTGAATGAGCCCGTTGCGAAACGTCACGCGCTCCCATTGAATCGAATCGATGGCATCGGGAAACCGGCGCACGCATAACCCGCGCAGGCCGCCGCGGGTGTCGGAGGGGCCAATGGTGCAGGCCCTTGTCACGTCCGCGTCCGTGGTCAGCCGCGGGCATTTCCCTTCGGCTTCGAGTCCCAAGAAGAGGCCACGCTCCGGGTCCACATTATGATACTCGAGGTCCAGGCTTGCCAACCAGGGGTCGTCCCACGCGAGCCGTTCTTCCTCCACGAAGGTCTGTAACAACCACTGCTTGGTAATCCAATCGACTTTACCAACAAGCGTCTGCCGGTTGTGCCGGAGCGCCTGCAAGGTGGCGGTCCATTCGCGCAGAATCCAGGCGGTGTCCTCATCGGGCTGAGACAGGGTGCGCTGGACATATTCGCAGTAGGCTTCTTGCAACTCTAATCCGGTCATGGTTTTGCCGGACGTCAGGCGAACAGCGGTCTTGAAATCAAGATCATGCGACAGCTGTTTGATGGCTTCGACCGGATTCTCTAACGTGAAGGGTGGCAACGGCCCGCGCTCAATGGCGTCGAGCACCAGCTGTGTCGTGCCTACCTTCAGCGCGGTGGCGTACTCGCACATGTTGGCATCGCCCACGATGAGATGGAGACGCCGGTATTTCGTCCGATCCGCATGGGGCTCATCGCGGGTGTTTAAGATGGGCCGATTGTGCATGGTGTTCACGCTCATCTCGACTTCCATGAAGTCGGCGCGCTGAGACAGTTGAAACCGCCCTGGCGTATAGCCGCTGTCTTGCGATTCCACCCCAACCTTCCCTGCTCCAGCGATCACCTGCCGCGAGACCAAAAAGGGAATCAAGCCTTCAGCTAACGTGGGAAACGGGATGGAGCGGGAGAGCAGGTAATTGTCGTGACACCCGTAACTGTGGCCGTGAAAGTCCGTGTTGTTTTTGTAGAGCTGGACCGGTGTGGACTGGCCATCGGGGGCGAGTTGCCGATTGCGACGTTGGGCGGCACGAAAGACGAGCCGCTCGCCGGCGCGATCATGGGCCACGAGATCACGGAGGGTGCGACATTCTGGGGAGGAATATTCGGGATGGGTGTGATCGTTGTAAAACCGTGCCCCGTTCGGCAGGACTAGGTCGCTTTTCATCTCATGGAACGAGAAGGGCCGGTGGGCATCCTGCTTGACGAATTCGTCTTCTTCCTGGTCTTGTTCGAGCCCGCTGACCCGAAAGCCTCGCTCGTCCTGATGGGGGTCCTCGGCGCGATAGTCCCAGGTTCGCTCGAAGGTGCTCGTCAGGTGGGCGCGCACCAGTTCCATCGATTCCACCACCGAATCCATCTCGGGGAGATCCTCGCGGGTAATCCCATATTCGGTTTCAATCCCGAACAGTCTCATGGAGCGATATCCCTTACCAGCTCACTGAGATACTTGGTCCATGCTGAATGTGCTGTCTCTGTTTCATCTACGAGACCAGTTCCGTGTATAGGCTGCTCAAAAAGGCCTTCCAGCAAGGCCGCAGTAAGGGAAGAGGCGACGCGTACCCTTGGGATACGTGGAGCATCTGAGCGCAACGAGAACGCCGCTGGCGGACTTTTTCAGCAGCCTGCTAGATGACTTGGCTGATCGTCCGTTCCTGGGATGCGCGGCCTCGCCGGTACGAGGAGACGCCGACAACCTGTTCCGGATGGAAGTCCAACAGTTTCAGCCATTCTTCCGCCGAGTCGTCAGGCGGGAGAATGTCGCCCTCCCGGAACTCGTCGTCAATCGATCTGACCAAGTCTTCTTTCGTCAACCCGCTGGGGGTTGAGGTGGATGCCGCCGCGATGGTTCGTTCAATCGCGCGCTCTTTTGCGCGTTGCACGATGGAGGCGAGGATGGCGCCACTGACCAGATCTCCTCGGTAGAGCGTCTCTCGTTGGCCGTTGCGAAGGCGGATCATTAGCATCCGCGTGTCGTCTTGCCGTGCATAGAGGGCGTCGGTCGTCGCGGCCACCAGCTGCGCTGCGGTTCCGGCTTGATCGTGTGAGGCCGCGTCGAGGCCTATACCCGCGAGGGGAATCTCGGACGAGAGATAAATTTTGAGAATCTCCTGGGCCTGTTCTTTGCCAGGTCGTTGGACCTTGATCTTGCGGTCGATCCGGCCCGGGCGCAACACCGCCGGGTCGATGAGGTCGGGCCGATTGGAGGCCAGGATGATCACCACATCGTGGAGTGGCTCGATGCCGTCCATTTCGGCGCAGAACATGGGTACCAGCGTGTTGGAGATGTTAAACGAGCGCTGGGCTCGCCTGGTGCCGAGGATCGACTCCGCTTCGTCGATAAACAGGACGGGCAGCGCACCTTCTTTGCGACGTTGGCGAGCTTGGGCGAAGAGGTCTCGCACGATGCGCTCGGATTCCCCCAGCCACATGTTCAACACTTCCGGCCCTTTGACATGCATGAAGGAACTGGTCTTCTGCCCGGTGAGTCGTGCCAGGCTCGCTGCGGTCGCTTGTCCTAATAAAGTTTTTCCACATCCCGGCGGTCCGTAGAGCAAGAATCCCTTCGGCGGAGAAAATTTAAATTTGGCGAAGGTGTCCCGATGTTGAATGGGGTACTCCAGGGCTTTGCGGATGGCGTCAATCGCCTGCTGTTGCCCACCGATTTGCTCCCAGGTGATCGTGGGCACTTCGTCCAGGACATGCTTCTTTCCGCGGGGATCTTCCATGCGTTCGATGGCCATCCGATGACTGGGGTCGAGCCGAACCCAATCCCCGGGTTTCAGTTCTATGGACGCGAGTTCTGCGGAGCGGAGAAGAATCGTGGTCTGTTGCCCCGGCTCTTGCCGAATCAGCAATCGGCCATCTGGAAGCACCTCACTCAAACTCACCACCGGTCCGTTACGGTCGAAGCCCAACACGCGAATGACGGCGAAGGCTTCGTTCACGAGGACCTGTGCGCCGATAGTGAGTGTGTCCTGAGCCACACGAGGGTCGATATTGGTGTAGTACTCGCTCCCGCCGACAATGACGCGGGCCAATCCAGGGTCGGGCAGATCGAGCAGCGTGCCGATGCGGTTGGCAGGGGCGGTGACTTTCTCTAAGGCAGTCTTGAGCTTGGTCAGTTCTGCCGCGTGCAGTTCTTGGGACACGCCTTGCTGGAGCAACAGGTGGCGCAGCTTGTAGAGGATTTTTTGTCGAGGGTCGTCGTCGGCTAACGAGGCCAGACATTCGTCCAGCACTTCCAACGGGTCTGGTGTTGTCGTCTGTTGGGAGGCGGGACCATCCTGCCCCTTCCCATCTCGACCCGGGCCTTGACGATGATCGCTCATGACAACCTCCAGAATCGCAACAATTTGATCGAATGAGGCAAATCTTAACACAAATCTTTCCGATGCCGCAGACCGCCACGTACTCATAACACGGGGCTAGGTCGTGGAGTGTTTGACTCAGGTATTTGGGGCGTGTTAGGTGCAAGTTGATTGCAACATATGGAGGACATGTGGTGGAGAAACATTTGGTGGCAGGGCTGAAGGCGGATGGTCGGCGGTTGACTCGAACCAGGAAAGCCGTGTTCGAAGCGCTGGAGGATTCAACGGCACCCGTCACGGCAGCGGAACTGCACCGCCAACTCACACGGCAGGGGACCGCCATCGACCTTGTGACTGTGTATCGGACGCTGACGGTGTTGAAAGAGTTGGAGCTGGTGGCGCAGGTGGAATTCGGTGAAGGCCAGTTCCGTTATGAAGTTCGGCATGGACGGGAGCATCACCATCATATCCGATGCCGTGGGTGCGGACAGATTGTGGATCTCATGCTGTGCCCCCTCAAGAAACTCACGGCGCTGGTCGAACGTCAAACCCAATTTCTGGTCGAAAGTCATAATCTGGAATTCACCGGCATGTGTCCGAAATGCCGCTAGCAGGACAGTCGTGTCCACCCTCCTGCTGGCTCCTTCCCTCGGCGTCAGAGACGGTGTGTTTGGCGAGGGCCTGAGCGACGGAAATAGTGTTCCATTAGTCTGCTAGGCAGATTTTCCCTCTGACGCGGGCTCAGATTAATCCCCGTTGCAACAGCACCAGCCTGCGGTGATATTCGCTCTTGAAAAGTCGCGGCGGCTCTTGGTTTGCGTCCAAGACTTCTCAGGCAGCTGGGCCTGTGACCTCGCGGTTTCAAGAGGGCAAGAAGGGGTAAAGAAAAGGTCTCAGCGAAGGTCGCGCTAGGGAGATGGCATTGGCCTCAGGTTGCAGGTACGTAATGAAGTGGTCGAGGGAGGTATTAGGAGACAGATGTGGGACGGGGTGTCGAGGCAACTTGCCCTGCCAACTCGTGAAGCAAGGCTTCTGTCTCGTCCCATCCGATGCAGGCATCGGTGATCGAGACACCGTGGTCAAGGGTGACCCCTGCTTTCCACTTCTGACTGCCGGGGTGGAGATTGCTTTCGATCATGAGTCCCATGATGGCGCGCTGTCCTTCGAGTAACTGCTGCACGACGCATCGCGCGACATCGGCTTGGTGCCGGTGATCTTTGTTGGAATTGTCGTGGGAACAATCCACCATGACGGAACGAACAATGTCATTGTGGTGGACCGAGACTGCCTTGACGGCTTTGGCTACGTCCTCAGGCGCATAATTCGATTTGCCACCGCCGCCGCGAAGCACAATATGACGGTCAGGATTGCCGTTTGTTTTCACGATACTGGTAATGCCGTCCGCGTTGATGCCGACGAAGCTGTGAGGTTCGTGTGCGGTGACCATGGCATTGATCGCGACCTGTAACCCTCCATCTGTGCCGTTCTTGAAGCCGATCGGCATGGACAGCCCACTGGCCATTTCTCGGTGGGTCTGACTCTCCGTCGTCCGCGCACCAATGGCGACCCAGCTGACCAAGTCGGCAATGTACTGTGGCGTCACGGGATCCAGAAACTCGCAGGCACAAGGGAGGCCAATTTCATTGATGGATAACAGAATCCGGCGGGCCACTTCATAGCCTGCTGCAATGTCGCAGGTGCCGTCCAAGTGGGGATCGTTAATCAGCCCCTTCCAGCCAACGGTCGTCCGTGGCTTCTCGAAATAGGTGCGCATCACAATGAGTAAGTGCTCATGTGTCGCATCGGCAATCCGCTTCAGCCGTTCGGCATATTCCAAGGCAACCTTTTGGTCGTGGATGGAGCACGGCCCGATGACGACGACCAGACGGTGGACATCGTGACCGGCCAGAATCTGGCGAATGGCTTGCCTGGTGTGGACCACCACGTCGGCCGCGCGGTCGGTGAGTGGAAGTTTCGTTTTCACCTCGCGAGGCGAGGGCAACGTCTTCAGCTCGATAATATTGCAATTGTCGATTTGGACTTTCATGATGAAACTAGACTTATGCCACCTTCCCAAAAAACGGATTGGAATTTCGAAACTCTTTTTCTCTGAGAATGAAAATTCTACTCTTTTTCCAGTCAAATCTGCAACTTGGCGAGCCTGGCCGTAGGTATTCAAATATCTATAAGATTTTGCATGTGGTCGAATGTTGCGCGCCTCGGTTGAACGATCAGGGAGCATGAATCATTGAGGCATCTCTTGACCTGGTGAGGGTGCCTGGGCTATACAATGCAAATCGGTTGCAATAGTCATCCTGGCATGTGGCGGCATCGCATTGCTTGAACGTGTCTCGGGTAGAGGTAACAGTTTGATGAGACTGGGTATCGGTACAAGACGTGAGTCTGGCTGGCTTCGACGATTAATGCCCCATGTGGGTTTTCTTGTTGTCGCAGCCATGCTGACCCTTGGGCCAATGACCGCAGTACTGCAAGTCCATCACTTGTTGGGCGAGGCCGACCAGGACGGACACCAGCATTCCGAGTCAGATCTCTGCCAGTGGGTCTTGCACCATGTGACCAGTACCGTCATGGATGGAGCGCTGCCCCTTGAGGTGTGCGGCTCGGTCGATCACCTGGCGGTGTTTCAGCCTCCTGTTCCTGGATATCCTGACGTTCTTTCCAACAGCGCCCCTCGCGCGCCTCCCGTCCTCTCCTAAGCCGGTAGCCGTCGATAATCAGTTCACATGCGGAGTGTGTTCGCCGATTTGCCTAGGGGCGCGGTGGGCATCTCTTTCATGTTTGAGCAGGGCTCAGGAGGATGGTGTCATGGATCGTTCGAGGTTGGCAGTGGCAATGGGCGTAGCAATGGGCGTAGCAATGGGCGTATGTGTCTGGCTAGGAGGAGCGTCGAGCGGAACGGGAATTGCGCGTGCGGAAGAGTCGGTCACCCGGATGGTCACCGGATTCGTGCAGAATCAAGATCTTCGTCGCATTCCACAGGCCGTGGTGCAAATGAAAAACCAAGAAGGCTCGGTGGTGGCGACGGCCGTGACCAACGACGCCGGAGAGTTCGCAGTGACGGTGGCCCAGGAGGGGACGTATTCGTTAAGCGCGCTCAATGACACCTACCGCAGCGAGTATCTGGTGCTCAAAATCGGCGCGGAGGCACCGAGGCCAGTCATGTTAACGCTGGCGAAGACTCAAGAGATTGCGCTGGAGATTCGCTCGCCGTTGCCGCCGATTCAGACCAAGGCGTCGAGCGAAACCTATTCCGTCAGTCGAAAAGAGATTGAGGAGTTGCCGCGCGGGAGTAATAACGAGCTGCACGACATCCTCTTAACCATTCCCAGCGCGACGTATGGTTCACTGAAACAAGTGCACCTTCGCCAGGATCACGCCGGTCTGCAGTTCAGGATCGACGGGGTGCCGATTCCGGATACGGTGAGTTCCACCTTCTCCGATATTGTCTCCCCTCGGGCCTGGGAGCGGGCCGACATCATTCTGGGCGGGATGGAAGCCCAATATGGCAACAAGGCGACCGCCGTGATCGACATCACCAGCAAGAGCGGCACGAAGCCGGGTTTCGGGTCGGTGCAGATGTTTGGGGGGTCGAATCAGACGCTGAATCCGTCGTTCGAGTACGGAGGCACGATCGGGGAGAAATTTCGGTTCTATGTGATGAACAGTTATACCTCGACCAATCGCGGCATTGAACCGCCGACGCTGGGCCATTCGGTGTTTCACGGCCAGAGTGAGCGGAATCAAACCTTAGTCCGGGGAGACTATCAGCACGACAACAAGAACAATTTTACGTGGTTGTTCTTGAACTCGATTGCTAAATACCAAATTCCGACATCGCCAGGATTAGACACCAATCCAACGGTGCTCGGGTTACTGCCCGGCTTCAGCCCTGTGGCGTCTCAAGCTGTGAATGAGTTCCAAAAAGAGAATAACCAGTATGGACACATGGTGTGGCGGCACGATGTGTCATCCAACCAGTTCTTCAGTATTGCCGGGTATGCCCGCCACACACGAGCGACGTTCACCACTGATCCTTTGAACGTACTGGCCTTTACGCCGGATACGGCCGAGCCTTTCTCGGCATCAAGTCAGGATCGTACGGCCGTTTCTGGTGGGGTGCGATTCGAGTATACCTACGTTCCCAATAAGGAACACTTGATTAAAACCGGTATGCAAATCGATCGGACTCAGGCGACCAACAAGACCCGTATTTCAGCGTTCAACCGTCTCGATCCTAATGACAATACCTCGGTCCCAACAGGATCGGTGATCGGGCTCAATGCGGACAATCGGCTCATTGGGTGGCGGCAAGAGTTCTGGGTGCAGGACCAGTGGACTCCCAACGCGCATTGGACGTTCAATCTGGGTGTGCGCGCGGACGCGGTCCAGTATATCGTGAGCGAAGGTCAAGTGAGTCCCCGGATCGGCGCGACCTACACCTATAACCCCTCACACGCCTTCCATGCGTTTTACGGCCGGCAGTTTACGCCGCCAAATCTCGAAGCCATTTCCTTTGGCAAGCTGGGCACCGCTGGTACCACGGCTGCGCCCGAGAATATTACCAACAACAATGTGCGTGCTGAGCGGTCGCACTATTTCGAAGTGGGCAGTTCCCATGCCCTTACGCAGTGGGCGACGTTGCAATTGACGGGGTACTATAAACTCAGCCATTTTCTGTCCGATGCGGGACAGTTTGGGACCACACCGTTGTTGAACTATTTTGCGTTTGAGCGCGGTTGGCAACGGGGGGTGGACGCGGCGGTGAAAGTGAAGGCCACTGAAAATCTCACGGCCAGAGGCAATGTGGCTTGGGGCCAATGTAAAGGGTACGGGCTAAATTCTGGACACTTCTTGTTAGAGCAGAAGGAGATCAACGATATCAACTCACCCGGTGGTGTGTTCTGTGACCATACGCAGATGGTGACAAGTTCTGCCGTGGTCAGCTATAAATTCCTGGAGAGGACGACCGTGTCGGGGCAGATGCTATTCGGATCGGGACTGCGGACGGCTGATGCGGATGATCCAAATGCCAAGACCAACTCTACCCATAGTCCGTCGTATACGATTTATAATATGTCGATTGCCCATGTGATTCCCCTGGGCGACAATCAGAAGCTGTTGTTGGGATTCGACGTGGTGAATCTGCTCGATCAGAAGTATTTCATCAACCAAGGCGAAGGTAGTATCGGATTGGGGGTCTCGCATGCGGGGATGCCGCGATCCTTCTTTTTCCGTGGACAGTACTTCTTCTAACGCGACATGAGGACTCTCTGATGGTGAGTGCACGAGAACGCAGCCGAGTGGCGGTATGGGGCGTCGGGATCTACGCCGTGTGTCTTGGGCTCGTAATCGGTTTCACTGATGGGTGGGCGATCGAGGGCGATCGCGCCACCCATCAGACCGATCACGACGAGGACGTGCTCGAACTTCCCGAGGTGCATGTCCATGGAGTGCCCATCAATAAAGATCGGCAGAAGGGGCCTGTGGCGACCTTCACGCCCTGGCCGGGGATTCCCCCGTCGCTCGACGGGAAGCCCCTCGACGATTGGATGAAGGCCCGTCTTCTGGTGTCGAAAACCGCGGAAGTGACTGTGGTAATATTGGAACCGTGCAAGCATCGGGAACTCACTCAGGCAGGCTTGGCCGCACTTGGCCGATGGAAGTTCGACCCCCAACTGAGCATCGACGATCCCATCGATGGGGAACTGACGGTGCGTATTCATTTCCGCGCCGAATAGGTCTCTGCGTGGCTTCACCTCCCCGTCTTTTTCTCCTCGCCGGGCTTGTGTTTAGCAGGATGCGGAATAACTCGACTCTGGCTCAACCAGCCGTTGTCACTGCTTCGAGTTTCACGTTTCAGGTTTCAGGTTCAGACAACTTGAAACATGAAACGTGCTTCACGGGGTGCCCAACAGGGCCGTCCTCGTCGTGCGTGAAGCGTATCTCGTTCCGGATTCGGATGCTTCACGCTTCACGAGATACGCTTCACAGGTTCGAGAACGCTGCTGGAGGCCTTTTTCAGCATCCTGCTAGGCGGTGGGCGTGAACTGGGACGAGCAGCTCTTCTTCTTCATCAACGGCCTCGTCGGTCGTCATCCCTGGCTTGATCTGCTGATGGTGGAACTCGGTCGCCCGAGTAACCTCCGCATTCCCGCCGCTGTTGGGTTAGTGTTCTGGGTGTGGCGGAAACGGCGCGAAGCCGTCATCGCGGCGGTGGTGGTGGGTTTGGTCGTGGTGCTTGGCGATGCGCTGGGCGCGCAACTCAAATATCTCGTCGGTCGCGCGAGACCCTGTCAGATCCTCACGGGCATTCACGAACTGGTTGGCTGCGGTAAAACCCTGAGTTTCCCTTCAAACCACGTACTCAATATGGCGGCGGTGGTTGGGTTTCTGGGAGTCTTATATCCCAAGACCGGCTGGGTGGGATGGCCGTTTGTGATGCTTCTTGCCATCTCTCGCGTCTTTGTTGGCGCACACTATCTCACCGATGGGTTGGGAGGCGCCGCGATTGGTGGGTTGCTGGGGGCTGGTGTTGCAGTGCTGCTCCTGCGGGCTCCGTGGTTCCGGCGGCTCTCCACCCTCACCTGATTTCCGCACACCAGACTCTCTTCTACAGAAATGTGGACTCGTTCGGTTATCAGAGAGATGGCCGAGTAGGACTCAAACCTCTTGCATGATGGAACGAGGTGCTGTGTGGTTAGTGACGGTGCGGGTGAGGGTGCGATTCAGGCAACGATTGATGCGCGTCGGTGATTCGATTCAGATCGCAGAGGACGACATCGGGGTGGCAGCATCGGGTTTCCAACTGAATGGTCATGTGCTTGATGCCGAATGTCGCCTGGACCATCGTCCGGATCGTGCGCAACAGGGCATCGGTGAGCAGGGCGTCGTCCCCATCGACCAGTACATGGCAGGTCAGCATCACCATCCGGGGTTCGACGGCCCAGACATGCAGGTCGTGAACATTTTTCACCCCGGGGATGCGTTCCAGGGTGTCGATGATGCGGGATGGGCTCAGCCCAGGAGGCGTAGACTCCAGCAGCACGTCCAGCGATTCGCGGAAGATCGGCCAGGCGCCTTTCACAATCACACCCACGATGACCAGGCTGACCAGCGGGTCAGTCCAGGTCCAGCCGGTGAACATGATGGCCACACCACTGGCGGCCACCCCCAGCGAAACCCACGCGTCTGCCAGCATATGCCAGAAGGCCCCGCGAATATTGATGTCGTCTTCAGACCCAGCGTGGAGCAGGAAGGCGATCCCGAGATTGGCGGCGAAGGACAGCAGGGCGATGACAATGACCCACAGGCCCGGGACGGTGACCGGTTCCAAGAGGCGGTGGATGCCGAGCAGCGCGATCCCTCCCGCAGTGAGCAAGAGCACGAAGGCGTTGAGAAATGCGGTCACGACACCAGCCCGGTGAAACCCAAAGGTGCGTGCGTCCGTCGCAGGACGCTGTGCGAGCATATGGGCGTAGAAGGCAAGAAAGAGGGAGCCCTGATCGACCAGGTTATGTCCTGCATCGCTGATCAGTCCCACACTATTGATCAGCCATCCACCGATAAATTCGCCCAGGATGATCGCTGCATTAACGAACAAGGCGACATGGAGGCGTCGGCGCAGGTCAGAACGTGGTGAATGCAACAAGGACATGGGCAGCTAGTGTCGCATGCTTTCTCGACCCGGACAAGACATCCGCCTGACGCTACAGGGCTCCGTCATCTATCGTGCCAAGCAACTGAAATGCCACAAGAAACAAGCGGTACTGGC
>CXWL01002838.1_pt1 | contig 16559 bp, 16 predicted proteins | sample 590931 | NCBI WGS metagenome assembly CXWL01 (sample SAMEA3498368, study PRJEB10139) | groundwater metagenome | biome: water well; material: biofilm material | place: Germany | collected 2015-04-27 | reverse complement strand
CTCTGGAAAAGTGGCTCAAAATTAATGGCCAAAAATGGCTCAATTCTGTTGGCCATTGACAGGTGGTATCAATACCCGAATGGGCCTCGGGCTGATGCTAAACTCCACTGTGCTTTCAGCCTCGATATCACGATTACGGAAATAATCGCCATCAACTTGCAACGGATAAGATTGCTTGTGCAAGGTACAGGCAATATTCTTTCCTGAGAAATACTGCATGGGCAGGTTTGCGGGTTTACGTTGCAGAATTTTCATTGCTTTGATCAGTTCATGCTGATGCCACGCCCCCGGCAAGAAGCCAAGGACAATCTCATTTTTAGATGGATTGGCCGTAGGGACAAGTTGTAAATTTCTTGCATACGCTGAGCTGTTGGCTACTATGATGTATCCAGCCCCATGATCAATGACTTGCTGTCCATCTACGCTTACGGATACAGTAGGATGATGTAATGAGCACAAGGCTTTTAGTCCGTGCCAAATGTAGATCGAGTCGTTGAGCGGGCCTTTTCTTTTGCCAATATTCTTGACTGTCAATGAATCCATGCCCATTGAGGCCATATTGAAAAAGGGTTTTTCCCCTTGGATTCCTTTACCGCTGATTAACCCATAAAATTGCTGCAGACATGTTCCTGAGGCTATTGCCTGGAGAAGGTCATCTGCATTTGCACTCATTTCATAAGAACGTGCAAATAACGACTCATTTCCACCAGGAATTGCATAAATGGGTGTGTCTGTTTTGTTGATAGAACTCAACAATTTTCTTATCGTTCCGTCTCCACCGACTACAACAACGAGATCACTCGCAGCGATGTCATTCGCGATGCGCTCGTAATATTTCATCTTTTTTTCAGATGTACGCACCTCAACATTTTTCCCTTGAAAGGTGAGTTCCATTTCCAGTTTACAGGCGAGCGTTTCTGTATTTCCGGTACTGGATATAGGGTTATAAATAATCAGGATTTTTTGTGGTGAAGGAATTTTAATAACCATCTGATTTGGTCGAAATAAGAAGTTGTCTTTCATGTATGAAATTAAATGCTTGTATAATTTTTAGAGTAAGTTGGTAATTTGTAGTCAACACATGATACCCGTTTTTATTTTAATTAATTATCAATCAAGTTCTTACTGTTCAGACTAAGACAATTCAACCGGCAATACTTTTACATCTGACCAGATCTGATTACACCATGACTGTTTAATCGTCGGCATACCATCCTTTATCCACTGCACCAAATATCTGGCTGTATTGGGATAGGTGACACGAATGGCTTTTGTTTCATACAGCCATTGTTCAATAATCGCTGAATCTAATTTTTGCATCATTTGCCCGTAACCTAACGTTTTAAGAGCAACTGCATTAGAGGCTTGTTCCATCTGTGCATGCACTGGTTTCACCAGGATTTTTTTGCCTAACTGTAATGATTCACTAGCCAATTCAAAGCCAGCATTACAGATGATACCCGCACAATCAGACAAATCTCTTTGGAACCCCTGCAGGGACAGCGGTCTGCAATGTACATGCTCATAAGAAGAGGATCTAACCTCTTCTGGAGAATAGTTAAAAAACTCAAATTTCTTGAATGGCGCTAAAAGTGCCATCACACGACGTTGATCTTCAAATGGCAGGTAGACAATTATTTTATTTTTTTGTGTTTGTTGTTGAATAATAGGCGTTTCAATGACCGGTGGTAAAATGGGGTGATCAAAATGATGCCAGTGCAAACCGATACCGATATCAACGGGCGCAAAATTTTGCATAACACTTTCAGAAAGCAAATCGTTGCCTGCGCGCGGTATATTATGTTGAAAAGCATATTGATGGCTAATACCGATGGTTTTCTTGTTTTGCTGGCGCGCTGCCCAGGCGGTTACTGGTTCGAAATCACAAATGACCACATCGTAGCTGCTTAAATCCAGCTGTTTGATATCTCTTAGCAAACGTAACGGTTTGGACTGCAGTACCGTTTTAATATGATTGATTTTGCCGTTCTTAGTGCTGAAAGTCAGGCCTTCGCGCCATTGATAGCCATTAAAGGCTTCCATATCAAAAAATTTGTCTTGCGGCCTGCCGGTAAACTGATAAGTCACCTCAAGATTGGCAGCCTGTAATTCCTTGGCCATAATACGGCCACGGGTAATGTGGCCGTTACCCGTTCCTTGTATACCATAAAATATTTTCATTTCAATAAGATTCCTAAGCTGATTAATGCGACACCAACACCCGGACCAGAAGATTTGATAATGTTGTGGAAGTTTTCTGTCGCTACTTGCGGTCGCGCACAGACTGACCCATTGAATATTGCCAGGTTAGTTTGATAAGCGTTTTTCAGTGGCTTTATAATCATTACTTTATTTAATTAAACCAGAGCAGTTTAGCGACCGACTGTGACAAAAAAATGACCGTTTTTTAGCTTTTATGTGACAATTTTACTTAATGCAAATAAGCGCTGTTATTAATCATGTATCTAGGAGGCTGTCCGAGAATAGTGGTCGTAGCGAGGGGAAGCTATTTTGAGGCAGATTTTTTGAACATTTGAGGCGAATAGTTATCCTATTTAACGAAAAATGATCGGAAAATATGACTAAAATGGCTTTTCCGTAGTAGATCACTCTATTCTCGGACAGCCTCCTAGGTACAGTTGTTTTGCAGTAAGGAGTGCAAGAGCTTCTGCAATCAATCAGTTTTGTATCCACTTTTGAATTTCTTCCCGGTGATGGGCATACCATTGTTGGCCAATATCCAATGCTTTTTGCTGGAATACCGCATTATTTGCGGAATCCATACTATCGGGCATATCGTAGTTTTTCAGATAATGATTGATATACAGCACACGATGTCCCAACATTTCCTCAGTCATTCTGACATTAGTCATCATTTTTTCTCTGAGAATGATGGAAGCGATTCCTTTTGCCGACCATTGTGCGCCACCATACCCGCAGGCTTTAGTACCGTTGACTGCAAAGCTGCGCCAACCTGATCCGATGGAGAGCACTTTGATTTCGCATCCATTCCAGCACTGCTTGGCATGCAGATAGGCGCTAAGACCGGGATTGTTCATGCCAACACCGCCATCGATTCGCCAGTTTCCATCTTCCATTTGTACGGGCGGGTAATACGATGGCGCAGCCGTGCAGGCATCGGCTATTTCGCTTAAAAGAAAATCCGGCTGACTCTTATGGGTAAAAATTTCCAGTCGATCCTGATCCAGGTTGAAGCAAGGAACAAATATTCGTTTGCTGAGTGACGAAAGCCTTAGATTTCCTAATTCATTTTGTAAGACTAGGCTTTTCGAGATGCCTTTATATTTGGGGCGAATTTGCAGTCTATTTAGCAAGCGATTTATCCAATGCTCCGTCATCATTTTTTCCAATAGTTTTTCTTGCAAAACCATTTGAATTATTTCTCTTGCGCTCATGCTACGTCCCAAAATCAGGCAAGTGATCAGTCCCCCCGATGAGGAGCCGGCTATCATGTCAAAAAAATCATAAGTTGAAGTACCTGTGTCCTCTTCCAGACACGCCAATACGCTGAGTTGAATTAACATATGGCTGCCGCCGCCATCCAGGCTTAAGACGATTTTAGATGGCAATGAGTGTCTCCAGTCTTTTGTTTTGCATGAAAAATTATTTCATAAAAGAAGAAAAAATGATGAATATATGGATCTGTTGGATTATGTTTTAATCGCTAATCAATGATCTGTGATTTCAAAATCTCTTATCTTCATTGTTCAGGCTGCTTTTTTGCTGGCGAGGAATTCTTCCTGAACATGGTTTTTGTATTGTTCAAACCGTTCAGACCAGAAAACCAGTTCCAGTGATCCATCGGTATGTTCAAGCAGGGTAGAGCAGCTTTCTACCCAATCACCGTCATTGCAATAGAGGATCGAATTAATTTCTCTTAATTCAGCATGGTGAATGTGACCACAGACAACGCCATCAACACCTCGTTCGTGCGCCAAATGAGCCAGCGCATCTTCAAAACTGCTGATGTAACTGACTGCATTTTTTACCTTCAATTTCAGGTATGCGGCCAGTGACCAGTAAGAAAAACCAAAGAATTTGCGTAGCCCATTGATATAATGATTAAGATCCAAAAGTGTATCGTAGGCGACATTTCCCAACTTTGCGAGCCAACGGCTATTCTTGACGATGACATCGAACTCATCGCCATGCATCACCAGTAATTTCTTTCCTTCGGCTGAAGTGTGTACATAATCTTGATGAATCTCAATATTGCCGAATACATGACTGACGCAATCCCGCATCGCTTCATCATGATTACCGGGTATGTAAATGACTTTGGTGCCATGCTTGGCTTTGCCTAAAATAGACCGAATGACATTGGTATGTTCTTGCGGCCAGTAAGGATTCTTTTTGATACTCCAAAAATCGACAATGTCGCCGACCAGGAATAAGTAATCAGTCTCAACCGAGTGCAGAAAATGCAGAAGTGCATCTGCCTGACAACCGCGAAATCCGAGATGAACATCTGAGATCCAAACACTTCTTACTTTAACAGGAGCTTTATTATTCACCATAAATGCCTTTTTAAATGAACGAGTGATGGCATCACAGCATAAAGAGAATTTATTAAGATTCTTTGAACTATTTGTTAAATATTGATGAAATATTTATTAAAAAAGAGGGTAGGAGTGATTTTTGCGATGATTCTTTGATGCTTATTAACAGATTCAAGTAAGATCCACTTTTAATAGCAACTTAGACTGTAGCAGTACTTTAAAACACAATGCACGGCACATCGACCCTGAAACAGTTATTACCTGAACTCCAACAAATTGAAGCAATTATTCAGTGGGACAATAAAACACATTTATTCAGTAAAGTACTTTGTCATGTTTCCTGTGATGATGACATGCTGCCAATTTATGCCCTGACACTCGGTAACAAAGCACAAGATATTCCGTGTATTACCTATGTTGCCGGTATCCATGGCCTGGAGCGTATTGGTACACAAGTCGTCATTGCTTTTCTGGAAGGTCTGTTAGAGCGACTAAAGTGGGATCGGGTCTTGGCTGATATTTTGCAACGGGTGCGTATCAATATTTTACCGCTCGTCAATCCGGTCGGCATGCTGAACGCTACCCGTGCAAATGGGCAGGGTGTCGATCTAATGCGCAATGCGCCGGTGGATAGTCATGAAAAAACCATCTGGCTGGCAGGGGGGCACCGGATTTCATCCCGCTTACCGTGGTATCGGGGAAAAGCCTCTGAGGCGATGCAGCCGGAAGCACAAGCGCTGTGTGATTTTATTGCGCAGGAAGTTCTACCTGCACCGTTCAGCCTGGTTCTGGATTGCCACTCCGGTTTTGGTTTTCGCAACCAGATCTGGTTTCCTTATGCCAAAAGCCGGCTCGAACCGATTAAACATCTGAAAGAAGTTTATTATCTGCGCAAGTTGTTTATGCAGACCTATCCGCATCAGGATTATCTTTTCGAACCGCAATCACAGCATTATCTGACCCATGGCGACCTATGGGATTTTCTTTATCAGAAATCATTGGCGAGTGACAATGTTTTTCTGCCATTAACGCTTGAAATGGGATCCTGGCGATGGATTCGTAAGAACCCGCTGCAATTACGTCAATTACTGGGCCTTTATCATCCGATCAAACCACACCGGCTTAATCGGGTGCTGAGAAGCCATTTAATACTCATGGAATTTTTGTTGCACGCGACCTTATCGTATCAAAACTGGCTCAACCAAAGCGAGATGCTGGAATTGGAACAACAAGCGCTGACGCTATGGTACTCATGACGGATAACGAGCATTTCGTACTGATTCGCGGATTATTGCGTGAGGCAAGGCACTGGGGAGGATTTACCGATAATCTGCAACAACAATTTCCCGATGCCATGATCAGCATGCCGGATATTCCGGGCAATGGCCGGTTGCATCATGTCACCAGTCCAAAAACCATCGCCGGCATGACTGAGGCATTACGCCAGCAAATCAGCATAAACCAACCGCTCAGATTGATTGCACTGTCCATGGGCGGGATGATTGCGATTGACTGGATGACGCGATATCCGGATGAAGTGGGGGCGGCCGTTTTAATCAATACCAGCGCAAGACCGTTGTCGCCGTTTTATTACCGCTTGCGCTGGACAAGCTACCCTCAAGTCATCCAGATAATTTTCCATTCTGCTGTACAGAAGGAATCGGATATTCTGAGTCTGACCTCAAACCGTCATCAGCACGACAGCAAACTACTTGAGTCCTGGCAGCAATGGCAACAACAAAATCCGGTATCAACGGCCAGTGCCAGAAACCAGTTCCTGGCGACCGTAAAATTTTCCGTCACGGACAAACCTCAGCAACCCGTACTCGTTGTAACCAGCCAGGCTGATCGCCTGGTGGATTATCGTTGCAGTCTGAAATTGGCGCAAACCTGGCAGACATCCTATGTGCAACATGAGTCAGCCGGTCATGATCTGCCGCTGGATGTACCGGAGTGGTTGGCACATGTCATCAAGCAATGGGTTGATGCGGCGATGGGTGTTTAAGATACAAACATTGCGTTAATCCGGTGCAGTTAAAGCAACGCCAGGAGCTTCCGAATAACTGTTATTTCGAGCACAGCGAGAAATCTATGTTGCAGATCTGTAAAGATTCCTCGCCGTGTTCGGAATGACAAATGCAGCAAAGCAGCACTGAATGAAAATGATTGAGAACCTTGGTGCAATGCGCTGTGCGTATCGGCACCTTACGATACACCTTACGTGTTGCTGACTATTAACCGTGTTCATCCTTTGTCGCCTTTTTTGAAAACACTTTTCCTAACTCTCCTTCAACAAAATGGTGAGGCTTCCACCCGCCGATTAACTTATCAAGAACAAATGTATCGAAAGCGCCAAGCGACACCCCAATCGATGTGCCTATTCCTCCAGCACCAAGCAAATCTATACCAATCCCTGCAGCAGTGAAGATACCCCATCTCGTGGTTTTGACTGGCAATTTCTCCACCCATGAGTTTTCAATGATTGCGCGATAATAGTTTTTGACTAGGCTTGCATCTGGGGGCTGTTTTTCCAACCACGCCCTGAATTTATCTGCCTTGTCAAGCAATCTAACAACGTCAGCAAATGGTACTTTTCCAGAATTGACGAATTCCCTGATTGCGTGACCGGACTCAAGAGTCAAATCGCCAAACACCTTAATTTGCTTTTCACTCTCAAATCGCCTGTTCAATACTGAGTTCAACGTCTGTGAATGTATTTCGCGACTTAAGAAGGATACTGCCACTTCCGAATCAAGTCGCGCCGCAAAATACAATTCTTCTTGCGTAGATTGGAATAGCGACAGCAAGTATGCGGGTGAAATAGAGGAATGCTCTTTAGGGACACTATGGTGGTACTCAGTATTAAGGTTCGGAAAGTTGATATTTGTGTTAACGATGAAACCTTGATCCTCGCGTTCTACGCGAAAGCGAACACCGTCTGGTTGTTTGTATTGCGGCGCGACGGCGTGAATTATCGAGCTTACTACTGGCTCAATGAGTGCAAAGTTCTCAAACGTAGAAAGCACTGCTCTTTGATCGAAAAGATCGTGGTCAATTGGCTGAACAACTTTTGCGAACTGCCTTGATGCCAATCTATTCTGAGTCTTCTCGTAAAACACCTCCGGCGGCACTTTGTCGATGGTGTGCTGCGGTGACGAGATCATGGAGCGGCAAATGGCCTTGGCGTTCGGTGGTCCGAATGCCCACCTGATCGGAGACATAGAAAAGCATGATTCGTTTCGAGCGAACGAGATCAAGAAATACAAAAGTCGGAATTTGCGTCAGTAGATACTTAATCGTACCGGAATTCGCAATTATGGAAACATGCCCGTAAAACAAAAGTGCTTCTGCTATCGCACCAACGTCGACGAGTGGGCTATAACCTGTTTGATTCTTGAAAATTATTCGATCAAACATGATGCGTGTGCATTACAAGTATTTTGTGCCTAAAATTAGACTTCCAAAATGACGCAATTTATTACGTCAAAAATGAGATCGAATACGGCAAGCTTCATGATGTTCCCTTATGCTTGATGAGCATTGATCAATTCTGCTATTACCACTGCCATGATATCAAACTAATTTAAATCCATAAAATACGCTGAACAATTTCAAAAAAATACTATACGTCATTATTTTGTCATGTTGATTCTCTATCTTATCTAGCATTCAATTTCTATGCTGGGAGCAGGACTATGCTTGATGTGGATACCTTACTGAAAGATTATTTTCAAAATACGGATGAGACCAATGATAAGCCGCTGATGAAGGCTGCTTCTTCTGTCTTAAAGAAACTTTTTCATCAGAAAGAAATTAACACTTTCATTGAAACTCACAGGCATCTGGAAGGATTAGAGTTCAACGATGCCGTACTCGAGCATTTTAATTTCACCTTTCAGGTTTCCAGTAAAGACCGTGCTCGTATCCCCGATCAGCGTCGTGTGCTGATTGTCGCCAATCATCCGTTGGGTTCGCTGGACGGGTTGGCGCTTCTCAAGTTGGTATCGGAGATCAGAATCGACGTTAAGATTGTTGCCACGACATTGCTGAACTGTATCGATCCGCTGCAAAGCTTGTTTCTCCCGGTGGATAATTTGTCAGAATCAGCGAATCATCGTGACAGCATGAACCAGATTGTTGAAGCACTGGAAGCGGAACAGGCTGTTATCCTATTTCCAACCGGAGAAGTTTCCCGCATTTGCCCGCTGGGTGTTCGTGATGGCAAGTGGAAAACCGGGTTTTTATCTTTAGCCAAGAAAACAAAAGCACCGATTGTTCCGGTCTATATTGGCGGCAAAAATTCAACGCTTTTTTATGGTCTTTCGAGCATCTACAAACCGCTGGGCACGATGATGCTGGTCAATGAAATGTTCAATCAAAAGGGCAATGAAATTTCATTCAGGATTGGCAAACCCATACCGTGGGAATCCATCGCGGCAATGGAGTTGTCCAAAAAAGCCGTGGCAAAATTAATGCGCAAGCAGGTCTATTTATTAGGCAAGAAGAAGAAAAAAGAACTGTTTAAGCCCATTGAAAATATTATCCATCCCGTTAGAACCAAATTAATCCGCAAAGAATTGAAAGCGTCACAACTCATCGGCAAAACGCAGGATGGCAAACATATCTATTTGTTTGATTATATGCCCAACTCCAGTGTGATGCGTGAAATTGGACGCCTGCGCGAATTATCCTTCCGGCAGGTACAAGAAGGAACTGGTAATGCTTTGGATGTCGATAGCTATGATCGATATTACCGGCACCTCATTCTATGGGACGAAGACGAACTGGAAATTATCGGTTCTTACCGCATCGGAGAAGCAGCCAAGATTCTCAGGGAATATGGGGAAACAGGGTTGTATACGAATAGTTTATTCAAATTCAACAAGGCATTCATTCCTTATCTTGAACATTCGATCGAATTGGGGCGCAGCTTTATTCAGCCCAGATATCAGGGAAAACGCAGTTTGGATTATCTCTGGTATGGGATTGGCGCTTATCTTTACCAACATCCAGAGATACGTTATCTATTTGGGCCTGTTTCACTCAGTACTTCCTGGCCTGAGCCAGCACAAAAAGTGATTGCAAGTTTTTACACAGAACTTTTTGGTAATGACAAAATGCTTTCTACACCCAGGCTTCCTTTTGACTTTGATCCGGTTAAGGATTTTGCGCCATTTAAGAATGTTACGAATGAAATTGAATATAAGCAGGCTTATACGATTCTGAAGGAAAGAATGGATGATTTTGGCGTGAAGGTGCCCGTACTCTATAAGCAATATGTAGAGCTATGCCAGCCAGGAGGGTGTGAATTTCTGGGCTTTAATATTGACCCCAGTTTTTCAAGCTGTGTGGATGCTTTGATTCTGGTACATATCAATACCATTAAAGAAAAAAAACACCAACGCTATATTGAAAGCCATGCGATGGATATTCAGAACTTGAACTCTGCATAGTGACAGGTTTTATGATCATATTTAATCATGAATTGTCTGTTCAAGTACAAAGAGGTAAACTTCAGTTAAATTTCTGTTTATTTTTTAACTGAAAGCATACAAAATCAATGGAGTGTGTGCCGAGAAGGTATTGAAGTCGTAAGACTTCACAATACCTTGCTGTATCAGAGATTTTACCGGAGCTTATCACCGTCCGGGAATTCAGGATCAAGGGTGTCGTCTACGTGACCACACTGCTGAAGGCCAAACAATTCAACAAACAGGAACTGGCAAGTCTCTATAAAGAGTGCTGGAAAATCGAATTGGATTTTCTTGCCATTAAAACCCATATGGGCATGGAGATGTTCCCTGGCAGAGATTCTGGTACTCTGCGAGGATTCTTAAAACTGCTTCTTCCCATAACCATTATTTTCACCCCACCATGGTTTTATACATTGATTCCGTATCCATACCTGCCCAGCCGCGATTAGTTCACATATGACAATGAGCGATTATCCTGTCATTAGCTGGAACGAAGCTGGAGAAGAAAAATCAGCTCGATGGTGTTCAGAAAAGGATACGCCACCGCCCAAGCGCGTACAGGTCATCAATGATAGCATGACAGCAGATACTGCCTATCGTCTAGCCTGTGAAGGTACCGCATTGTTGTGGCGTGGTGATTTTCAAAATGCGCGCCAATTGTTGCAGGCATTGGCGCGGCGTGCAGATAAAAAACTACTGGAGCACAAAACAAAAAAAATAACCTCGCTTCCCGCTGAAACCTTTCATCTGCACCGCCAGACTCAATCGCAGCGCGCCCGTACTTTGGGCAGGTTGTTGATTCCCTTCAATGCAGACCACAGTATTCCATTACGCCGTGCCCCCGATGTGCGTTCAGCGTGTCTGAAGACCTATGGCCCAAGTTCAGAAGCTTACATTGCTTCGCTACGCGAATTACAAGGACTGATCGGAGCCTACGAATGGCGTAAAAAGGGCATTGAGATTCCAGCATTGAACACATGTATTCATCCGCATTATGGTGTTTTCGCACCGATCCGCAGCGAATATATAGGGCTGGTCGCAGAAGCCTCCTTACCCAAGCTTGTAACGACACAGTCTGTGGCATTCGATATCGGCACTGGAACAGGTGTGCTGGCCGCCGTGCTAGCGCGTCGAGGCATCCAACGTATCATCGCCACCGATCAGGATTTGCGCGCACTTAACTGCGCGCGCGAAAATTTGACACGTCTGGGTCTTGCAGCCCAGGTCGATCTGGTGCAAGCAAACCTCTTTCCAGAAGGACGCGCATCACTGATAGTGTGCAATCCTCCGTGGATTCCAGCGCGACCAAGCTCGCCGCTTGAGCACGCGATCTTCGATCCGGAAAGCCGTATGCTGCGAGGATTTTTGAATGGTCTCAGTGCACATCTGGCGCCTGGAGGCGAGGGCTGGTTGATTCTTTCTGATCTTGCTGAGCATCTGGCATTGCGAACTCGTCCTGAATTGCTTGCCGCTATTGACACAGCAGGCCTGAAGATTCTGAGTAAATCTGATGTAAAACCACACCATCCACGTGTCTCGGATACCAGTGATCCGCTACACGCCGCTCGTACTACGGAACTTACATCGCTATGGCGGCTAACAGTAAAATAGTTGTGATAGATGATAAAACTGCTGATTGCTATAGCTCAGTGTATTTTTTTGCACTGCCTTTGGATTTTGAAACAGGATACTTATGTGCGTTTTTTTCAATCTTTTCCAGTACGATTTGTTTAACATCAAAATCGCATTTTTCAGCCAGCAGAAAAGCAAACGCAAAAACATCGGCAAGCTCTTCCTTCACTTGATCGATATCTGCTTGCTCAGAAGTTCTCCAGAGGAAAGCTTCCAGAAGCTCACCGGCCTCAATATTCAGCGCCAGTGCAAGATCTTTTGCATTGTGAAATTGCGCCCAATCTCGCTCATCACGGAATTTAAGTAATGCTTCGGTGACTTCTTTTATGTCATTCATTTCGGGTAAGTTTTAATAGCTGGGAATTTATTCTAGGAGACTGTCCGAGAATAGAGTGATCTATTGCGGAAAAGCTATTTTGGCCATATTTCTCGATCATTTTCGTTAAATAGAATAACTATTCGCCTCAAATGTTCGAAAAATCTGTCTCAAAATAGCTTTCCCTCGCTACGACCACTATTCTCGGACAGCCTCCTAGTGTCGTGAATCACGAAATAGCGAAACAAGATAAAACGAATGGATTTCTTCGCAGGGCAAGGCGCAACGACGCGCACGGTCTTCCCTGCAAGGAGGGGCAACGCAGTCAGGGGAGACCCACAAAGTGTGCAATCGCGGGAGCGTAGCACATTCACCTGATGGGTGATCGTCATCAAAGGTACAATCTTCAGTGTTCATGGGGCTTGGTAAGGAAAAGCAAGCGGTCAACTGTGGTTTCCAGGATTGTCTGAAGACTTAACCAATTCTGACTGCTCTTATTGTGCCGAAGGATCTGTAATAAAACCGATTCTCGCCATACCGGCTTTGGCTGCAATGCTCATGACTCGCGCAACATGTTCATAATGAGCCAGCTTATCCGCACGAATATGTAATTCTGTTTTGGGTGCTTGAGCTACTGTTGCACCAAAACGGGGGGCTAATTGTTCTAATACGACAGGCTCACCATTCCAGAAAAGACTACCATCTGTACGAATGGCTAATTCAACATGTTCAGGCTGAGTAATATTGGGAGTATTCTCCGCCTTTGGTAGATCAATTTTTACTGAGTGCGTCAGCAGTGGTGCTGTAATAATAAAAATTATTAACAATACCAACATGACGTCCACTAGCGGCACCACATTGATTTCTGCCATTGGCGACTGACGTCCGCTATCTTGTAGGCTACCGAATGCCATTATTGCCTCCCTTCAATGCTTGCGACAGTTACTTCCGCAATTGCCGTTGGCGATGGTTGCAGCGAGGAAGTAGGTACATCATTGTTATCACCTACAGTAATCAGTATGAAAAGATCATGAGCAAAAGCTTCCAGGCGCGCCAGCCAGATACGATTACGGCGTACAAAAGCGTTATAGGCAAGCACCGCAGGAATTGCTACAGCCAATCCCAAAGCTGTCATGATCAATGCTTCTCCTACAGGACCAGCCACTTTATCCAATGTGCCCTGACCTGAAAGTCCAATCTGTATCAATGCATGATAGATACCCCATACTGTTCCAAATAAACCAATATAAGGCGCTGCCGAACCTGCGGATGCGATTAGAGTAAGGCCATTCTCAACACGAGTAGCTTCCTGATCAATACCGTTACGTAAAGTACGCGTTAGGAATTCACTTGTTCCACCCGCCGCAGCTAATTTGTATGAACTGTGGATTTTAGAATCAGCTGCAGCATCAATACCTAACTTAGCAAGCTCTGCAAAAGCATTATTGGGTGCTGTATTCTTAAACTCGATGTTGACAGCCTCCTGCAAGGAATCAAAACTCCAGAAATGTTTAAGAAAAGCCTCGGCACGGCGTTTAGCAATATAATTAGCGATAGTTTTTGTGATGATCAGGTACCAGCTCGCAACTGAAAGTGATAACAGTAATACCAGCACACTGATACCGACGCCATCTATTTGAGCGAGAAAGTTAGAAAAACCGAGTCCTTTTTCCATTGATTAATTTCCTTCCAGTACAAAATTAAAGGGTTGTAAGGCAACTGCCCGAACTGGCTGACCATTGCGCATTGATGGATTGCACTGCCAGCTCTTCACTGCGGTTAACGCAGCACTATCGAGACGTTCATAACCACTGCTATTAATGACTTTTGCGTCATCAATACGTCCATTTTCATCCAGCTCCACGCGAAGTACTAATTTACCTTCTTCGCCCATGCGGCGCGAAATAGCAGGATAAGTAGGTGCGGTTAATTTAGGACAGGAAACGGATAATTCCGAAGACAATGTAACGGGCCCTGTTTGCATTTGTGTGGGCGGTGCTTCAGCCACGGGACCAGGCTCTTTAGCTTGCTCTATCACTGGCTCTATCACTGGCTCTGGTAGTGGTTCAACATGTTCTTGTTTAGGCGCCACAGGTGATTTTGCTACCAGACGCTCTTCTTTTGGCTTGAACACAGGCTTTTTTGCGGGTTGAAGTTTTACTGGCGGTGGCTCTGGTATAGCTTTAGGCGCAGTGTCTGGTGCCGGTAATGCAATTAAATCAGCAAATAATGTGACCATCTGTTCAGGAGGTGGAATTAAACGTTGATTCCATAGAAAATAAAACAATGCGGCGTGCACTATGAGTACAAACAACAACCCGGGTAATGAGATAAAGCGTTGCTGCGACCCTAAGTATTCAATATTTTTCCGAGATAATGATTGCATTACAGAATAACAAATCCAGACAAACTTCTTACTTACTCGATTTAAAATAGGCTATTGATATTGCTTTTGTTTATGAGTGCGAGCCTATTACACTTGCCACGTCATGTTGTAAAATACGTACAAGTTGTGGTTTAGCATGTTAAATATCATAACGCAAACGATAATAATTATCAATCACCAACTTGGGTTTATATTGAATTACTTTTTATCATACAATACCCTTCCGGCTCCTCAGCTATCCACAAAATGATATTTAGCTATCACGCAGATAGCACCCCCACCATCTTTATCGATCTAAATCAAACATGACATACTCAACACCTGGATTCTTAAAACGAATAATCTGCCTGCTTTATGAGCTTCTTCTTTTATTGGCTGTTTTGTTTATGGCCAGTTTTATTTTTCATCTTATTTTCAGTGATACTCATACTGCTTATTTCAGGCCGCTGTTTCAATTCTATCTGCTTGTTATTATGGGAGGCTACTTTATTTGGTTTTGGACACATGGTGGGCAAACACTGGCTATGCAAACCTGGAAAATGCGCCTGGTGTCCGCAGATGGAAGTGGTTTAACGAAAAAACAAGCTATTACACGTTACCTGCTTGCATTAATAGGTATTTTCCTTTTTGGCTCAGGGATTATCTGGGCGCTATTTGATCGCGATCATCAGTTTCTTCATGATAGGTTAGCGGGAACCCGCATTATTAAAATAGAACATTAACCCGGATATTGCATGAATTGCACACGCCCTCACTTGTCTCTTGATTCCACAAGGGATTNNATCCCTTGTGAAACCAATATCATGCGCGATCATCGTGCGAATTCATGCAATATCCGGGTTAAATTTTGATATCTACCATATCTACCTTTCTACCTTTCTACCTTTAGGCGTAGTAATAAACTTCCATCCGAGCACACAATTTCTTAAAACCAGAATTTTATCGCAAGCTTTTCCTTACATCAGAACATGCATGCATTTCACACTCGTATATATTTTTATACTCTCAAATAAAATGTATAATAATCGTATTGTTATAATTTTATCTACGTACTGTATTTGTACATAAAGACTGGTTCTTAAAATTTGTAGAATGTAAACATAAAACACACTTTTATACAGGTCTTCATCAAAATAAATGCGTAGTCAAATTTTCTCAGTAACTTCCAGCCTGAAATTCTTGCTTAGAGAATGCACAATCCAAGCTAATGGTTTAATCATATTAGCCGCCACGCTTTTTATTTTTATAACTGACTTACATTTTCCACTAGGTGTTGCTGCGGGCACACCCTATGCATTAGTCATATTTGCTTGTTTATGGATCAGTGGGACTCAATTTACCTACTTGGTCGCTGCCTTGGGATTGTTGTTTACAGTGATGGGTTTCTATCTGTCTCCTGGCATTGTAGTGCCGATGGAGATTGTTTTGATTAATCGGGGACTTACTTTGCTATTAATTATTTGCACTGCATTCATGGTCACCAAAGTCAAAAAGGCGAATATTGACATGTCCGCCTTAATGACTCAGACATTGATTGATCCAATCACCGGATATAAGAATAGACATGCTTTTGAGACTGAACTGGGTGCCGAAATACTGCGATGTAAACGATATCATCGGGATTTATCAGTCGCTATTATTGACATTGATCATTTTAAAATATTTAGTCATAACCATGACAATAAATCTTCAGACGATACCATAAAAAGAATTTCCAGAGACATCAAAGCTAATATCAGAACGTCAGATCTTTTCTATCGCATAGACATAGATGTATTTGCTATTTTATTTACTGAAACAGATTTATCCGAAGCGAAAGAAGTATGTGAAGTAATTCGTAAAAAAGTTTCTTCCAAGATAGATAAAGACACAGAAAACAAAATCACCATAAGCATCGGCATTGCCATGCTTGAAAAAGCTGATAGTAAAATAAATTTATGTAAACGTGCAGAAGATGCACTATTAATTTCAAAATGTAACGGAAGAAACCTGGTTTCAACTTTGCCCCCAGTTATCTGTAAAGACAAACCCCATGTAGCTGCAATTTTATCGCGATCAAGATCTGATTAATCTAATCTTAAGCTTTTCCCCGGAAAAATTTCCGTTTCAAATTCAACACAGATACAAACTCTACATTGATAATAATAATGCATTTACAGATGCATTAACCTAACCCGGATATTTCATGAATTGCACACGCTCTCACTTGACTCTTGATTCCACAAGGAATT
>CXWL01025144.1_pt1 | contig 16564 bp, 11 predicted proteins | sample 590931 | NCBI WGS metagenome assembly CXWL01 (sample SAMEA3498368, study PRJEB10139) | groundwater metagenome | biome: water well; material: biofilm material | place: Germany | collected 2015-04-27 | reverse complement strand
TCTCCGTTTCGCTCACGACTCTCTGAATCTGTCTGATCGCTCCAATGTGAAACGCAGTGTGTGCGATGGCTCCAAGCGCTCCGGCCAGCCTCCGTTCGTCGTTCCAATCGTCGAAGCTCCGCAGGTGTGCCAGAAGCTGCTGGTAATCATCACGAACCTGCTGTCGAAGCTCGTTCCACTCGGCATCGCTGACCGTGTGTCGAAGCCAGCTCTGCTTCCAATCCAGCTTCTCGTAAAGCTTCCCATCCATGTAGTCATTCATCACGCGCAGGTAGAAGCGAATGTGATCCACGTGCCCTGCAATGCTCGTGCCGCCGTCGGTGCCCGGCCGCGAGGCCGCAGCGTAAGGGATCGTGTCGAGCGTCTCGGTGAGCGAGGTACCCCCGTCGAGATAAGTCCCGTTGACCTTTTCGAATGTTTCCTGCAGGAAAGCGAAGATCTGTTTTGAGAGAAGTTCGGCGCTGACGTCTTGCCTCATAGTTCCTCCGTGTCCATGTTTTGAGGCTGAAGATAGGTGAGTGACCGGACCTGTCAATCACTTTCCCGACCTGAAGGGGACTGAGTCGGTCAGTGGCAGCTGGGGGGCTGGCCGACGATGCTGTCCGAGGGAAGAATCGGGCTGATATAGGGGATACCGAGTGACAGGCCGCGAAGAATCAGGAGAACGGCGACAACCAGCGCCGTGGCGGGCATGAGCTTCAGGAGGTACTGCTTCACTCTTACAGTGAGGAATCCGCCAAAGAACGAAGTGGCCAGCATCGCGGGGACAGTACCAAGCCCAAACAGGGCCATATATGCCGTAGCAGAGACAACGCCTCCGGTCGCGGCCGACGCTGCAAGACCGACGTAAAGGAACCCGCATGGCAGGAACCCATTTAGAATGCCAATGACAAATACGGACCAGATCGTCCGCTTCGCGAACAACCGCCCCCAGAGGCTTTTGACTCGATCCAGAACGAGCGGCAGAGCATCGAGGGGAAGCAAGCGTCGTCGTGCGACAACCGGCAGAAGGACTCCGAGCGCGATGAGCGCACCCGCGGTGATGGAAAGGGAGCGCTGGAAGCCGGCCATCGCGATACTCTTGCCGAGCAGGCCGCTGATGGCGCCGAGTGCGCAGTAGGTAAGAACCCGTCCGACATTATATGTTAGCCGACTCAGCAGGAGTCGAAGCGATGACGAGAACCCAGCCGGAAGCGCGATCGCGATCGGACCACACATGCCGATGCAGTGTACACTTCCGAGGAATCCAATAATCAATCCTGTCCACTCAAGCATATTTCGATTTACCTCAGGAAGAGTGTCTCTTCAGTATAGTACTGAACAGCATCGAAACTCCACTCGAGCTTGACAACCCACTGTCCGGCCGGCAATCCGGCAAGCGGGATCTTCTGCACCTGTTCCTCATTCAATTGGAGTGTCACTTTTCGATCCCAATGAGCATTCGACGGTCGAAACAGCAGCAGTGTACCGGACACACGGTCGGCTGGAAACTGTAGCGGGAAAGTCACTACCAGCGTCCGGCCTTCTGTGTTCACGTCTATCGACGGACGTTCGACAAGGTTCTGAGTGCGAGAAATACGATCAATCTGTTCCTGATACTTGATCCCCTTGTCGTAATACCCCTCTTCGACCAAGTCGAACCGCTGAAACGACGCGAATCCCACGCAGGCGAGGATGAAGAGTACAAACGAACCGTATAGCGCAAACACACCGATCCCCCATCGATTGTCAGTCTTCGTCTTTGTCTTCGTCATGCCGCTCTTTTCCTTTCGGTTCAGGTCCGACAAATGTGCTTCGAATCTCCTGGATGACTCTGCCGTCGCTGAGCACTTCGATGGTGATGAGGGTATTGGCGGTAAACAGACCTTTCCGCGGAATCTGAACGTCGAAGACCGACTCGCTCAGGCCGTGCGGCTTGACCTGAAGTCTTGGTCCGACCACGGTAAGCTGACCGTGCGGGCTCTTCAAACGTAATTCCACCGGCAGCTCTCGTGCGGTTTTGTTCGCCACGGAGACAGTATATAGATTGCGGATGGAGCCGTCGTCAAGCTCGACATACAGCGAACCCGTGGTCCGCAGAATCGTCGTCTCAACCTCTTTGCGGTTGAACATCAAGAGAGTGATGACCACCATGAGCATCACCAGGATGGCAGAGTACAGCATCATACGCGGGGTGAATCTCATGCGCAGGCCGTGAGCGATGTTGTTGTAGGAGCTGTAGCGGATCAACCCGGGAGGCAGGTTGACGCGTTCCATCACGCGGTCGCAGGCGTCGATACAGCCCGTGCAGTTCACGCATTCGAGTTGCGTCCCGTGGCGAATATCGATGCCAGTCGGGCAGACTCTCACGCACGCTCCGCAGTCGATGCAATCTCCCTTCGTCGTTGTATCAGCCCCCTTAACAATCGGCCCACGCGGCTCGCCGCGTTTGAAATCATAGGCCACAACAATCGAATTGGCGTCAAGAAGAACCGACTGCAGGCGCCCGTAGGGACACACCAACGTGCAGGCCTGCTCGCGGAAACGCGCAAACACGCCGTAGAAAACGAGAGAGAATAGAATCATGAAGGTTAGGCCGGTCAGATGATTGCCGGGAGAATCCGACATGATTTGAAAGAGTGCGTCGGTACCGATGAAATAGGCCAGGAAGGTGTTCCCGATTTCGAACGAGATGACAAAGAAGATGCTGTGCTTGAGCGCCTTTTTGAAGAACTTGGCGCCGGACATTGGCGCATGGTCGAGATCCCGCTGACGCGGTCCATTCCCCTCGATGAGGTACTCGATTTTGCGAAACACCATTTCCATGAAGACGGTCTGGGGGCAGGCCCAGCCGCAAAAAAGCCGGCCGAAGGCGGCCGTGAATAAGATGACCAGAACCACAAGCGCGATCGTGGCGAGCACGAACAGATATAGATCCTGGGGCCAGAAAATCAGACCAAAGATGAAGAACTGCCGATGGAGAATATCAAAAAGGAGAAGCGGATTACTGTCGATGCGTACAAACGGAGCCCCGAAGAGAAAGACCAACAGGAAGTATGAGACAATCGTCCGTGCGGTATAGAATTTTCCCCTGGGTTTAGTTGGATAAACCCACACGCGCTTTCCCTTGCGGTCGATGGTGGCGAGAGTATCACGAAATGACTCGGAGCTCTCAGTCGGTGATGGCGTGGTCACTTCTCCTTAACGAGATCTCCCTGCGGGGCCTTGGCGTTGGGTGGATTTGTGCCATGGAGAGTCAGGACATAGCTGGCGACCTGGAGAATCTGATCCGGCTTCAGTTCACCACGCCAAGAGAGCATCCCCTTTGTCGGGTAACCGTACTTAACCGTCTTGACGGTGCTCGTTATCCCCGCGCCATGGAGCCAATAGTCATCGGTCAGGTTGGGGCCGATCCCGCCCTCACCCAGTTTACCGTGACACGTGAAGCAGAGCCTCTGGAAGATCGCCCGACCGTCCTCGATACTGGGTTCGTCCGTGAGTGCGACATAGGTGACCGTATCCTTCTCGCGAGTCTCCTCCTTGTAGAGCAGGGCAGCCGCGCCCGCTGTCATCCTGGCCAGCTTATGATCGCGCGCCGGATCGTAGAAGGGGGAGCGGTACTCTGACAGTACACCAAACGCGCGGTTTTCAGCAATTCCAACACGCACAAAGGTCGGGTCCAGCTCGCGCTGGTATTCATCGTCGCTCAAATATCCGATGTCGGCAACGTGGTAGTAGAGGAAGTAGAGAACGCCCCATATGATGGTAATGTAGAACAGCCACACCCACCAGCGGGGAAGGTCGTTATCGAGCTCGCGGATTCCATCGTACTCGTGGTCGAGCAGTTTATCAAACGATTCAGTCATGGTAGGTCTCTCCCGCAGATTCACGTGTGTCTTGATCCAATGGCAGTTGCGCCATCCGCTGCACCAGTCGTCGGTCGAGTCGCGCGGTCCAGATGACCACGCCCACAAAGGCAAGAAGAAACAGGACGAGCGAGAGCACGGGGAAGGACTCTACTCCTTCGATGGTTTGTACAAACTCCGAAATCATCGCCTGCCTCCTGTCACTGCGCGGCCTTGGTAGCTTTGATATCGGTTCCGAGTCGCTGTAAATATGCAATCATCGCGATAATTTCGCGATCCTCGGAAACCGTTACGCCCGTTTCCTTCAAACCGGTCGCGATCTTGTTCGCCTGGACGCGAAGGTCCTCCAGGCACTGGTCTGCGTATCCGGTTGGATATGGCACCCCAAGGGTTTGCAGTGCGCGAATCTTGGCCGGTGTGTTGCTGATATCAAGCTGATCGGCGACAAGCCACGGAAATGGTGGCATGATCGAGCCCGGCGACATCGAGGTCGGATCCTTCATGTGGTTATAGTGCCAAGCGTCGGGATATTTCCCTCCCTGTCGATGCAGATCGGGGCCAGTCCGTTTGGATCCCCACAGGAACGGATGGTCGTATACATACTCACCCGCCTTCGAATATTCACCATAGCGCTCCGTCTCAGAACGGAATGGGCGGACCAACTGGGAGTGGCAGTTGTTGCATCCCTCGCGGATATAGAGATCGCGCCCTTCCAGTTCAAGAGGCGTATACGGCTTGACACTGGCGATCGTTGGAATGTTAGTTTTGATCAGGAAGTTCGGGACAATCTCAATGAGTCCGCCGATCAACACCGCGACCGTTGACAGCAGGAGGAATTTCACCGGCCGACGCTCCAGGATACGGTGGAACATACTGTCGTGACCGCTAGCCTTGAATTCTTTTGCGAGCGCCGGCGCCTGAGCTTCTTCATTCGCGAGCAGCGTCCCCTTTTTCATGGTTTTGGCCAGATTGACGATCATCAGCACTACGCCCGTCAGGAACAGGGTCCCCCCGACGGCGCGGATCACGTACATGGGAATGATCTGCAAAACGGTCTCAAGGAAATTGGGATAACGCAACAGGCCACCATCGGTGAACTCTTTCCACATGAGTCCCTGGGCGATCCCCGCGAAGTACATCGGCAGGGCATAAATAAGAATGCCCAAAAACCCGATCCAGAAATGGGCATTGGCCATTTTTTCGGAATGAAGGTTCGTGCGATAGATGCGCGGAATCAGCCAATAAAGAATACCGAAGGTGAGAAAGCCGTTCCATCCCAACGCCCCGACATGGACATGAGCGATCGTCCAGTCGGTAAAGTGCGACAGGGCGTTGATGTTCTTAATGGACAGGGTAGGCCCTTCGAAGGTCGCCATTCCATACGCCGTGACGGCCACAACCAGGAATTTCAGGACGGCGCTCTCGCGGACCTTATCCCACGCTCCTCGAAGCGTCAGCAGTCCATTGAGCATTCCTCCCCACGACGGCGCGATCAGCATGATCGAGAAGACCGTTCCCAGCGACTGGGCCCAGTCCGGCAATGCCGAGTAGAGCAGGTGGTGCGGTCCCGCCCAGATGTAAATGAAAATGAGCGCCCAAAAGTGAATGATTGATAAGCGGTAGGAAAAGACCGGCCGATCGGCGGCTTTGGGCAGGTAGTAATACATCATCCCCAGATACGGCGTGGTCAGAAAGAAGGCGACCGCATTGTGCCCATACCACCACTGGATAAGCGCATCCTGTACGCCGGCATAGACCGAATAACTCTTCAGAAAGGTGACCGGTAATTCGATCGAGTTGACGACATGCAGCACGGTGACGGTCACCCAGGTTGCGATATAGAACCAGATCGCCACGTACATATGCCGTTCGCGTCGTTTGAAGATCGTTCCGAACAGGTTGATCCCAAACGCTATCCAGACCAGCGCGATGAGAATGTCGATCGGCCATTCAAGCTCCGCATATTCCTTACTGCTTGAGATCCCCAGGGGCAGGGTGACCGCCGCGCAGACAATGATCAACTGCCATCCCCAGAAATGAATTCGACCAACCAGATCGCTGAACAGACGGGCCTTGCAGAGGCGCTGCAGCGAGTAGTAGACAGCCATGAACATGGCATTTCCGACAAAAGCGAAGATAACCGCATTCGTGTGGAGCGGCCGGAGTCGCGAAAAGGTCGTGTATGGTACACCAAAGTTGAGACTCGGAAGGAACAATTGCGTGGCGATCAGCAGTCCGACCACCATGCCGACTGCTCCCCAGAGCATCGTAGCAACTCCGAAGTCTCGTACCAGCCGATTATCGTATTGGAATGTCTCAGATGCCATTCACTCTTTCTCCCGTGTAGATATATGCATTCTCTCGTTTCTCTCGTTTGGGGTCTGATCCTCGAAGAGGATTCTCATCGAGGGGGTATACGTGTCGTCAAATTGTCCGCTTCGAACTGCCCACCAGAACGCCAGCAGAAAGGCGGTTGCCACCGATAGCGAGGCCAGAATGAGTACAACCAGCACGTGCATGCTATAGTCCCGTTCTCTTAGCCTGAAGTTTGGTTGCCGTGACCGCGAAGAGCACAACTGTTATCGAACTGGTCGGCATGAGGATCGCTGATACCAGCGGTGACAGTTCACCTCGGACGGCGAATGCCAGTCCGACGACGTTATACAGGATTGACAAGACGAAACTCAACACAACGACCACCACGCTCCGCTTGGCCAGGGAGAGGAACTGATGGAGGCGACACAGCGCCGTCGCATCAATGATGCCATCGCAGGCCGGAGAAAAGCCAACCATGTCCTCAGAGACGGTAAGACCGGCCGCAGCGGCCTTGAGAGCGCCGGCATCGTTAAGTCCATCGCCCATCATTAAAACCTTTTGACTCCGTCCGTGCAAGGATTGTATGTGAGACAGTTTATCGTACGGGGATTGGTCAAAGAGTGTTGGAGTCTGCTCACCGAATAAAGCGGACAGACGGTTGCGGTCGCGATCGTTGTCCCCGGACAAAACCGTGAGTCGATAGGCATCGCGCAAGGCAGCGATGGTCTCCTCAAGTCCGTCGCGGTACTTGTTGATCGCTCGAAACGAACCGCGACAACTGCCATCGATGGCAACAAAGACGGTGGTCTCTGCGCCGTGTGGGGCGGGAATCGCCTCCGCGATTCGAGCTGCCGAACTTTGCATCAGCGCCCACTCCCGACGCCCGAGCCGAAGGGTGTGCCCGCCGATGCTGCCGGCGATCCCTTCGCCGGGAGTCTCTTCGAAGCCGGTCACATCGAGATACTCTGTTCCTGACAGGTGCTTCGTCAGACTCCGACTCAAGGGGTGGGTGGAATGACGAACCAGTGAGCCAATAAGTGTTTCCTCGATATCGGATAGCGGGTCCCCATCAAAGGAAACGATCGAATCTTTTGCGCTGGTCAGGGTCCCGGTCTTGTCAAAGACAATAGTATCTACCGAGGCGAGCGTCTCGACCGCAGCGCTGTTGCGCAGGTAGAGACGATGCCGTCCCAGTATGCGCAGCGCCGTTCCGAGCGAGAACGGGCTGGAAAGGGCCAGGGCGCACGGACAGGCAACAATGAGCACGGCCGTGACCGCTTGCCAGGCGGTCATGCTATCGCGCGGAAACCAATACAGGGCGGTGGCAGCCGCGACGGCAAGAATCGCGATCGTGAAATACTTTCCGGCGATATTGGCGAGAGTGGCGACGTTCGACGAAGGTCGATCAGAGCTGAGGGCGCTGTTGTTCCAGAGTCGTGTCAGATAGCTCTGAGAGACCTCTTTGACCACCTCGAGCTCGATCGCGCTTCCGACCTGTCGGCCTCCGGCATAGATCAACCCCCCCGAAGAAACTGCCTGGGGGTCAGATTCGCCGGTGACAAAACTGTAATCAATGTGACCAGTCCCCCGCATGACGACGGCATCGGCCGGAACAATCTCCTGGTTGCGGACGACGATCCGATCACCCGGTTCGACACTGGTGATGGGCACCGTCGTTTCCGTCTCTTTGACCTTCCTGGTAACGTATGCCGGAAATTAGGATCGATAATCCCGTTCGAACGAGAGGCGCTCATATGTCTTGCGCTGAAACACCCGACCCAGAAGCAGAAAGAAGACAAGCCCCGCAAGAGAATCCAGAAACCCGGGCGAAGCTCCGGTGAGAATATCGAACAGACTTCTGCCGAACAGCACCAGCAGGCCGACCGCAATCGGAAACTCGATGGTAATGGTCTTCGAGCGCAGGCCGCTGACCGCCGATGAGAAATAGTCTCGCGCGGAGTAGGCAATCACGGGCAGCGAGAGCGCCAGCGAAATATAGCCAAAGAGGGCTGAGAGCTGATCGTCCTGCCGATCGGCGCTATCCAGATAGGCCGGCAAACTCAGGAGCATGATATTGGCAAAGCAGAATCCCGCCACCCCGACTTTGAGCATGAGCGAACGACCAATCGGAGGAGCCGACATGCGCGTGTCGAGCCTTTCGAGATTGATCTCCGGTTCGTAGCCAAGACGGGTCAACAGCTCGACGACGGCGCGAAGGCTGAGGCTCCGTTCGTCGAACATGATCTCAACCGTCCGTTCGAGGAAATTGACATGGGTTCGACTGATCCCCGCGTGCAGGCGAAACAGATTCTCCAGAAGCCAGACACACGACGAACAGTGAACCTGGGGAACCGACAGCGTCACCCGTGAACAGGTCTCTCCGGCAAAATCGAGCAGCCCGCTTCTGGTCTTCGGATCGTCGAGGTAAGCGAATTTCGATGCCGTCTGCGCACTGGCCGGCTTCAGTCCGGGCGACGAGTTCTGGTCATAGTAGGCGCTCAGGTTGGACTGATGCAGCAGTTCATAGACCGCCCGACACCCGGCACAGCAGAAATTCTGGCTATCGAAGATAATCGAGTTGTCTCGGCAGTGATCGCCGCAGTGGCGACACATCACCGAGGGTTCACGAACGGCCTGAGTCATATTGTCTATCCACGAAGATTCCCAACATTCGAGGACTCCCGATCATGTAGAGCGGAAGCCCACTATCTCTTTGTTTCGTGAATATATTGTCTCTTTGGCGCCGGCACAAGACGAGGAGCGAGAGATTCTCAGGTGAGCGGCGGACGTCTGACCATAATCAACGCCGGCGTGCGTCAGACGTCCGGCAAGATTAGCAAACTACTTCAGCAGGAGCATTTTCCTTGATTCGGAATGTTCTCCAGCGGTGAGGCGATACAGATAGACGCCGCTGGCCACATGCCGCCCGCCATCGTCTGTGCCCTCCCACCGAGTAGTGTGGTTCCCGGCGGTGAACGGTCTCTGAGCCAAGAGCGCTACCCTTCGGCCGGCGCTGCTGAAAATCTCCAACGTAACATCGCAGGAAGTCGGAAGATCGAACGAGATTTCTGTGGTCGGATTGAAGGGATTTGGGAAATTCTGGTACAGGGCAAAAGAGGTTGGCAAAGTTGATTCCGATTCGCTTTTGAGAAGTTCCCCAAGGGCGCGAAGAATCAGTTGTTTGGCAACGCTTTCCGGACAGGACGCGGCGCCCTCGTACATTGCAGCCAAAACCGACTGATCGCGGTCGGCAAGGATGCGCGCCACAGCGTCGTATGTTACTGGCAGTGTCAGCTTGCCGTCGCGGAACATATCTTCCCCCCAGTTGCTGATAACAGCGCAAATATCATTCGCATCGACGATTCCGGAGCCATCGGCGTCGGCATAGCTCGCAGCCACAGGCGACCATTGGTGTCCCGGGCTTGCATGCCAGATTAGATCGGGATACCCCGCCCGTGTCGGACCGCTGCTTTCCCAGAAGTAAGCTATCGGGAGAATATCTCTCTCGTCGACAAACCCGTCATTCGTCGCGTCACCAGCATATACAACCGTGCCCGCGTAGACAACTCTCTCAAACGTCGTCCCCAGACTGTGACCGGAGAGATCCAGCAGGCTCGCTGAAAGCGTGACTGTGATCGTGTCGAGAGGGATGAGCACTGTGCGGGGGTTCTCGAATGCCAACCGATGTTCGAGCGGATCATATGAATGCGAGAACTGATCCCCTTTGGCGCTTCGTACATGCACATTCCCTGCGAGGCTCGCACGATCAATCTCTTTGCTGAAGAACAACTGAATCCGGTTGGTCACAAGAACGTCGTTCTCGCCGGTTTTAATATCGGGTTCGAATTTAACCACCTCGAGCGGGATCACTTTAACCTCAATATCTGTTGTCGCCGTCACGGGCGCACCGATATTGTCGGTCACTGAGAATTGCAGATGGTATGTCTGCCCGGCATTGGCTTGATCGGAATGGAACAGAACACTGGCCGTGCCGTTTCCGGAATCAGCGAACAGAGCCTGCGGGGGAAGTCCGGAACAGGTTATCACAAGTGGGTCGTTATCCAGATCGCTGGCTTCGATCAGGACCTGATAGGTGTCCCCTTCGGAAATTTGCGCACTGGGGGGGACGGATACGAAGGAAGGAAGGCGATTTGTGTTCGTCACCGTGATATCAATACTGGCCGAATCGGTGAGCGATGGCTCGACCGCGTCGGCTGCCAGAATCTTGACAGCATAATGACCAGCCTGAGTATAGTCGGGGCTAAAAAGAAAAGCTCCAGCGCCGTTCCCACTGTCGGTAAACGACGCGTGCAGCGGCATGTTCAGCGCGGAAAGCTTCGGAATGGTCTTGTCCGCATCAGAGGCCGTTATCGCAAGCGAGAGAGTTGTCCCCTCATTCATGACAATGGGCATCATCGGCGCGATCACGGGCGGCTGATTGGGCAGGATCACACGGAGTCGAACTGGTACTTTGACTGGCGGGATAAGCGTGTTGGGGACGGAGAACTCCACGGTGTCGACGTAGACACCCGCGGCCATCTCCAGCGTGCTGACCTTGACCGTGTCCATCGAAGGGGCAGTGCCGGCCTGTGTGGAGAGAGCCAACCAGCCCGTTCGGCGGGTAACTGCTGTCCATCTGAGGAGACTCCCTCCGGTGTTGAGAATCGAGAGTACCTGCGGACCCGGATTCGGCTCTCCGATAATAGCGTTGAAAAGGAGGGAATCCGGTGAAACTTTCATGGCCAGCGCCAGACATCCGGAGACGGCCGTACCAATCTGCGCCCCGCAGGAGTTATAGGCCGCCAAGCATGGAGAATTGGCTGCAACATTGAGCGGTTCAAATTTGGTACTGTCACAGAGAAACGGGTCGAGAGAAATATTCCCGTTGAGAGTCGCCTGGGGGGAAATCGTGCCGAGCCAATCCCCTCCCTTGTTACCAAAGAGATCACAACAGGTGAGGGCGGGGACATTTCCCGAATTGGCGTAGACGGTTCCTATCTGGCCGGCTCCAAGCGTGAATAAGGAGTTCTGGATTGTCGTCGTCGATCCGTTCAAAAACAGACCTGAGACACCGTCGACAGACGAATTCCTGGCAAAAGATGAACCGATAATTGTCAACGTACTGGTATCGGCATAGATGGCTCCAGCCATCGTGGCGGAATTGCTGTCGAATAGACAACCGGTGAAAGTAAGACTGCTCTGGCGCGACAGGACAGCCCCACCGTAATACGCCCCTCGATTGCGGCTGAACACGCTACTCACGATATTTGCCGATGAGTTGATAGTCATAAGCCCGCCACCGTCGTTATTTTCGAACCGACAGTTGCTGACGTTCACGGGGCCACCGTACCACACATACAGGCCAGCCCCACCCCCACTCGAACCTATAATGCAATTGCGAATAGTCGCCGGAGCCAGATAGCATCGGATCGCTTCCCCTTTGGTGTTGAGGATCGTGAGACCTTCAACTATCGCCTCTCCGGGGGCGCTCGTACTGGACGCAAGCAGACCGTTCCAGTCGATGGAAAGAAACGAACCACTCCTCTGGCAATCGATGATCGTGTTTTCGGGACCGGCTGACGACTTAATCGTGACGCCAATTTCGCTTTCACTCACATGCAGATTCGTGTTTCCGCTGGCTGGATATCGACCCGGAGCAACCAGAATGGTCGCACTGGTAAGCTGCGGTATGGCACTCAAAGCGGCGCCAATCGTTGGAAACTCCTCAGGAACATTCAGGTCTCCGACGATCGTGAAGGACGACGTCTTCGAGTAGTTACTGCGTCCACCGCCGACCGCTGTATATCCCCGAACGCGCCAGTAGTACTGACCGTTTGGCAATCCTGCGGGAAGGCTGTACTGATTCGAGAGAATATTCGAGACAACGGTGGAGGGTTTGAAGGTCTCATACGCACTGTATTCCCAGTCGTAGCTATCCGCAGTCGCTGACCATTGAATGACTGGGCGGTTGCTTTCGATTATCGCACCATTGGCCGGTGACATCCCGAGCGGTGTCGCGGGTTTGTACCCTTTCACCCAGTCCACATAGACTGTTCCACTCGCACTATATGCTCCAAGCAGGATCGAGACCGCCTCCAGATTCCTGAAAGTCATGGCGTCGGGAATGGTGAGGGTGACTACATCCCAGGTGTTCGTCCGAAGGGGGGTAGTCCACCCAGTGTAACTGAAGATGGTATCGCCCCACATCTTGTAGCCTATCATCGCATACATTGTCTGAGTGGAAGCCTTATTCAGGCGTACCTCAATCCGGTAAGCTCCCTCCCAGGCGGATGGTACCGGAACGCTGATTGATTTGATCCGCCAACTATAATTGCACGTGTTTGTGTACCATCCACTGAACGGGCATGTCCAGCTCAGCGCCCCGACTCCCCCGAAACTGTTCCAACCAACTGTATGTTCTGCGCCAACGAGGACAACATTGCGAGAGAACTCCTGACAACCTCGAAGAGGGTCGGGATAGTACTCTTGCATCACATTCGCCGCCAGAGTAAACCCCCAACCTTCCATAGCCGTATCGAAGTTGTAGGAGAACGTATCAGTGACTGCATTCGGAGAGGCAGCCAGAGTACTTGGAGAAGAACCGATCAGCGCCAGTTCGGAAGGGGAGGGTGGAGCGAGCAAATCCCGTGAGAACGCCGCCGTCGCAAGGAACGTTAAGACCAGTATGAGCCATTTCTTCATAATTCTACCTATACCCTTTTGATTGACTATTCATACTGACTTCTCCCTCATGTTCAGCGCCCCGACAGAAATCGAAGCGCCGGAAGAAGGCCCGGAAATATCTTGAAAACTTGAGGGCACGTTATGCTTGCCCTATTTTAGCAAAATATACTCCAAAGTGGGCAAAAGTCAACGATAATCTGGAGTCGAAAGCTCGCCTCAGCCCAGGCGGACTGTCGCCACCGATCATGTCTGCGCTCACCGATGGAAGTTCCTTGACATTCTCAGCTCTACAATACACATTGTCGTGTACATCATCTTCGTTTAATATGGTTTAGAGCGTACTCGTTGAAAGGGAGGCGACCATGGTGTCCTGTTATATCACGACTATTCGTCGACTGGTTCTCCAGGCCGGAATCCTGTTCCTGCTCTTTTCTGCCGGGCATTCTGGATCACTGAGGCACAAAGAGAGCGACCAATCCGCGAATCTTGCCGCTATCACCGATACCGTCAGCGGCAAGTTGTTCGATCTCGGGACCATAGTTGTGACCGCTACTCGCGTCGCCGAGTACGCCTTCGAATCACCGGTTTTGATCCAGTCTCTTAGCGGTCAGCATGTTCGTAGCCGCGCCATGAGCCGAACCCTGCCGGACGCGCTGAAAGAAATTCCTGCGGTCATGATCCAGAAGACATCGTACGGACAGGGCTCGCCGTACATCCGGGGCTTCACGGGTTTTCACACGCTGGTGCTGGTCGATGGAGTACGTCTTAACAATTCAGTGTTTCGTGAGGGACCCAACCAATACGCAGGCACGATCGACCCGCTCCTCGCCTCGAGGTTCGAGATCGTCAAGGGACCCGGTTCTTCGCTCTATGGTTCCGACGCGGTCGGCGGAACGGTTAATGTCGTGACCTCCGGCGTTCCCTCCGGAAGCGACAGGCTCGAGGTACATTCGAATCTCTACTACCGCTATGCCACCGCGGACAGGTCAAGCATGGGCCGGATTGAAATGAGCGGATCGGTGCGTCGAACGGTTGGCTTCAGAATCGGGTATTCAGACAAACGTTTCGGTGATCTTCGACCGGGCGGTGGTGGCGTTTTGCCAAAGACCGGGTATGATGAATCCGTGCTCGACGCCGACCTTGAAATCAATGTCACCGAGCAGGCGAAGCTCCAGTTTGCCCACCAGCAACTTGGACAGGATGACGTCTGGCGCACGCATCGTACGATCTACGGAGTCAGTTGGGACGGCACAACAATCGGGACCGATCGACACCTGTCGCTGGATCAGCGCCGGGAACTGACTTACGTTCGTTTCTCGAAGTCAAATAGGACCGGCTTTCTCGATCGCATGACAGCTCAGGTGTCTCACCATCTTCAGACCGAGGATCAGTTCCGCATCAAGAACGACACATCCAGTGAGAAACAGGGTTTCAGAGTTCGGACCATCGGCGCGGCTCTGCAGGGGGAAACGAAGTCTCGACTGGGAGACCTGACATACGGCCTGGACTTTTACCATGATCGCGTAAGTTCCTACAAGCGCACATACAGAGCCGACGGCTCCTTGAAGAAGATTGAAGCGCAGGGACCGATCGCCAGCGGCAGCTCTTTCCAGCAACTGGAGGGGTACGTGGAAGACAAGATCAGCCTGAGTGATGGCTGGCGCATTCTCCCGACGATCCGCTTCACCCGAGTCGATGCGCAGGCGGACCGAGCCGCAACTCCTGACCCCATGCAGGCGCCGCTGATGATCGACAGACAATGGAACCATCTGACCGCAAGTATAAGGACGCTGGCGTTTCTGGATCAGAAGAAACGGTGGAATCTCTTCGGCAGCGTTGCTAATGCCTTTCGCGCACCCAATCTGTCCGATCTGACCCGCTTCGACATCGCCCGCTCCGGAGAGCAGGAACTGCCGGCCGCCGACCTTTCTCCAGAGAATTTCGTCTGCTATGAAGCCGGCCTGAAGCATCTTTCGTCATCCGCAGGCGCCCAGATAGCATTCTTCTATACGACAATCGACAATCTGATCATTCGGACTCCGACTGGGTTGAAGCTGACTTCCGACAGCCTCTCTGCGGTAACGAAGAAAAACAGCGGCCGCGGATATGTCTATGGAATCGAATGCTCCGTCCAGTGGGCAATCAGCAAACCGATTACGATCACCGCGACTGCATCGTGGCTGACGGGAGAGCTTGAAACCTACGCTACCTCATCACCGGTAATGACCAGGGAACCTCTCGATCGTCTGATGCCACCGGCGGGCAACCTGAGCATCAGGTGGGAACCTCCCGAAGGCGGGACCTGGATCGAGTTCTCAGCGGTCGGCGCTGCTGATCGGCGCCACCTCTCAACCGCCGACAAACGAGACACTCAGCGGATACCGTCCGGCGGAACGCCCGGCTACGCATTGGTCAGCGTGCGCGGCGGCTTCTCGGTCCGTCCCAACCTGACGGTATCCGCGGCTCTTGAAAACCTCACCGATCGCGCCTATCGCATCCACGGTTCAGGGCAGAACGAGGCCGGAAGAAATTTCATTCTGGCAACAAACATTTCTTTCTGATCAGGAGGCGAGCTCCCTGCGGGCCTGCATAACGTGGCGTGTGTCAGATCTGGATCCCTCAAGCTGATGTGAGGCAGCGGCACCGCTCACAAGTGAAGGGCAGATCGAGCAGTGCGAGTCTCAGCCGCCTCAGCAACACCCAAATCACAACTAATGGGACAGAATAAGACTTCCTATCTGATAGTGCCTGCATTGAATTGCAGTTCCCGACTTCGACCTGAAAGACAACATTGTTTGTAGTCAAACCAAACTCTCTCAATACAAGAAATGTCGCTCCAAAAGCCAATATTGGACAATTTTTTCTTGACAATTGGAGCAACATGTCCATATCATATCAGTGATAATAGTTGTTAAGGGAGAACTACTTCTTCGCCTGAATCGGTTAAAGAGGATTGATTGTGTAGTCTTTGTTTTTTTCAGGTGTGTCGGGGGGAGATTCTCGGTTGAAGAGATCAGTTCGAACAGCAGTACATATAGATGCATCGATACTCAAACTAAACCTGTTAGAAGGGAAGACGATATGATCTATCCGATCAGGAATGCAGCGGTTCGCAGCGGTCGGTTGCTGGCGTTGTTCCTCGTCGCGAGTCTCTGCCTGGCTTTCATCGGAGCCTCACTCGCCGAGAGCCAGCCCCTGCGCGTGAACGTCATGCCGGGAAACTCGGCCTTGGGAAAGTACCCATACACATGGCCAAACAAAGTTCTGACCATCTGGGGGAACCTGCACGGAGGTGTCGCACCGTATACCTACATATGGGACTTTGGCGACGGCACACCGTCCACCGGCGGCGCTGTGACCAACACCAAGTATATAGCGGTGACCCACGCCTACACGACAATGGGCCCGAAGCGCGCCGTCCTGACCGTAACCGACGCGGCCGCGACTGTCGACAAAGATACCGTTGAGATTGAAGTCGAACCCCAGACGTTTCAGGTTCAGGTGAACGCAGCCGTCGAGAACGGCCTGCGTTGGCTTTATCTACAGCAGTATGCCGGCGGACATTGGGCAGGCACAGCGTATGGCGGCACCTACTATTCAGCTCCAACGGCGGCGGCAGTCCTTGCGTTTGAAAACGCCAACCACCTGCCTATCAATGATTACAACAAGGACATCTATGCGGAGTATGTCCAGGCCGGACTGAACTACCTGCTGACCCG
>CXWL01009608.1_pt1 | contig 16569 bp, 16 predicted proteins | sample 590931 | NCBI WGS metagenome assembly CXWL01 (sample SAMEA3498368, study PRJEB10139) | groundwater metagenome | biome: water well; material: biofilm material | place: Germany | collected 2015-04-27 | reverse complement strand
AGCGGCCCTCCCGGAGACCTCTATGTGGCCGTCACCGTCAAGCCCCATCCGGTCTTCCAGCGCCAAGGCGTCGATATTCTCTGTGATGTGCCGATCAACTTCATCACGGCCACGCTCGGTGGAAAGATTGAAGTCCCGACACTGAAAGGCAACACCGTCATCAAGATTCCCGCCGGCACGCAATACGACAAAGTGATGCGCCTCAAGGGACTCGGCATCCCCAGCCTCAAGGGTGGACAAACCGGGGACCAGCTCTACGCCATCAAAGTCCAAATTCCCACGAAGCTCACGGCTCGACAGAAAGAGCTGCTGACCGAGTTTGCCAAAGAGAGCGGCATGGTCATGGAAGCCGACGGCGACGGCTTCTTCGATAAGATGAAGACCTTCTTCGAATAGCGCCGACGCACTCGGTTCGTTCGACCGACTGAGCCCTCCATGCCTGTGTTTTTTCTGCCTCCTGACGCCATTACACCTCCCTCTATCACCGTACCTCCGTCGCTCCAGACGCATTTGCGCGACAGCCTTCGGCTGGAGCTGGGCGAGCAGATCTGGGTCTGCGACGGACAGGGCACCCGATATCTGATGGAACTCACGCGTGTCACCAGGCAGGAGCTGACCGGACGCATTCTCAACACCAGCCGGGAACCTGCATGTACCGCTCCCCGCCTGCGTCTCGCACAAGCGTTGCTCAAGGGTGAGAAGATGGATTGGGTGATTCAGAAAGCCACGGAACTGGGCGTGAGTGAAATCATTCCGCTCCAGAGCCGGCACACCATCGTGCAACTCAGGCCGGAGCGCATTGATGCGCAATTGGCCCGCTGGCAGCGCATCGCATTGGAAGCAGCGCAACAATCGGAACAGTGGCACATGCCCGTCATCGCCCAGCCTCAGTCGCTGACGGCATGCCTGGCCAGCCACCCTGCGCCGGCACTCTCGCTCATCTTGACCGAACGGCGGGAGGGACAGAGCTTACACAACGTCACCCTTCCGGAAAGCGGCAACCAGTCTGTCATGGTGCTGATCGGACCTGAAGGGGGATGGTCGAAGGAAGAGGTGGCGCAGGCTGAACAAGCCGGCTGCACACTGATGACGCTCGGACCGCATATTCTGCGCGCCGAGACCGCTGCCATTGTTACCGTAGGGATTCTACAGAGCCGCGTGGGAGCCCTGGGCTAGAAGCAGGCCTTACTTGCCGGCCTGCAGATGCACCACCGTGCCGTTCTCCCCGCTCGCCCAGCCATGGGCTGCGTCGGAGAAGGTCAAGCCGAACAACGACACCGGCGCAATCGGAGTCCCGTCACTCCAGGAATAACCCGCGTCCGTCGTGCGATACATCATGCCCCGCTCGCCGACGATCCATCCTTCTTGAGGGCCGGTGAAGCGGACCTTCAACAGATCAATCACCTTCGTGCAGGTCTTCCCGCAAGGGAGCGTGCGATCCACCCACTTGGCTCCGCCGTCGTTTGTTTGAAACAGGGCGCCGGCATTTCCAACCGCCCACCCGGTCGATTCGTCGATAAAGTACACATCGAACAGCGTCACCGCCCCCTGCGAGACTTGCGGCACCCAGGTGCGGCCTCCGTCGCGGGTCGCCAAAACTGTACCGAGGGCACCCACGGCGGTGCCGCGTTGTGCATCGAGAAACTGAACCGCGTACAGCGCCGCGCTCGTCCCGCTCGCCTGTTCGACCCAATGCGCGCCACCGTCAGCTGTATGCAGAATCGTCCCGCCCCCGCCGACCACCCATCCGTCGGCCGCCGAAGGAAAATGGATTCCGTAGAGCGGTTGTTGCGTCTCAAGCGGATGTCCCGTCCAGCTCTCTCCCCCGTTGACCGACTGCCTGAGCGTTCCGGCCGCGCCGGTGACCCATCCGGTTTTCTGATCGATAAAGTAGATGCCGGTCAGCAATGCCGACGTTCCACTCGCCTGCTTCTTCCACTTCTTCCCGCCATCAACGGTACTGAAGAGCGCTCCGCCGGAACCGACGGCCCAGCCGGCCTTCGCATCCTTGAACTGCACCGCCATCAGCGTCATCGGTGTGTTGGTCTTCTGGAGAGTCGCAAGCACGGAAGGCTCCGCACTCAGGGCTCCCCCCGGCATGAAAAGAACAACCGACAAGCAGGTACAGAGGACGGTCCTCATCACACCTCGATAACTTCCTACAACCATTCCCCTGTTCTCCAATTATTGGCTGGTGCTGGCGTCGGGCCGATTGTTGTTCCAATACCCGGCATCAGGCAGACCCTTCGCCTCGATCGTAAACTGCCCGGCTTCAATGGTCAGCCATTGCTTCTGCGAGCAGCAGGTGCCGTCCGGCAACACATCCCACGATCCTCTCCGGACCACCAATGGCCCGGTCGAGAGATCATCAAAGAAGGCACCGCGCTTCCCGATCCCATACAAATTGCGATGGGGCACCTTCACGACAATCTCGGTATCCGTCCAGGATTGCACCAGGGCCGCCGCACCGTTGAAGAGCACTTCCGTCCGCGACACGTTGGAGATGACCGTGCTGCCTGAATCCGGCTCATTGATCTCCACATCCAGCCGCCGCTTATAGGCCTTCTGACTCAATTCCAGCCCGGTATGTTCCGCCGTCTTCAGGAACGTGCCAAACCCTTTCCCTTTGATCGTCACGAGATCATCCAAGCCCGCTGACTTCGGCTCATAAGATTCGACCACCGGCGATACCAGCGTAAAGTTGCCGGCTTCGGTGACGAGTTCACCGCGCTCCTGGCAACAGGATCCATCCGCCTTCGGCTTGGTCGCACTGCGGTAGATGCGCACGGGACCGCTCTTCACGCTGAACGGCACCCACACGTCGATACGGTCGTCATTCCACCGGTAGATCACCGCCGGCACCCCGCCGATCTCGACGCGATTCTCGCCTTTATTGAAATCCATGAAGCTGTAGGGAGTGGATCCGCTTTCGGAATAGAACCCGAAATGCTCGCCATTGATCCGGAGGAGCGTCCCGATCGGAGCGCTCGCCGGTGCGATGGGCATCGCCTTGGGCACATGCACCGTGAAGGTACCGAGTGTCCGCTCACGCCCCTGCCGTTTCAGCACCAGCGGTCCGGTTTCCGCACCGAGCGGCACGTGCGCGACAATGACATCGTCTTTCCACTGGGCAATCGTCGCGAGACTGGTTCCGATCACGACGGCATCANNCGAACAACACCACCTTCGTCCCGACCGGCCCGGTCATCGGATCGACGCGCACGCTGGGCACCAGCGCAAGCGACACTGCATTGCTCGTCACATATTCCACCGGCGCACAGCAGGAGCCATCGGCCAGCGGGTCGGACGAGGCCAACCGCACGACGACATCTCCGGACGCCGCATTCGTTGGAATCTCGACCTCGATTTTGTCGTCCTTCCACCGGCGCGGACGCACCACCACACCGCCGATCACCACATCGTTGACGCCGAACATCGTATTCGGATCGCGCGCGCCGGCCGTGGCGCCGAAATGCTCACCGGTGATCGTGACCATCGTGCCGCGCTCGGCCTCTGTGGGCGTGATGGACTCGATGCGCGGCTTCACCACCGTGAAAGTACCGGCTGACAGCTTCTTCTTCCCGATCATCATCTCGACGGGACCGGTCGTGGCTTTAAACGGAACCTTCACCTCGACCAGATCGGATTCCCAGCGCTGAATCAGCGCCGGCATCCCGGCAAACGTCACCTTATTGAACTGGACAGATTTGAATTGACCTAAGCCCTTGCCGCTCAAGACCACCGTCGCGCCGGGCGTCGAGGTCCGTGGAGCAATTTCAATCGCGGCCTGTCCGGCATAGGAAGATGCCGGAGACAACGCCGCAAGAATAGTCAGTGTGAAGCAGATTCGTCGAAACGTCATGACAGCTCTCCTCATGGCCTACGCGACACTGGCTCGCGCATCAGGTCATCGCCGACTCGGCATGTTTCAAAGGAACCTCCCCGCACGTGGCACGAGAACCCCACGCACCGGAGTCAGGAGAGAGCAACCGGGGTACAACGTGAAGCGAGGGACGAGTGGACTATAGCAAGCGATTTTTTCGAGTGTCAAGGCAGGGATAAGGCAGATTGGTAAGATCTCCTGTCGACATGACAGCGCCATAGGAGAGCTTCCGAATTCGTGCAGCGTTTCGGAGATGGATAAAAAAGATGGAGGACCTTTCTTCACCATGCACTAGCGTTCACTGCGAGCCTCAGCCGGAACAACTTCAAGATCCTGACTGCTTCCGTCAGGGGAGACCCAGAGGGTAAGAAGATACCGCCCTTCGGGATAATGCGTCCCGCGTGTAAGCCGGATGCCCTGCCGCAGAAAAAAGCGTGCGGGGCTATGCACAGCAAAGACGACCTCACTCTCCAGCCCAGCCGGCAACGCGCCTTCGACAAGACGGAGCACCTTAGCCGTAAGGGCAAATGATTGGAAATCATGTCCATCAAGAGGGATCGCACGCACACGCTCTTTTGGCAATCCTCCATCCGTGAACTCCCCGACAAACCGACATAGCGGAGCCATTCCCCTCGCTTGACGTTCCTCTGCGGATTTAGCACGCGCTGCCGCTGCATCAAATCGCGATGGAGCGGATGATGGCGTGCTACAGCCGGGGCCAATCAATACCACCACGCCCATGATCCAAAGGGTTACGGCATTCGGCATCATTATTCCTACCCACCTCCCATGATCTTCGGCCATAGTGATCCCTGGCGCCGCAGGGCGGAAGTCAGGATGCCCTATGCAACCTTGTGCAATCATTAATAGATGCCGCACTTGTTTGCTGCTGGCCGACAAACGCCTTCACAAGACAGATTGATCGCTGATCTTCAGCAAAATGCCTCGTGATGTTGTCCTTTTCTCGTTGTGTAAGATGCCAAGACAGAGGGCTCTCCGCCTGCAGTTCGAAGACGACATCAAGAATGTCCACATTTTTAGCCGCCCACCGTTCCTTCAACAGCTCAACATCTCGATCGTTCCTGACCAATTGGCTGGCACCTCGAACATTGTACATCGTACTGAATGGGCCGATGAGTTCATCACTGACAGTCGTCCCCGCCAAAGGAAGTGCAATGTTTTTGGAGGGATACGCTCGAATCTGGAGGAAAAGAACGCGCTTGTGAGGATCCTTTTCTAGAACTCTGTCTAAGAAGTTAATCGCCGTCACGACGCCAAAGTTGTCGAAATATCCTCCATCGGCCACATGAAACGCAGGACAGGTCGAATTATTTGGAAGAGTCGGCCTGGCTATAGGTGAAAGAAAGGGAAACGTTGCAGATAATCTCGCAGCCGTAGTAATTGGGATATCGGCATCAGGATAGAGATCAAAGAGTCCTCGGGTTCTGTACGCCGCACCGATGGAACTAGCGCCCGCACAGGTCGGAATATATTCAGATGGCGAGATATCAATCGGGGCAAGCAAAAGCTGCTCACCCGTCTCACTGATGGTTGCATTAAAAACAAGAATCGGGCGCCACCCCTGCTTCACACCAATCTGCCAGGAACGTAAGGTCGGCTCTTGTGCATCGCTTAACCTCCAGGGCTGTGCCCAGCGCTCCTCTTGCGCCCAAGCTCGGTCATATGCGTCACTAAATAGCCGCGGGAGAATTGGGAACAAACGGAAGAAGTCGGGGTAGACAATCCCCCACCCTATCGCTCCAGAAGTGGACCGACTAGCCCGATCAACGATCCTATTGAGATCGACATCCTGAGGAAAACCGGAAGGCTGGTAGTCATCGACAAAATACATGCTGCCAATACCACCACCCGAGGTCGCGCTGATAAGAAAAATTGAATCGGCAAACTTTCCTTTCAATCCCTCTTGTTGTTCTAGCTTCGTCAGCACTTCCGTTGTCCATCTGGAGGCCGCGATCCCACCGCCACTGGCTGTTACAACCACCATCGTCGGATGAGTGGAGTCGGAAGGGTGACGCGCTTCCCAAGCCCCATAGGCACCCAGAAAATCAATACGAGGCAACGTGCTGATCTCTTGAACCCCCGTCAAACGGTAGTAATAGTCCGCCCCACCCATTTCGTGAAACAACAGAGGAATCGCGACGAGGACCACTACAACCGGAACTCGATACATATCGAGTGCGAGAGTAAGCCGAGGAAGAATCCACCCGAGCAGCATCAAGAGCATCAAGATGTAGACAAGCGGTGGAATATCCGATGGCCATTGCCTGGAGTGGACGGGAGACAGGAGAAAAAACCCAACCACATAGAACCCCGCCGTCAAACAAAAGTGAACCTTGGCGTGCGCCTTGGTAAAATTCGTATCGGGACTCCGCTGAATGACCGGCGAAGTATGGTGTACATGTTCTGCAAACATGAGGCTTTCCGAAAGCACACCCTGCGTATAAGACACGGTCTCCCTGACATACACAAAAGACCGGCTTAATGGCTCCATGACAGGTTTTAGCATTCGATTCTTCCGGACAGCGATGAACCAGTATCCAAGAAGCGTGAGTACTCCCCACAGTACAAATGCAGTCAAAATACCGGCCCCAATCGTAAAAAATCGGCAATCCTGCCCCGAATCCAGCAAGGTGGCAAAGAGATTACAGTGATCCCCGCTCGTCGAATAGTCGTACGAGGTCCAGATGAGGGGGACAGCAAGCAGACCAAATGTCAGGTGACGGATCGGGACAACTCCAAGAAGGTCCCGTTCCAGCCATTTGGGAATGATATTACCGAACTGTCCCAGCTTCTTCTGTTCTCGGTGTTGGTCCCGGTTGAAGGTTAACTTGTAGCGCTCAGGAACGGTCACGTAGATAAGCCCGAAGGTGTACATGATTACCCAGGCGAGCATGAGCGATAACGCTGTGACAAGGAACAGTCCAATACCATCGAGATCGAATAGGTTATGAGCTACCGTAGGAAAATGCTGTGTTGTGATACGAGGAAGGATGATTAGCGTCAGACCAAGCAGAAGCGGGATACGGAGAAAATAGGCATATTGAAAAAAGTGATACCGATCTTGAAGATACCTGACAGGGACTAGAAACAGAACGAGTCTGCAGAGCAGTCCAAGAAGAGGGTGCATGGCGGCTCAGTTTTGACCAACTAGCCGGGAAAATCAATCTGCATTCTGTTGACGCATTGAATCGGGAAACGGGGTAGAACCCAATCCAAAAAGATGCGAGGCAATCTCATTAGGCGTATGGTCGAGTACAGCATGAGCATGTGCCCCTCACACTAACCAGAACCAGCACTCAAGATTGGAGTTATCGGTTGGGATCCGTGAACCTAGACAGGCGCACAGGGAACTCATAGAATGGGCCCGCCAAATAGCCTATCATTCACCTCGACTAAGGCTTGTAGCATCTAGCCAACTATGTACACACTCACAATACTACTCAAATTTGTTGGCATATACGGCTTCGGCGATCCTCGACGAGAGGAGCGGGCCCATGAAGCAGTCACGATTCACCGAACAGCAGATCGCCTATGCCCTTCGGCAGACAGAGAGCGGGACTCTCCTCAGCGTCCTCTGCCGCCAACTCAGCATTGCCGAGCAGACGTTTTACGTGCGAAAAAGATAGTATACGCATCTCGGCGTGAGCGAACTCTGCCGGCTCTGGCAAGTAGAAGAGGAAAACAGCCTGTTGAAACGGCTTATGGCCAATTTCTCGCCCAACAAACACATGTTGTCGGAGGCCCTGCGAACAAATGTCTGAAGTCGCTCACCGCCGGGAACTGGCCTAACGGTTTCATGGGACGTTTCCGGTGAGCTGTGCGCAGGCCTCTCGGTTAGCCCTGTTCAGTCGGGCCGTCTGGGATCGGAAGGCCCTACTAAGGATCGGACGGCACTGCGGCTCCGCAGGCAGGATCTGGTCCATGCCCAGCCACGGTTTGGCTATCAGCAGATCGAGGTGTTGAGCTCACTCGAAAAGGGACCACCCTCACATTGGGTTATCTCTACGGAGGCTATGAATAATGTCATTACGCAAGTCCTACTTCTTTTGCAGAATGGAATCACGACATTTGAACTCCGTGGCCCACGTTGCCGCGTTGATTTGCATCATCCTAGTCATGTTGGGAAGTGATTCCGTTATGGCTACCGAACAGCATGATGATGGGCCAATTGGAATTGTGGATCACATCTCGGGCAAATGGCAACGAGTTCAGGGCAGGCAGCTACTTTTCCAAGGAGATCCCATCTATAAAGATGATACCGTCACGATCGGGACGGACGTCAAAAAAGGGAAGCTACGAGTCGTGTTTCTTTCGGGAGGGAAGAGTTGGGAACAGGCCTGCGATGATAAGGCGCCTTGTCATGGAACCTATCGTCTACTGGAACCAGCAGATGCCGAGCGAGGCTTTGGGAAGGTCTTGTCGAGCTTTTTTACTCCAGGCAGAAAACCTCCTTCGGTATTGGGTTTTGGACGTGGCGCCATGGGACAACAACCGCACCACGCGTTGCTATCCATCGATGGATCCTCAATTGATCTCTGGCCTGCCTTGGAAGATTTGCTTCCCGGGGCTTATCAGGTCCGACTAGCCCCCGCACCTGAGGGATCGTTGGACGGAACCGGTTCGACGCATACACTGGCCATTACAATTGGTGAGAAAGGACCGATTTCTATCCAAGCCGTTCCCTCTGGACTCTACCTGCTCACAGTCATGGATGCCTCCAAACAAATGATTGGTTCCAATGCTTTGGCCCTCATCTTCGATTATAACGATGGACAGGCAAAAGGAATATGGGCCGAAGCTCAACATGCGATTGACAGTTGGCCACAGATCGATTCGTTGACGAAGGCTATACTTCTCGGGCAGGTTCTCTACGCGCTAGACACTCAGCGTCAATGACGAAAGTTTTAGCGGAGGATTGAATGGGGCGCTGGTTTCGATGGCTGTTCTTTCTGGAGCGTGATCAGAAGGAACAGTGTCATGAGTTCCTACGAGGGTTCCTCCTGCTTGTGGCGGTTCTGCTTGCGAACAGTGTTGTCGAAATACTTGGTGGATATGAACGATTAGAGTGGGGAGACCTCGATCGGAACCAGAATGCCGCTCGCCCCACCGAGGCTCGGGATCTTGCCCTGCTGCTGATCGATAATGACGATTTCATCACGCATTTTGGTGGCGTAAGTCCCCTGAAAAAGGAAAAGTTGGCTGAGTTAATCATCAGCGTGTGTCGGGTACAGCCGCGTCCGCGTGCTGTCCTTGTTGATATTGCGACCGATAGTTGGCCACCAGAATATTATGCAGAGGCGGTCAAGCCGAGACTCGATCATTGTCATGTTGTTTGGGTATGGGAAGGCATCGCGGCAAAAGAAAACTCCGACGGCAGCCAACCATCGAGCCATGTTGTGCTTGGTAAAGTCCTAGGGCGCTCAGAGCCGCCTGACGGTGTCTGCACAGCCGTGCCGGAATTTCCGCGCGACGGAGACGGTGTAATTCGGCACTACCGTCCATGGGTGCTCGCCTCTCAGGAATCGCAGATCCCGCCAGCCCCGCGACCTTTTTGGACTGTCGTCTCAGCGCTCATAGATGACAAGACTCGACGCTTTTGCGGTGAGATCCTCGATGATCTCTCAGAGACTGAACCGAGGGAAGAGTGGATCCGTTATACAGCGGATCCGCGATTGCAATCGATGTCCGTCAAACACTTTCTTGCCGCAGTAGAGCAGAAAACGGTGGATACGTTTTTCAAAGATCGCATCGTCATCTTGGGTGTAGAAAACAAGTACGCCAGGGACGAATACGCAACTCCTCTTGGTGCCAGGGGTGGAGCGCGGGTCATCGCAAACGCAATTTACACAGCGCGTGGTGCTCCCATAAAACCGGTTTCACACTGGATATCTTTCGTGGTTCATGTGTGTATAGGCGTCAGCCTGCTTGCATTCCTCATCTGGAGTAAACTTCGGTGGTTCTGGGCAACGATTATATCTTTAGCCCTTACTTGGCTTGCGGCGTTGTTCTTTGCGTGGAAACTCTTCGATTACAACGGACACTTCGTTGGTGTTTTGGGCGGGCTGGCGGGTGTGGTGTTGGTCGAACTGATCAATGTCTTGCTGGACCCTTTCAAAGAGATGTGGGCAACTTGGATGAATGAGAGGCCTGGATCTGATTCGCACAAAGCAGCTGGTGCAACTTCACAGAACGCAGCAGACAGGGGAGTCACGTAGAGATGCACGCTTACTTGTAAAGCGAGTGCGCCCGCAAGAATCCTGTTTGGGAGGGACGCGACATGATGTTACGGATTCCCACAATCGTGGTCACACTTTGGATGATTCTGGCCGGCGTGTTGCAAGCTGCTGAGCGCCCTGAAGGTCGCCGCCTGGCCTTAGTGATAGGAACTAGTAGCTACCGTTTTCTCACGCCGCTTCCAAATGCTGTGATGGATGCGGAGCGTGTTGAGACGGTCTTGCACGAGAAAGACGGGTTTACCACCGTGAACATCCTGGATCGTGACCTGAGATGGCTTCGCAAGGACTTGCAGAAGTTTCTCGATGAAATCAAGCCCAATGATGTTGTTCTTGTCTACTATGCCGGCCATGGCATTCAATCTAACGGAAATAATTATTTGCTTCCAGCCGATTTCCCGGATGATACGTCAAAGCTTTCTTCACTCGCGTTGCCTGTCAACGAGTTACTGAAGCGGATCAAGGAACGCAATCCGACAATAACACTGCTTATTTTGGATGCTTGCAGAAACAGTCCGCTCAGCGGAATCAAAAATTCTGGATTGGCAAAGATTGATGATGCCGAACTTGGAACAGGGGCACGGGTGGAGTTTGCTGCTTCTGCCGGTCAAGCAGCCAATGACGGAAGCAAGTTTGGCCAGTACCTGGTGGAAGAATTAAGCCGTCCAGGACTTGACGTGGATGCCGTTTTCAGAAATGTACGTTCCCGTGTCGAAAAGTCTTCTGGCGGTTCCCAAATTACGATGTCGGCTTCCAAGCTGACGATCAATTTTTATTTCATCCCGACTCAGTTGGCTAATCCTGGCGAGGCACTGGCGGTCTTGAATCGCGTGGCTTCAGTGAAACCACGCGGTGAACTTGGGCAATCGGAGGCGCTCCGTGCCCTCGTGCAACAGGGTATGTCTCTAGCCGGGACAAAACAACTCGAGGGGCTCTCATTCAAGTCCGGCACGTTCAACGGAGCCGTTCTCTCACAGGCAGAGCTGACAGGAACTGAATTCGATGGAGCATCCATACGAAATGGCGATTTCAGACAAGCTTCGCTGGCATTTGCTACTCTGAGAGGCGCGGACCTATCCGAAAGCAAACTGAATGATGCTGCACTTGCTTTTATCGAAGGGGACGAGGCCGTCTTTAGCCTTGCAGAAGGGGGAGGCAGCACTTGGTTTGCTGCCAGAGCTAACAAAGCTCGGTTCGATGGGGCCCGGCTGAATAAGGCTAGCTTTGCCTTTGCGGACCTCCGTGGGGCCTCATTTAATAACGCCGATCTTACTGGGGCGATGTTTTTCGCCTCTGACCTGCGTGGAGCCTCATTAAAGGGAGCTACGATAAGCCAGACCGATTTTACTGGCACCCTACTCGATGAGAATGCGTTGAACCCCCAACAGATGGAAGGAGCTTGCCGTATGCCCCTTCCGATAGTTCCAGGTGAGTTTGAATTTGCCTATATGATTAAGCTCTCCGTAATTGAACCTATTCCTAGCGCTCAATTCAATGGCGGATATGAATACTCTACCTTCAGCGAAACGAACCATTTGTTTAGGCTGAAACCCAACGGTTTTAAGCCATGCGAATTTCGCAAGTTGCCGAACAGCCGGTGGCTTCCGATATGGCAGCATCAAGGGAAGGATAATCTGCAAAAAGAGATTGGCTTTGGACTTGCGCACGAAATTCTTCAACAGAGCGGACGAAGAGCTGAGATAAGGTCTCGGATCGACCAGCATATGGAATGGTTATATCCGATCCCAGATGGAAAATTTAAAGCAGTTGCTTTGACTTCGAATCCTTTAACTAAGGATGGGTGGTCCTTGGACTTTCGGAAGGATGATGTTCTTGTTTTCAATCGGGCAAACTCAGAGTCATTCTCTGCTCATTACTCGTGGGATTCAGATTATGTTCTCAGCATCAATGGGAAGTCTGGTCCTCTTGAATGTACGGACATGCCGGGGAAATACAGCTGGCACTATTCGCCGGAGGGCCATCTGATTCTCACGGATTATTATTATGGGGATCCTTGTAAAAGTCGGAAATCGCTATTGGAAACACAGAGGTGGGTTCCCGTCGAGAAATCAAAATAGTTGAACGGAATCGCCTCCTCCAACTTAGATTTCCTGAAGTCTCCACAGAAAACGACGACTGGTCAAAACTCGAGTAACATGGCGACTTCGGCGGTAATCGACGAAAGGAGTGGATCGATGAAGCGGTCACGATTCTCCGAAGAACAGATTGCCTAACCATTCGGCAGGCCGAAGCTGGGACTCCGACGACCGTGACGGGATTGAGAAAGTTGATGGAGGAATCCCCGCTTGGGAGCTACGCTATCACCTGTACGATCAATTCGATTTCGACGGGGGCCTGGCGAGGGAGTTCGGCGGCGCCGACGGCGACGCGGGCGTGCTTGCCGGTTTCGCCGAAGATTTGCACGAGGAGATCGGAGGCCCCGTTGAGGACCTGGGGTTGATCGGTAAAGCCGGGGGCCGAGGCGATATGCCCGACCATTTTCACGATGCGTTTCACTTTATCGAGGGACCCAACTTCACTGCGCACGATGGCCAATGCGTTCAGAGCTGCAACCTTGGCCGCCTCCATCCCCTGTTCGATGGTGATCCCCTGCCCGAGCTTGCCGGTGCAGATGAGTTGCCCATCGCGCGACGGCAACACACCGGAGAGAAACAAGAGATCCCCTGCTCGCACGACCGGCACATAGTTCGCCACAGGCTTGGGAGCCACGGGTAATTCAATATGGAGCGCTTTCAGCTTGGCATCAAACGACATAATCTAGATCCTTATCCTGCGCGAAGGGCTTCAAAAAAACTCTCTCCGTCGGGCAACCGTTCAGCCTGTAACGCCTCAACGATGGTTTGGCCAAGATCGGCGGCTGACGCTCTCACACCCAGATTCACGCCCTGAGATAACTTCGGGCCGGTTACCAACAGCGGCACATATTCCCGCGTGGGGACTTTAGCCGGCCTGGTAAGATCCCGGCCATGATCGCCGGTGATCATGACGACGTCGCCCACGCGCAACTTTTCAAACAAATCCGGCAACCGGCGGTCGAAGTCTTCCAATGCCGTTGCAGCCGCTGCCGGCTCATCCGTCAAGAGATCGAGGCTCGCGTAGAGCAGTCCGCGCGGCATCTTGCTGATCAACTTGGTGGTTTCCTCCAGCGCAGCTATTGCGTTCGCGGCGGGAAATGCGCGGGTCAATCCACGTCCGGCAAAGAGGTCGTGCACCTTGCCGATGCCCATGACAATCTGGCCTGAGCGGTTCAACACATCCAGCATGCTCACGGCCGGCGGCTCAGCGACATAATCTTTACGGCCGCCGCCGAGTTGGAATGCTCCCGCTTCACCCGAGAATGAATGGGCGACGATCCGCTGAGGTCCCAACACTCCCTTGAAGGCTTTCCGAATATCACGGCAGCATTGGTAGAAGTCTGCGGCCGGCATGGCCGAGGTATGCATGGCTATATGGCAGGTCCAGCCCCCGTCGGTCCAGACGATCGGCGCGCCGCTGGAAAGATGCTCCGCACCATATTCGTCGATGAGCGATTGGGCGTAGCCGAGACGATTGCCGATAACTTTCCGTCCGAAGCTTTGCTCGAGTTGTTGAATGACATCGAACGGAAACGCCGAGCGGAACGGAGAGGCCGAGCGCGATTGGATCACCCCGCTGGTTTCCCAGTACCCAACGACCGAATCGGCCCCCTGCGAGACGAAGCCCATCTTTCCGAACGACCCGTTCGGCTGCGCCATGGCTCGCACGCCGGGGATCTTCGCGAGATGGCCGAATCCCAGTGTTTCAAGATTCGGAAGACTCAGCCCGCCGACCGCTTCCGCCACATGAACGACCGTATTGGCATCGGCATCGCCATAATCCGCCGCATCGGGCAATGCTCCGATCCCGAATCCGTCAATGACCAAAAGGATGACTCGATTTATCATGTGCGCACTATAGCAAACTCACCGGATACCGCATAGACATTCAGATGTGATTGTAGAGAGCGATGCGCGGAAAGGAATCAGGCACCCCGGCGTCATGCCGCTCACGCGTTGCGCCACTCCTCAAGAATCTTCAGACTCGCGCTCGTGCCGATCCGGTCGGCCCCGGCTTCCAGCATCGCCAACGTCGCCTTCCAGTCTCTGATCCCGCCGGATGCTTTCACCTTCGCCTTGCCGGCCACCGTCTGTTTCATCAACCGGACGTCTTCGACCGTAGCCCCGGCAGTCGAAAATCCGGTCGAAGTCTTCACATAATCCGCCCCGGCTTCGACCACCAGATGACAGGCGGTGATCTTCTCTTGCTGTGTCAGCAGGCAGGTCTCCAGAATCACTTTATGTTCGGCCGACGGCGTAGCCTTCACCACTTCCGCAATGTCCTGCCGCACATAGGCCTGATCGCCGGATTTCAGACGGCTGACGTTGATCACCATATCCAGGATCTGCGCACCACGCGCCACGGCTTCTGTCGCTTCGGCCACCTTCGCCTTCGTGGTGTGGCCCCCGAGCGGAAAGCCGATCGGAATGCCGACCCGGACGGCCGACCCTGCCGTGGCAGCCACCGCTTCATCGACATAGCAGGGCGGCACGAAGATGACGACGAAACCCAGGTCTTTGGCCTCCTGACACAACCGCAAGACATCGGCCTTGGTGGATTCCGGTCGCAAGACCGTATGATCGAGTAACGCGGGCAGATTCCATTGCGTCATAACAGAACAGACTCCTTCTACGTTTTGCCGCGATGGGCGCGGGAGAAAAACTGCTTTTGGTATTTCTCGACGGCTTTATTGTGTTCGATCAGCGTGGCGGAAAATTGATGGGTCCCGTCGTTCTTCGACACAAAATACAGGTACGGCGAAATCGCTGGAAACAGCGTCGCCCTGATGGCCTGCGCCCCGGGATTGGCGATCGGCCCCGGCGGCAGCCCGGCCCATCGATAGGTGTTATAGGGACTGGGATGCGAGAGATCCTTTTTATGGAGGTTGCCGTCGAAGTTCGGCAATCCATAAATCACGGTGGGGTCGCTCTGGAGCGGGATCTTCTTCTGCAACCGGTTGTGGAATACCGACGAGATTTGTGGCCGCTCCTCACCCGAACCCGTTTCCTTTTCAATGACCGACGCCAGCGTCAATACTTGATGCATCGTCAAATGGATGTCCTTCGCCCGTGCCTGCCATTCCGGCGTGACGACCTGATTGAGCTGCTCCACCATCGTCCTGATGACGTCCTTAGCCGACACCGGTTTGGGGAATCGATAGGTATCGGGATAGAGATAGCCTTCCAGCGTCTCTGCTGAAATCCCGAGCGTCTGGATGAAGCTCTTATCCCTGACCAGACGCAGGAACTCGACCCGATCTGTGATTTGATGCTGCACCAGGACATCGGCGATCTGCACCATTGTATAGCCCTCAGGGATCGTCACCGCATGCAGGACCACCCTCCCGGCCAGAAGCTTGGAGAGAATGTCCGCCGGAGGCATCGCCGGATTCAATTCATACTCGCCGGGACGAATCTTCCGGTCTGCTTCAAGGGCCTTGCCGAGCAGGACAAACGCCGAGCGGCTCTTGATGAGCCGTTCGCGCTCAAGCAGGCCCGCGACATGCTGAAATGTGGAGCCTTCGGCGATGACGACGACTTTGGAGGGAGGATGCTCGGCTTCCGTGACGACCGGGGCTTCAGCCCATTTCATCATCTGATACGCGGCCGCCCCGGCGAGTCCGACGGCGAGGACGAGCACGATGAGAATCACGCGCAGCTTCATAGGGGCGTCCGGCTGTTTCGTGGTGCCTGTTGTCCGGCTCCAGACCTTCTTCGGTTTCCGCCGGATGACCGTGAACCGGAGAGGGTGACTGAGCCTCCAGATAACTCTGTAAGAGAATGGCGGCGGCGATCCGGTCGACCATCCCTTTGCGTTTCTTCCAGCCGACATCGGCGGCGATGAGCAGCTGCTCCGCATCCTTCGTGGTCAGCCGCTCGTCCCAGGTGACCACCGGAACCGGCAACGCGTCGGCGAGCCGCTCCAGAAACTGATGCACCGCCTGCACCGCCAGACCCTCTTCGCCGTTCAGCCGCAGCGGCAATCCCAACAACACCTTCCCGACTTCGTGGTTCTTAACCAGATCCAGAATATGGGCGATGTCCAGATCCAGCGTCTGCCGCTCGTAGGTTTCTAACGGCTGCGCGGTCCAGCCCAGCTCATCGCTCAAAGCGACGCCGATCCGCTTGGTGCCGTGATCCAGTGCAAGAATACGGCTAGGCATGAGTTTACCGCTGAAGAGCAGATTCGACCAGACCAAAGACCTTTTCCAGCGCGGCGTCGAGACGGGACACATCCTTGCCGCCGGCCTGGGCCATCTCGGGGCGCCCGCCGCCCGTGCCCCCGACTTCCGCGGCCAGAACCTTGATCAAATCTCCGGCTTTGAGTTTGCCGATC
>CXWL01017442.1_pt1 | contig 16572 bp, 17 predicted proteins | sample 590931 | NCBI WGS metagenome assembly CXWL01 (sample SAMEA3498368, study PRJEB10139) | groundwater metagenome | biome: water well; material: biofilm material | place: Germany | collected 2015-04-27 | reverse complement strand
CCGTCGCCGATGTCATCGTCGAAGAGGACGAAGAAGAAGCCCTGCCAGTTCCGCGAGCCTCGTCGGATCGCTCTTCAGTAAAGTCGACGCTCATGGCCCGTGCGATCGCGGCCGGTCCCTTGTCGAAACAACTCGGACCTCTCCTTCAGGCGTGTGTGAATGTTCCGCAGCCGCCCGGCGCGCCGGAGAATGTTCGCGATCTGCGACTGCTCAACAAGAAGTCCGAGCCGGTCGGCTTGAAGGGCGACACGAATGTGCGTCATGGCGAGCCGTTTGAAGCCGTGAAGCAGCTTCTATTCGCGGCGTTTCGCACGCGCGCAACAGACATTCACATCGAGCCGAAGGCGGATGTTTACGCGATTCGGTTTCGCATCGACGGCATTCTTCATTCGGTAGGCGAAGTCACCGAGAAGATGGGCATTGCCATTGTCAACGTGTTCAAGATTCTGTGCATGGCCGACATTGCCAAACGAAACGTTGTTCAGGAAGGCAATTTCGCCGTCGAGCTTCCCACCCGCCGAGTGGACTTCCGCATGAACCTCACGCCCACGGTCCACGGTCAAAAATTGGCGCTGCGCCTGCTCGATAAAGGCTCCGTGCCGTCCCACTTTGAGAACCTTGGTCTTGACCTTCGCAGCGCCGCGGAATTGACGCGCATCTGCGAGCAGGACTCTGGCATGGTCATCCTCGCCGGCCCAACGGGGAGCGGCAAGACGACAACGCTTTACACGGCACTGCTCAGTCTGGATGCGACGACGCGAAACATCGTGACAATCGAAGACCCGGTGGAATACGCGCTGCCGAACACGACGCAGATCACGATTGATCCGATTCATAACCTGACGTTCGGCTCAGTCCTGTCGTCCATTCTGCGGCAGGACCCCGACGTGATTCTCGTCGGTGAGGTTCGCGATCAGGAGACGGCCAAGCTCGCCATGCAGGCGGCGACGACCGGCCACCTTGTCCTTACGACGATCCACGCCCGCGACACCATCGGCACGGTCTTCCGCCTGCTCGATCTGGGGGTCGAGCCGTTCCTCGTCGCCAATGCTCTGACCATGTGCATCTCGCAGCGGCTCATCCGCGTGCTGTGCCCGAATTGCAAGCGCCCCTTCAAGCCCGATGCCAGGGTGGTTCGCCAGATGAAGCTCGAGGGCCGGCCGCACGGCGATTTCTTCGACGCGGTGGGTTGCAAGGCGTGCATGGGCACGGGCTATCGCGGGCGAATGGCCGTATTCGAGATGCTCATGTTCACGCCGCAGGTGCGCGACGTGATTCTCTCGTCGCCGACGGTGACGGACATCCGCAAGGCGGCCGGCGAATGGATGTTCCACACGCTGGTCGACAGCGGCTATCAAAAAGTGATCGAGGGCGTAACCAGCGTGCAGGAAGTCGAGCGCGTGGCCGGGACGTTCTGACCCATCAGAGCCGCTCGCAGATCCGCCGTGGCGGAGACCGTCAGGGAGCGCCGCGCGCGCTTACGATCACGAGTTGCTATAAAGAGCGAGCAAGACGCGATGCAAATCCATCGCGAGATTTCGTCGGCTGTAGCGCTCAAGCTCTTTGGGCAGACTAATCGTTTTTTTCGGCGTCTCCGAGACGAACTTCCCGATCGCCGCGATTTGTTCTGTTATGCCGTGCGGATCGTACAGCCTTGCGAAGAATGATCGTTCCGGTGCGACTCGCTCCAGCAATCGTCGATCATTGCTCATCGGCGATTCTTCCAGACAAAGAATGGGCCTGCCCGTTTGCAGGTATTCAAAGATTTTTGCGTTGTGTCCCCATCGGCCTACATAGTCGCCGACCAGCAGCAGGAGCGCGTGGGCAGAGTGCATTTCTTGCCGGGCCTCGCCGCGCAAGACCATGCCGGTCGTCTCGACGAACTTATCAAGTCCTTCATCCCTCAAATACGATTCGGACAGATTGCCCACGAACCGCCAGCGCACGTCCTTCACCGACCCGGCTTTGGCGAGCTGCCTGATCGAGTCGAAAAACAGGTCGGGGCGATTGCGCGCGATCACCGTGCCGACATGCGAGACGATTAACGGCGGCGGCGATGGCGGTGTTGGCGCGTGCTCATCGCTCCACGGTTCATATCCATTGGGGATCACGAAGACACGCTCGCGCGGGTAGCCGTGCTCTTCCGCGATGGCGCTCGCCATGGCCTCGGAGATCGCGACGATTCCCCTCGCGGCCTTGATGGCTCGACGTTCTAGCGCCTGATGCTTATCAACCGCCGCGGCGCGAACAGGTTCGTAGCCTCCGGGGCCCAGCCATCGGTCTCGAAAGTCGAGCACGAAGGCCGTGCGCGTCTTGTCGTACACGCCCATCACCGCACTGACCACGCTGGCCGGCGGAAAGCTCGCCAAAACGAGTTCGATGTTGAGATCGGCAACGAGACGAGTCGCTTCTTTGGCGGCGGCCTGTCCCCACACCTTGAACCGATCCGGGAAAGTGAAATCTCGCAGCCACTTGCGCCACATCGGCGTGGTTCGTCGGGGATCGTAATCGTCCACGATCGGCACAGTGGTTCCGAGCGGATCGTCAATCACATGGACGTTCACACCCGCTGAGTCGTCTGCCGTGATGGCGCGGGCGGCCGTGACCACGTGAATCTCCCAGCCGAGCTGCGCCAGATGCGTGGCGAATGACCCCATTCGTTCCGCGGCGGCGCCGACGGCCGGCGGATACCAGTAGGTCAGGATCAACAATCGTCGGGCAGCCGATGAGACGAGTTCGTGCATCGAGTTGATTAAAGCCGCTGGCGTGCCGGGTCGTCCAGTGACGGAAAACAGCCGGGGGCGGCTGTGTTCCATCGGCATTAACATGATGTNNTGTCATGGGCGATCTGGACGGCTTGCACATCGTTGTCGTGCCTGCATGGTGGCCCGCGCCGGAGTCGCCGATGCGCGGCATCTTCAACGCCGATTATGTGGAGGCGTTCATCGGCGCGGGGGCCCGCGTGGGCGTGATCTATCCCGATCTGGTGAGCCTGCGCTTTCTGGGTAAGACCAGACGCGTTCCGATCGTGCCGCGCGTCGCTTTTGAGGAATGTCGGGGCGCGACGGTCGTGCGAATCCGCGCGTGGCACACGGCGCTGTGTGTGCCGGGTTTGCAGATGAAACGCTTCCGTCGATGGTTGGTGCGCGGCTTGCGCGCCTACGCGGATCGCTTCGGAATGCCCGATGTGTATCACGCGATGTGCGCGCTGCCCGCGGGTTGGGCGTGCGCGAACTTGCCCGATTCGCTGGCGAGGCCTGTTGTCCTCGCCGAACACACGGGGCCGTTCTCGCTGGTGCTTGGGGCGAGGCGGGGCGAGACTTTCATGCGCGAGGCGATGGCGCTGGCGAACGAAGTCGTGGCGGTCAGCGAGTTGAGCCGATCGCAGATGGTCGCGGCCGGCATCTCGCGCGACATTCTTGTTTGTGGCAATCCGGTGGCGTCATGCTTTACCCGACCGGTGATTGAAGATCGGCCGCCCAATTCTCCCATTCGGGCGTTGTTTGTGGGAAGGTTGTGTGTCGAAAAGGGGATGCGAGAGCTTCTCGATGCCGCGACGGCACTCGACGAGATCGAATGGCACTTCGCGGGTGATGGGCCGATGTTGACCGAGGCGCAGGCATTTCTGGCGAATAACTCGTCTCGATACCGAGCCGTCTTTCATGGATTTGTCGAACGAACGGCTCTCGCAGAACTCATGGCTCAATCCGATTTTCTCGTGCTGCCTTCACACGGTGAAATCTTCGGGATGGCTGTGGCTGAAGGCTTGTGCATGGGGCTGCCCGTGGTGACGACAGATGTGACGGCCTGCTCGCAATTCGTGGGCCCCGATGATGGGATTGTCATCGCGGCCAAAAACTCGGCCGCCCTCAGTGATGGGGTAACAAACTTGGCGGCGAAATTGTCTCGCTACTCGCGGCTATCCATCGCAAGGCGCGCTCGCCAACGATTCAGTGCCGAAGCTGTGGCGTCATTCTACGGCGCTACTTTTCGATCGGCGATTTCACGTCGGTAGGCAGCCCTTCGCCGCGGATGTGCTTGCGCAGCTTAAATAATTCTGCGAACGCGCGAAGGATGACCTTGAGATTGGCGCCGGTTTGTGTGCCGGCCGTTCGAGGATAATGATTGACGCCCACCTCGGCGATTCGCAGCCCCTGGTTCTTGGCGCGTGCCAGCAACTCCGTGCTGATCAGCGCTCCCTGGCTGCGCAGCTCGATCTTGTCGATGAGCGATTTGGGAAGCAGCTTGAAGGCGCAGTCGATGTCGCGCACCTTCAGGCCGAAGAGCATCCGCACCAGCACGCCCCACCAGAATGCGTTCGACTTGCGAATGAACGAATCCGCCCGGTTCAGACGATAACCCACGGCGAAATCACAGGAATCGAGCAGGTTGATGAGCTTGCTGATCTCGTCGATGTCGAATTGGCCGTCGCCGTCTGTGAAGAAAATCCACTCGTACTTCGCCTCTCGCAGGCCGCGGGCGACCGCTCCGCCGTAGCCGAGGTTGGGGCGATTGTGGACGACGCGCACGTGAGTTGATTCGGCCGCGAGGCGCTCGGCGATTTCGCCGGTGCGATCGGCGCTGCCGTCGTTGACCACGATGATCTCGAACTCGTCGGCAAACCGCGCCGCCGCTTCGAGGGCCGTGCCGACCACGCGTTCGACGTTCGCCTCCTCGTTGTAGCACGGGAAAAAGATGGATAGGGATGCGAGGCGTTTCATGATTGGCAGTAAGCGCGTTAGACAGGCCCGCGTCAAGCCTCGTCGTCGTCACGACGATTTGCGTATCCGTTCGAGCAGAGCGCTCGTACTGCGGCTTTCGAGTAGCGGAACAAGTTCGACTCTGCCGCCGTTCTTCTCCACAAAATCCTGACCGGCGATTTTCCTGCCCTTCCAATCAGCCCCTTTGAGCAGGACGTCGGGCTTGATTGCTTCGATCAGCGTCTGAGGCGTCTCTTCCTCGAAGAGGACGATGTAGTCCACGTCACCCAGTCCGCCGAGCACGGCGGCGCGATCGTCTTGCGACATGATGGGCCGATCGCCGCCCTTGCCCTGGCTGCGAACAGAGGCGTCGGAGTTGAGGCCGACGATGACAATGTCGGCGTGCGACTTGGCAAATGCGAAGACTGAAATATGACCCGCGTGAAGAATGTCGAAACAACCGTTGGTGAACGCGACCGTCTCGCCGCGCTGTCGCCGCCGCGAGAGTTCCGGCAGTAGTTGCTCCACAGTGCGCAGCTTGCCGATCGAGCGGTGGTGCTCCATCAGGATTTCGCCGATCAATTCATCCTTGGTGACTGGCACACATCCGAATTTCTCCACCTCAAGCCCGCCCGCGTAATTGGCGAGGGCGGCTGCCTCGATCGGGCTGGCTCCCGCTGCCAGGGCGATCGCCAGGGCGGCCAGCACTTCGTCGCCCGCGCCGGTGACGTCGTACACGTCGCGGGTCTTGGTGGGCACGTGTTCGCATGAGCCGTCCGCGCCGATGATGGCACTGCCTTCGGCGTCGAGCGTGACACAGACCATGTCGGTATGACATGCGGCCAGAATCTTCTTCGCGCTCCCGCGCACAGCGGCGGCGTTGGGCAATTGCACGCTGCAGGCCCGCTGCGTCTCGCTTCGATTGGGCGTGATGAGCGTCGCGCCGGCGTAAATGCTGTAGTCGTCGATGTTAGCCGGATCGACGATGACCGGCTTGTTGTGTTTGCGCGCCAGTCCGATCGCGGCCTGCGCAATTTCGCGCGTGATGACTCCCTTGTTGTAGTCCTCGATGCAGAGTGCGTCGCACTTCGCAATAATTCGCGTGAGCGCGTCGATCAAGGCGCGCTGCGTGGTCGCGTCGATGGGCTCGTTCGACTCGTCGTCAATTCGGATGAGCTGCTGCCGGTGACGATGCTGAGCGAGTCCAACAAGGCGCGTCTTGAGCGTCGTCGGCCGATCCTTGACGGCAACCAGGCCGGCCACGTTCGCGCCCATTTTTTCGAGTTCTGATGTAAGCGCCTGCCCGTTGGCATCCTGCCCAATGACGCCGACGCAATGGGCAGCAGCGCCGAGTGCGAGGATGTCTGCCACGACGGAGCCTGCGCCGCCAATAGCCTGCTCCTGCCGGATGACGCGAAGAACGGGGACAGGAGCTTCGGGACTGATTCGCTCGGCATCGCCATAAAGGTAGCGATCAAGCATGTAGTCGCCGAGGACGACGATCGACTGCCGAGCACCCGCCTCGATGATCTCACAGAGGCGCTGCCAAGACACCATGCTGTAACTCTTGTCCATGCAAGATGTTCCGCGTGCCGATTCACTGCCATTCGAGGGATTGGGAAAACGGGGCTGAGTGATTTGGCAACACTTGAAAGGGGCATCCTAGAGGGAGCACTTGGAGCTATCAAGAGGCGACCGGCCTGCTGCAACTGAGACGTCCAGCAGCTATCAGCGCTAACCTTAATTTTCCAATTAGGTTAGCCGCCAAGTCAACGCAATATTGCAAGGCAGCGAGCCAAGCGGATGGGCAGAGCGCAAATATCAGCCTATTCGCGCAATATCTGCTCAAGATTCCAGTACTGCGAGGTCGAATAAGTTCTTATCGGAACTGTCGATGCGCCTGGGTGGGCGGCATGGCTTGTTCCGCACACACGCCCGACAGGGGTGAATCTTGCTCTCGCAGTCGCCTACCAAAATGAGAGTTATCGCCGTCGCCAATCAAAAGGGTGGGTGCGGCAAAACAACGATCGTCATCAATCTCGGCGCCTCGCTGGCGCGCGAGGGTCAGCGCGTGCTGGTCGTCGACCTCGATCCGCAGGGGCATTGCGCATTGGGGCTGCTCGTTCCCGAGGATCAAATCGAGTTCAGCGTCGGCGATCTCTTGCAGCGCGATGAAGCCTCGATGCCCACCGATCTGGGCTGGGTCACCTGGCAGATTTCGACGAACTTCGATCTCATTCCGGCCAAGACGGAACTTTCGCGGCTGGAGCAAAAGCTGGCGGGGGTTGCCGATCGGGAGAAGCGACTCGCCAAGGCGCTGGAGTTGGTGCGGGACAAGTACGACATCGTTCTCATCGACACGCCACCGACGACCGGCTTCTTCACGCAGAGTGCCTTGTGGGCGGCCGACGAAGTGATCGTGCCGGTGGATACGGGCTATTTTTCGCTGCACGGCCTGTCGAAGCAGTTGGACACGATCCGCGAATTGCGGGCGGCCAGCGACAAGCAGATTGCGGTGCGCATCGCCGCCAACCTGTACGACGTTCGGACCAAGCTGGGCCGCGAGATTCTGGCCGAGCTGCGCAAGCGTCACGGCGATGCGATGTTCAAGAACTTCATCAATTTCAACACGAAGTTGAAGGAGAGCACGAGCCTCGGCCAGCCGATTACCGAGTACGATCCCACCAGCAGCGGCTGCCGCGACTTTCAGAAATTCGCGCGAGAATTGATCGCCATGGGCAACGGGGCGAGCCTGCCCACGGCCGCGGCGTTTACTTCGCCGAATCAGCACGATCAGGAACTGATGCGGCGCGCCGACGCGCTGGCCGCCCAGGCGGATCAACTTCTGGCGACGACCGAGACACTCCTCGGCCCCGGCCGATCGGCTCCGCCGAGACGATTGCCGTCGACGCCTCAAGAGACACAGCGAAAGCTCGACGTGCTCTACGGCGCGCGGGCCATCGACACGGGCGTGCAGTTCGTTATCAGAGCGGGCGGGGCGCGCAGCGTGCGCCTGGCGGGCGACTTCAACGATTGGAATCCCGATCGCACACCCATGCGACCACTCGGCGAGGATGTTTATTCACTGGAGCTGCCTCTCTTGCCGGGCCGCTATCAGTATCGCTATGTCGTCGACGGCAGATGGATCACCGACCCAGCCAATCACCGGGTCGAGATGAACCCCTTCGGCGAGCTGAACAGCATCGTCGAGATCGCTCCCTAATCTGGCATTGATATAACTCATTATCTGAAAACGATTTACCAGACTAATCGGTAAGAATTCATTTGACGCGACCGGTTGCTTGTTCGTACAATTTTAGCAGAGCAAGCGCTTGTTTGGCATTCTGTGCTATCCTGTTTGCGGAGTGTGTACTGAGTGACGACGCTTTCCCAAGATCGCTTGAACCAGATACACCGGGCCGCGTGCGTACTTTTTCGCGAGCGCGGTTTTCACGGTACGTCCGTACGCGATATCGGCGAAGCCGTCGGCATCCTCGGCGGCAGCCTCTACTCCCATATCGAAAGCAAGGACGACCTTCTTTGGGAGATCGTCAACACCGCGGCCGACCGATTTCTGGAACGAATCCGATCTATCTCGGAGAGCAGTCTCGGCGTGATGCAGAAACTTCGGGCGGCGGTGATCGCGCACGTCGAAGTGATCGCCACTGATATCGAGGCGGCCGCCGTGTACACCGTCGAGTGGAGACATCTGGAACCCAAGCGGCGCAAGGCGGTGACGGCCCTGCGCGACGAGTACGAACAGGCGTTTCGCGCACTCGTCGAACAAGCGATGCGAGATCGCTTCATTTCATCGAGCGATCCGTCTGGCGCGACGTTGTTTATTCTCTCGTCTCTCAACGGCGTCTATTCGTGGTATCGGCGCGACGGCCGCATGACGCCGACGGAAGTGGGACAGATGCTGGCGGACTACATATTCGACGGACTCAAACGCCGAACGGCGTGACGTGGAGGATGGCGATGGTTGCGTGTGCCAAAGATAGAGCTTGTCGGGGCGACAAGCCCGGTGATGCGGGATATGAAGAGCGCCTGGCTGCGTTCGAGGCGAGAATCGCCCAGGGCGACAAGGTCGAGCCGGGCGATTGGATGCCGTGTGAATATCGCCATCAGCTCATTCGACTGATTCACGTTCATGCCAACAGCGAGATTTGCGGCGCGCTGCCGGAGGGCACGTGGCTGCCGCACGCCCCGAGCCTCAAGCGAAAACTGGCCATCGTCGCCAAGGTGCAGGACGAGGTCGGCCACGGCCAGCTTCTCTATCGCGCCGCCGAGACGCTGGGCAAGAGCCGCGAAGAGATGATTGATGAGCTTATCACCGGCAAGGCGAAATATTCGAATGTGTTCCACTATCCGGCCGAGACGTGGGCGGATGTCTGCGTGATCGCGTGGCTCATCGACGCGGCTGCGATTGTCAACCAGGCGATGATGGCCGAAGGATCGTATGGGCCCTACGCCCGAGCGCTCAAGCGCATCTGTTACGAAGAAGCGTTCCATCTCACGCACGGCTACGACATGTGCATCTCGATGGCGACGGGGACGAAGTTGCAGCGCGGGATGTTGCAAGACGCGGTCAACCGCTGGTGGAAGCCGATCATGATGTTTCACGGCCCGTCGGACAAGGAATCGAAACACACCGGGCAACTCATGCGCTGGGGCATCAAGCTCAAGACCAACGACGAGCAGCGGCAGGAGTTTCTTCGCAAGTATGTGCCGAAGATGTTAAACCTGGGACTAAAGATTCCGGCCGAATGGGAGATGCGTTACGACGAGCCGACGCGGACGTGGCATTACAAGGAGCCTGACTGGGAAGAGTTCAAGACCGTCGTCCGCGGCAACGGCCCGGTCAGCGCCAAGCGATTGGAAACGCGGCGGCTCGCGCACGAGCATGGCCGATGGATTCGAGAGGCATTGAGCGCAGCCGCGGAAGGCCGCTCTGTTCCAATGCCGGTGGCGGGCGTGAATTGAGGAACGAAATGTAGAATTGAGAATGTAGAAAGGGGCCGACTCGGGGTCGCTGCCTTTTCTCCATTCTGCATTCTTCATTCTCAATTGGTTTTCACATGGACACCCAATGGCCGGTCTATGAAGTGTTTCACCAGACGTCGCGCGGCGAGCCGCACATTCACGTCGGCTCGATTCACGCGCCCGACGGCGAGACGGCCCTGCTTCTGGCCAAGGAGCAATTCGGTCGGCGGCAGGCGTGCGTGAACATCTGGGTCGTGCCGATCGAGGCGATCATTCGCACGGACTACGACGACGCCGATTTGTTTCAACCCGGCACTGACAAGAGCTATCGTGAGGCGTTCGGTTACGAGACGACGAAACGCGCCAAAGCGGTGGGTGATACGGCGGAGATTTGAGAGCGATAATGGCAACGGCGATTGAAAAACCCCAGCTTCGCGGCGAAACCAGGTCGGCGGTTGTCGACTTGCTTTATCGGCTCGCGGACGATGCGCTGATCCTCGGCCATCGCAATTCCGAGTGGACGGGAATCGGGCCTATCCTGGAGGAGGACATCGCGTTTTCGTCGATGTCGCAGGACAAAATGGGGCACGCGCTGGTGCTCTACACGATGTTGCATGAGTTGGGTGAAGAAACCCCCGATCGGCTGGCGTTTGGCCGAAGGGCCGAGCAATATCACTGTTGCAGTCTCGTCGTGCTCGATTGTCTTTCGCATGGCGACGGCGATGCGCCGGGGCTTTGCAACAACCCTGTCCGTGACGAATTGCTCGCTCGCGGTGATTGGGGCAAGAGTCTCGTGCGGCAATTTCTTTTCTCCGAGGCCGATGCACAGCGCTGGGCGACTCTGGAACAAAGCTCTCACGAACCGCTGGCTCAGTTCGCCGCCAAGCTGCGCGGCGAAATCAAGTATCACACCATGCATGGCCGCCTCATGATGGAGCGGCTGAGCAAAACGCCCGAGAGCCGCGAGCGGTTGCAAGCCGCGCTGGATGTACTCTATCCGCACGGCATCGGCATCTTTGAGCCGACTAAGTTCGACGCGGTGCTGGCCGAAGCGGAAATCTGTCCAAGCGAGACGGAGCTTTGCAGGGCGTGGCAAGCTCAAATCGCCGCGACCCTCGACCGGTGCAATCTGACGATTCCGAAAAACGCAACGCCGATCCACGGCGGCCGGCTCGGCAAGCACCCGCCGGAGATGCGCGGCGTGCTGGATGCACTGCAGAAGGTGTACCGTCTCGATCCGACGGCGCAGTGGTGAAGACACATGAAGGACATCTGCGTTCAATCTGCGTATGATCTCGACCGAGTCTGGGAGGCGCTGGCGAGCGTCTTCGATCCCGAGATTCCGGTGCTCAATGTCGTTGAGATGGGGATGATTGCCGCGGTGCATGACGAAGACCACACCCTTGTCGTGGAAATGACGCCGACGTTCGCCGGCTGCCCGGCGCTGGACGTGATCCGCGATAATATTCGCCACGCCGTGCGGTCATCCGGTTTCGAGAACGTCCGGGTCGATGTCGTTTTCAATCCGCCGTGGTCGAGTGATCGCATCAGCCCGGAAGGTCGACGAAAGCTGAAGGAATTCGGCCTCGCCCCGCCTTCGCCGGGCTGCGGCGGCGGTGTTGTGACCGAGGCCGTGCTGCGACTGGCCAAGTGCCCCTACTGCGATTCGTCCGACACGACCATGGAATCCATGTTCGGCCCCACGCTCTGCCGGGCGATTCACTACTGCAACGCCTGCCGGCAGTCCTTCGAGCAATTCAAGCCGGTGTAGCGCGAACCCCTGCGGGCGTTTTCCCGTAAGATCACCCAAGGCGGCCAGTGAGTTTTCTTGCATGGCACATTTCTACGAGTCGATTCCTGAACAAGTAAGACGATTATCAGATCGAGAGGCGGTCGAATCCTACGCACGAGACGCCGATATCCCCGCCAGGTCGATTGTCGGTCTTACCGAGGCGCAGCTCGATGCGCTGCCGATTCCCAATACGTGGAGCATCCGCCAGATCGTCGTTCACCTGATGGATTCCGACCTGATCGCCGCCTATCGGATGAAGCGAATCATCGCGGAGGATCGGCCCAGGCTCGACGTATGGGACGAGAACGCGTTCGTGCCCAATCTTCACTACGAAAAGCTCTCAGCCACAAAGGCGGCTGAGCTATTTAAGGCGAACCGACTCTTCATGGCCGACATCCTTCGTAATCTCCCGGCCGATGCGTTTGAGCGCGTCGCGCTGCATCCCGATGTGGGCGAGTTGCCTTTGCGTGAACTCGTACGGCTATATGTGCATCACGTCCATCATCATTTGGCATTCATCGAGAAAAAGCGGAGCCTTCTGGGAGCGGGGCCGATTTCATGAATCATTATCACATCTGGTGCAACCTGAAGGACACGCACAAGGACTTGGAATTCGCCGAGAACTTGCACGGCTATCTCGGCCAACTCGAGAAGCTCGGCAAGATCGCCGGCTATACTCTCGCCCGCCGCAAGCTGGGATTCGGGCCAAGCGAGCTGGGCGAGTTTCACGTCGTCATCACGACACAGGACATGGCTCAGCTCGACGCCGCCTTCGACGTGGTGGCCGCCCGTTCGGGGCCGGTCGAAACCGCCCATGCCAAGGTCTATTCGATGGTGACGGACTTCCGCTCGGCGCTATACCGCGATTTTCCCGACCCGCAGCGCAAGTCGTAGAGTGTTTCCTTGCGCGATTGCGTATTCCCGAAGCCCGCCCAATGAAGTGGGTGGGCTTCTATTCCTCCTCTTGGACGAGCCTGGGACGTGTTATAATGAATCGTCCGATGACGGAATCAGGAGGACGCCATGACCACCGCTTCGAGTATCCAAACCAAGCCCGCCGCCGCACCGGTCGCGCATGACTTCCTTCCGCTCGAAGCCATCGACCACATCGAGTTCTACGTCGGCAATGCGATGCAGGCCGCCCAGTTCTACCGCCACGTCTTCGGCTTCAACATCGTCGCCTATCGCGGCCTTGAGACGGGTTCAAAAGATCGGGCCAGTTACGTTCTCGAACAGGGCCAGATTCGATTCGTATTCACCAGCGCGCTGACGCCCGATCACGAGATCGCCCGCCACTGTCAGCTTCACGGTGATGGCGTGAAGGTGATCGCGTTCCGTGTGAAGGATGTCGATTCAGCCATCGTCGAGACCAAGAAACGCGGCGCGACGGTTGTGCAGCAGCCGCAGACGCTCGAAGACAAGCAAGGCCAGGTGCGCATCGCCGCGATCCGCACCTATGGCGACACGCTGCACGCCTTCGTCAATCGCTCGGCCTACAAGGGCGCTTTCGCGCCGGGCTTTGAGAAGCGCGACATGCCCGCCAAATGCGACGTCGGTCTGGCGGCCGTCGATCACATGGTCGGCAACGTCGAACTGGGGGCGATGAATCACTGGGCCGATTTCTACAGGATAGTCCTCGGCTTCGATCAATTGCAGGCCTTCACCGACAAGGACATCAGCACCGATTATTCCGCGCTGATGTCCAAGGTCATGCAGAACGGCACGGGCAAGATCAAGTTTCCCATCAACGAGCCTGCCGACGGCAAGAAGAAGAGCCAGATCGAGGAATATCTCGATTTCTATCGCGGTCCAGGCGTGCAACACATCGCCATGAGCACCGGCGATATCGTAAAGACTGTGCGCACGCTCCGCGACAACGGCGTGGGTTTCCTGCGCGTGCCCGACACCTACTACGATGCACTACCGAGCCGCATAGGCAAGATCGAAGAAGACCTGAAGATGATCCGCGAGTTGGGGATTCTTGTAGACCGTGACGAAGACGGCTATCTCCTGCAAATCTTCACCAAGCCCGTCGAGGATCGGCCGACCCTGTTCTTCGAAATCATCGAGCGCCACGGCAGCCGCGGCTTCGGCGTGGGTAACTTCAAGGCGCTCTTCGTCAGCATCGAGCAGGAGCAGGAGCGACGCGGGACGCTGTAAGCGTGCGCGCGATTCAAATCATTTCCGAGTTACGCGATTTGGACCCCCGGTTTCTATCCCTTCATGCATCGAAGTCGCTACGACCTGTTGCACCAGATTTCCCGCTATGAGTTGTAAATTCCGATGTGCTCTGTACGCCGAAGGCGTTTTGGACTTTAGCCCAGGGTTGCCGCGCAGCGGCTACCCTGGGAAAATGGCGTCGGAAACCCTCAACCCCATCGGGGTTGTGTCGTCGGAGCCGCCATGCCCCAGTCTCTTTCAGCGGTGTATGTCCATCTCGTCTTCTCAACGAAGGATCGCCGTGCGCTTTTGTGCGATACGACCGTTCGTTGCGAATTGCACGCCTACCTCGGCGGCATCAGCAAACAGCTCGATTGTCCGCCGACCCAGATCGGCGGCGTCGAAGATCACATGCATATCCTTGCCCGGCTCGGAAGAAAGATCACGCAGGCCGATTGGGTGAAGGAACTCAAGCGAGTATCGAATCTTTGGCTCAAGGATCAGGGGCGAGAGTTCGCGGATTTTCAGTGGCAGAGCGGCTACGCTGTTTTCTCCGTCAGCCAGTCGAATCTGGAGCAGGTGAGCGACTACATCGCCCGGCAGGAGGAGCATCATCGAAAAATGACCGTGCAGGATGAACTTAGCCAACTGTTCCACAAACATCATCTTGAATTTGACGAGCGCTACGTGTGGGATTGATCCGCAACCCCGTTGGGGTTGAATTGGTTCCGACGTTTAGATACCCAGGGTAGTCGCTGCGCGACAACCCTGGGCTGGAGGATACAACGCCTTCGGCGTAAGGTACCTTGAGACAGAAAACCGAGACCGAGGCAGGTCCAATTCCGGTGTTCCGTTTTCTTTTCTCGGAATACTAGGGTGTTCTTGTGACCAATAGCAAAGGACCGGACTTTTATTTGACGTCCATGGATTATGATCTATTGCAGCCACCTAGAGGCTGTTGGCAGATTTGCCCTTTGCGGACAGAATCCAGAAAGGATCTCCTCTTAGTTCGTATTGATCCGCCAGTATTGTATCGAAATCTGCAACAAGAAAAGCTTATTCTGGCGTCTCGGTATTCGACTCAGTCTGTTCTCTCAATCAACGAGTGGCCGATCCATGTTCACGTGGCAATTGGTCCGGCTAGCGCCGAGCATACTGGCTTCGTCGCCGATTTGGATCTAGAAACAATTGCGTGGGCTGCGGCATATTTTACCAAAGAAGATGCCAGCAAGGCCGTGAAGTTATAGAGCAAGGTGCGTCACAGGAAACGGGACTAGTCTAATTCCGCTGTCCCGCTTTCTGCTCTCGGCGAAGCAGTCACCTTGCCGCGCGGCGATCAATCAATCCAGTGGATTTCCCGATCGATAGCCGAAAGAAAGGGGTCGCTCGCATGGCGAAGTCGGGCGATTTCATCCGAGGTGTACACAAACAGGTTCAGCGGGACGGGGAACCGCTTCGGCGAGTATGAATCGGATCGGTCGCGCCAATGGGGAATGTCGCTCTGCGAGACTTCAATCATGACATCGAAGTCGCTGCCGGGAAGATAATCCCCGCGCGCGTAGGAACCGAAATATCCCAATCGCACAAACTCGGGCCGACGGCTTCGAAGCTCGTCGCGCCAGTGCCTGGCTGCTGCGACGACAACGTCCTTAGGCACGGCATCGTGTCTGACAGAAAGTGATGATGTCCTGAGCATCGCTGATTGCCTTGTGAGCCTCCGAGGAAGTATAGGCGTCGGCCGGCGCTCCCGCGGGCAGGCCGTTGGGATAGCGCGTTGGGATATAGCATTTATCCAGCGCTTTTCCCGCCTCGCCGAATTCTGCCAGCCCCGGCTCCAGTTCAACAAGCCCGTTGATCAGGCTATCCAGCGAATGGCCCCAACCTTCACTGTTGTGGTGCTGGTACAGCGCTTTGAGAGCCTTTTCCGCCGCCTGTTGCGATGCGAAACACGCCCAGTCATTATGATTATTCTGCGCATTCGATCGTGCGACCGCGAGGTCGTGCTCGGCCTGACGCAGCCAATCCATCGCTCGGTTAGCCATTGCATCAATCTACCGGCGAAACGAATACTGCTCAAGGCAGTGAGATCGATCGCTCAGCAAAGCAAGACATCGCTAATGATTCATCCGGGAATTGTTCCGGCGTCGCGCCGATTTCAACAATGCTGCAAGCGAGAATCGGCGTCAGGCCCATCTGTTTGGCCTCGTAGACCAGTGCATCGCAGTCGGCGCCGGGATTGAGATAAAACTCCTTCGGGGCGGCCGAGGAAATCTCGTGCAGAACCTTGATCCCCACTGCAGGCGGCAGGTAGATCGAAGTGCGATCCATTGATTAAGTGCCCTTTGATCTTGCTGCCCCGAACTCCGCGCCAACCATATTCTTAACTATCGCTGGGCGATGCGTTTGTGGCGCATTAAGGTGATGCAAGCCGGTAGTGAATGTTGTTCTGCAGGGGGATTCCCTCAGTCAATCGTGGTTGACATCGTGGGTCGAAACGGAGTACAGTTCCCGTTGGTGGCGAGAAGCGCAGTTCTGTCGTTTCGTGCCCCTTAATCCGTCGCGCATCGTCGCAAAAGCCATGGGTGGCGCTTCTTGCTAACGTGTGCCCTTGGAGGACGATGAGCTGGTCTTGGCAGTCATCGTGCCTAGATCGCTCCTCTGAGAAATCGTTTCTTGTTAGTAAAGTACTCGGCCCCTGCGGCGGACGCGCAAGACGTTCTCGCGCGGATTAAGCGTCGACCAGGCCCGGCGGCGTGTTTCATGTCAAATGGAGGATCTCCCATGAATAATCTCCCATCATGTCAGCGATCTTTCGGCTTCTGGTGTAATAGTGTGATATGCCTTTTTCTCGTTTTGACTACCGCGTCCACAACATTGGCAGCGCCGGCGTACTTCATCGCCGACCCGATCAACGCCGCGAACAAAACCCCCTGCAAC
>CXWL01122011.1_pt1 | contig 16580 bp, 13 predicted proteins | sample 590931 | NCBI WGS metagenome assembly CXWL01 (sample SAMEA3498368, study PRJEB10139) | groundwater metagenome | biome: water well; material: biofilm material | place: Germany | collected 2015-04-27 | reverse complement strand
TACAACGCGAGGCTCTCAGCCGCTTTCTTCTTATATGCGAGGCTTAAGGTAGTGCCATGAGGGCCGCGCTCGAATTGTTTTTCCATCTTCCGTGAAGCCCGCGTAGGGCGGAACCTGAGTATTTGATCCGCCGTCAGCGCCAGCACCCCGAACATCAGGTGGGCACTTCTAAAAATCCACATTTCATCCCAACTGATGGAACTACTAGCCATTCCACTAAGCCGCCAAAAAACGGCGACCAAGTGGCTGGTTATGCTGCGTTGCGGAAAAAATTTCTTGCTGACATATCATACATATGCGGCGCTGCGAAATTTTTCCCGCGCCTTGCATTTGGGCGAACTCTGAATTTTTAGAAGCGCCCAGGTGCGACATCACTTTCGCATTCCCCCTGACCCGAATACCCCGTTGGACAACTCTAAGCCTTGCCTGAGCAAGGTAAACACAGGTAAAATTCGCGGACTGTTTTCCATGATTTTGGGGCGTTTCGCCGCGTTTCGCCGCTTTTCGCGGCAGTTTTTTCCGGGCAGCGCAATTAGATTAATTTGGATTAACCACTGTTGGCGATCCCGGCAATACCGGGGGATGAGGTACTTATGTTTAACAAAGATGTGCTAAAGCTGGACCCCTCTACGGAAGTAAAACGCATTACCGAGACCCTGCGCGAGCAGGTTCTCGGCAAACTGCGCCGCCGAGGCGCAGTCGTCGGTATCTCCGGCGGCATAGACAGTTCGGTCGTGACCGCACTATGCGTACATGCGTTCGGCAAGGAGAAGGTTCTGGGGCTTTTCATGCCAGAGCACCACTCCTCGGACGATGCGCTCACGTTCGGCAGGATGCTCGCCGGGCATCTCGGGATCGAGGCCATTGTCGAGAACATTGCTCCCGCCCTCGAGGGCCTCGGTTGCTACCGCCGCCAGGTAGAGGCGATCCGCACTGTTGTTCCCGAGTACGGTGACGGCTGGAAGTGCAAGCTGGTGCTACCATCCATCCTCGATGGCAACCGCCTGAACATCACGCGGCTCACCGTGCAGAGCCCAGCGGGTGAAGTGTCCACCGTGCGGCTTACGCTAAATGCCTACCTGCAGATTGTCGCCGCGACGAACTACAAGCAGCGCGTCCGCAAGATGACCGAGTACTACCACGCGGATCGCCTGAACTACGCCGTCTCAGGCACACCAAACCGCCTCGAGTACGACCAGGGCTTCTTCGTGAAGCACGGCGATGGGAGCGCCGACTTCAAACCCATTGCCCATCTCTATAAAACCCAGGTCTATCAGCTCGCGGAGTATCTGGGCGTGCCGGAAGAAATCCGCCGCCGCCCACCTACCACGGATACTTTCTCGATGCCGCAGACGCAGGAGGAGTTCTACTTCGCGCTGCCCTACGACCGCATGGATCTCTGCCTCTACGCGGTGAACCACGGCGTTTCTGCCGAAGAGACCGCGCCCGTGGTCGGCATCACGCCCGCCCAGGTTGCGCGGGTCTTCAAGGACATCGAAGCCAAGCGGCGCGTCGCCCAATATCTCCATATGCGTCCCCTGCTCGTCGCTCCTGTCACGGAAGTCTGACCGCGTATGTGCGGCATCGCCGGGATCGTCGGGCTCAGCGCCGGCGCAGCCTCGCCGAGCCGCGAAGCGCTGATCCGCATGGCCGGCACGCTGATCCACCGCGGCCCGGATGAGCTGGGTGTGTATCGCGACGACCGGGCTGGCCTCGCGCACGCGCGTTTGTCCATCATTGATCTCTCAACCGGCCAGCAACCCATGGCGGACGAGGGCGATACGACCTGGATCGTATTCAACGGCGAGATATTCAATTATGTGGAGTTGCGCGAGGAACTGGTCGCGCTAGGCCACCGTTTCCGCACCCGAAGCGACACCGAAGTTATCGTTCATGCGTACCGCGCCTGGGGTGATGCCGCCTTCGAACGCTTCAACGGACAGTGGGCAGTGGCGATCTGGGACTCGGTGTCCAAGCGTCTCGTGCTCTCCCGCGACAGGGTGGGCATTTGCCCGCTCCATCTCTGCGAGCACAATGGCCAACTCTATTTCGCCAGCGAAGTCAAAGCCATCTTCGCGGCGAATGCAGACATCCCGCGCGCCTTTGATCCTATCGGCATTTCCCAGACCTTCACCTTCTGGACCATAGCCCCGCCACAAGGCGTGTTCCACGGCGTGACCGAACTCGAACCGGGCCACGTCCGTACCTACGAAAACGGAACTGTCCGCGACCGCGCCTATTGGACGCCAAGCTATCCTGTGCCTGGCGATGCGGGCAGCCAGTTCAGGGGATCCCTTGATGACGCGGTCAACGAGGTGCGCAGGGCGCTCGAAAACGCCACGTCACTCCGCATGCTTCGCGCCGATGTGCCGGTCGGGAGCTATCTTTCCGGCGGGCTGGACAGCTCTCTGGTCGCCGCACTCGGGCGGCAATTCGCGGGGGATCGCTTCCAGACCTTCTCGCTCCGGTTTGAGGACGCCGAGTACGACGAGACGGAATACCAGCGCTTGATGGTGAAAGTGCTGGGCAGCGAGCATCACGAGGTTGTTGTTTCGCGGAGCGACATCGCGAACGTGTTTCCGGAAGTGATCTACCATGCCGAGCGCCCGATCCTGAGATCCGCCCCGGCGCCGCTGTTCCTGCTTTCCAAGCTGGTTCGTGACCACGGCGTCAAGGTCGTGCTCACGGGTGAGGGCGCCGATGAAATGTTTGCCGGCTACGACATCTTCCGCGAAGGCAAGGTGCGCCGTTTCTGGGGGCGCCAGCCGGCATCCGCATGGCGTCCGCGGCTCCTCGAACGGCTTTATCCGTATCTCGCCCGCTCCCCTGTTTCCCAGCAGGCGNNGAATTTGCGCGATGGAACCCTCTGGCGCAGGATCAGCACCTCGAAATTCGCACGCTGTTATCGGGCTACCTCCTCTCCTCGCAAGGAGACAGGATGCTCATGGCCAATTCCGTGGAGGGGCGCTTTCCTTTCCTCGACAAGGATGTTATCGCCTTGGCGGATTCGCTTCCGGCGGCCTACAAGTTGCGCGTGCTGGACGAAAAACACGTGTTGAAACGCGCGGCGGCGGCGGTCGTGCCGCGCGAGATACTGGCGCGAAAAAAACAGCCCTACCGCGCTCCGGACGCACTTTCCTTCATCGCGGAGGATGCGCCGGAATATATTGATGACGCGCTCTCCGAGGCCGCCCTGCGCGACGCGAACGTTTTCGAGCCGCAGGCCGTCACGCAGCTTCTGCGCAAATGCCGCGCGCGGGGCCGCGACGGCCAATTCTCGAACGCGGACAACATGGCTTTGGTGGGGGCGCTGTCAACGCAACTCCTGCACCAGCAATTTATTGCGAGTTGCCCCGGAGGAAACGGTGCCATCAAACTTTGCACCGACATAGACAAATCTTCAAACATATTTTCTTAATCGGCAACCTGCTTCGCCGTTACTGCGCTATACGATTTGCTCGTTTATCCGTATCAATTATTTCAATATTCAATCCTTGCCTGGCAAAAACAAAAGCTATATTTTCGTTTTCAAATGCTTCTCCCGGTTGAGGGGGCACAAGCACTCTCAAACCCATTTCCTGGAGCCGCTTCAATTGAGAGTTCAGGTCGCCGCACTTGAAGCACAGATGATGTAATCCGCCGCCTCGCTGGGCAAAGCTATAGATTGGGGACGATTCCTCGGTGGGTTCAGTGAGCTTTACTGTTAGCGAGTTTTCCTTGGCTAAAAAAACCACCTTGACCTTCTGGCGGGTATTGATAACTATTTCCGTTACCTGTTTATACCCGAACACATCCCGCCAATGCTCGATTCCTTTCTCGATTGATTTCACCACAATGCCGATATGATCAATAACCATTTGCTCTGCGCCCACTTCATCCTCCAAACACGATATAAATCCAAATCTAAATCTGTGCATCGCCATCAACCAGTTGGAACCGTTTGATCTTGCCCGAAGATGTCTTGGGCAGCTCGGCGATAAACTCCACCCGCTTCGGCACTTTGTACGATGCGAGGCGCTGGTGGCAATGTGCTTGAACGGTGCGCGCGTCCAGCCCGAAGCCCGCGCGCGGCACAACCACCGCCTTGATCGTTTCGCCCATGATTTCGTCGGGCTCGCCGACGACAGCAACTTCCGCCACACCCTCCAGTTCCAGAATCGCCTCCTCGATTTCCTGCGGGCTGATACGGTGGGCGCCAGCTTTTATCATGTCAGACCTGCGGCCTTGGATAAAGAAATAACCATCGCTATCCTGTTGCGCGAGGTCGCCGGTCTTGAGCCAGCCGTCATATAGCGTGCGAACGGTGGACTCGGGGCTGTTCCAGTAACCCAGCATGACGTTTTCCCCGCGCACCCAGATTTCGCCCGTCGCGCCGCGCGCAACCGGCATACCGTGTTCGTCGCGCAATTCCATCGCCACCCCGGGAATGGCGATGCCCACCGCTCCCGTCTTGGCTTTCAATTGTTCGGGCGGCAGGTATGCGATACGCGCTGTCGCTTCGGTTTGACCGTACATGACAAAAAAACTCACGTGGGGCAACTCGTCCGTAAGGCGCTTGATATGCGCTGGAGACATGGCCCCTCCCGCCTGCGTCATGTAGCACACGCGGGACAGATCGTATTCGCTCAGTTTTACGCGGTTGAGCAGCAATGCGAAAGTGGAGGGCACCCCGGAAAACCCCGTGACGCCTTCCTGCACCATTTTTTGCATCACGGCATGCGGGTAAGCCAGGCTGTTTTCCAGCACCACGCTCGCGCCGACCGACAAATGAGTGTGCAGCACAGAATTGCCGTAGGAGTAATAAAACGGAAGCACATTCAATATCCGGTCGGTCGCAGCCAGTTTGAGGTAGGCCAGAATAGATTGGGTGTTCGCGTACAGGTTGCCGTGGCTGAGCATCACGCCCTTGGGCGCGCCCGTGGTGCCGGAGGTATAGATAATTTGCGCCAGGTCGCCGGGTGCGACCGGCGCGCAGGCCAGATCGCTTGCCGCTTCGGCGTCCAGCACCGCGCTCCAATCAAATGTGCCGCCGACATCGCCGGGCGGTTGCCCGTCGCGGTTAACGCATATCACCCCGTAATCGCCGCGTTGCGCCAGCAGCGCCGCGAGCTCGGCGTGCTGCGCCGATGCAATCAACCAGGTTGCGCCGCAGTGTTGCAACCAGTTCGCCAAATCGCGCGCCTTCGCCTGGGTGTTGAGCGCCACCACCGCTCCCCCCGCCGACAATACGCCATAATATGCCGAGACGTATTCGGGCGAGTTTTCCAGCAACAAGGCAACCCGGTCGCCCGGGCGAAGCCCCTGCCGTTGCAGAAAAGCGCTTAGCGCCGCGATCTGGCGCCACAGATCCCCATAGCTGATGCGGCGTTGCGCATGTGCAACCGCCTCTGCCCATGGAGCCCGCTCCACGCTTGCACGCAATAAATCCACCAGCGACCGGTTCATAAGTTTCCTTCAGTTTCATTCAAAACTGGGTTTCCCGAAATTGTTCGGTAATCTTTAAAATTACCATCCGTCCAGTGTGCAACTTTCCGGGAGAATCTAGGTTAAAATCCAGACTTGCATTATAACGAGATAAAGAAACGAGGATTATTGAATGGAATTAAAAGAACAGGTTCGCGCTTTCGTGACATCAAACTTCTATGTGGCAGACCCGGCAGCACTTGATGATGGAGCATCCCTGCTCGAACGCGGCATCGTTGACTCGACGGGGATGCTCGAGGTCATCCATTTCATCGAGGATACCTTCGGCATCACAATTGAGGACAGCGAAATGTTGCCCGACAATCTCGATTCCATCGAACGGATTGCAAATTTTGTCGCCCGCAAGAAGGGCTGAATTCGACGGCAGGCCGCTTCAAAACACTTTCGCGGCTGAAAGCCGCTCCCACAAAGACAGACAGAAGGTGGTAAAGGAAATTAGCACAAATATTAATGAATCAGAAAACTCAAACAAGAGAAGATAAACGGCAGAATATTAAGAACTGTAACGAACAGTATGGTAACCTTTCTTTGGGAGTTTTTATCGGAAGTGATGCAGCGAAATATGGGGGTTGGTTTAGGGCAGTAAGGTCAGTGGGATTCTTTGTTGTTGTAGCTTATCGCCTTGCGCACTTTCTTTATGAACGGAAAATGGGGTGGTTTTCAATACCGATTCAAGCCATAGTAGTTACATTTACTTTCTGCAACATAAACAGAAAAGCAAACATTGGGCCTGGGTTCGTATTAGAACATCCGACATGCATATTTATTGGGCCATATGTCAGCATTGGACGTGATTGCAGACTGGGTCCCCGAACATTCTTGGGCTGTAACTACCACCCCGAAGATCCTTCAGGTTATCCGGTTATCGCAGATGGAGTTAGTGTTGCAGTAGGAGGGGTAATTATGGGAGGGATTACTATTGGAGAGGCAGTCATCATAGGCCCCAATGTCGTTGTAATGAAAGATATACTCGATAAACACAGCGTTTTACCTTGGCCTGCTCGATCTATTTTGCGGACTGCTGATGGCTGGGATTAACAGGTTGAACGGGAGGTACATATGCCGGGAATCCGGTTCGTGACAGTCGCTCTGCTCGCGCTCGCGACCGCCGCCGTGGGTGCCGCCCATGCCGCCGAGGTTGATGCGAGCCTCCGCGCGGATTTCGAGCGCATCGCGCAGCGGCGGATATTTTTCGGCCACCAGTCGGTTGGCGAAAACCTGCTCGACGGGGTCAGGCAACTCGCTGCAACAGCGGGCGTTCCCGTCCGCGTGGTTGAAGCGCCAACGGCGAGCGGGGTAGCGCCGGCGACGTTTGGGCACACACCCGTCGCAAGGAACGGGGATCCGCTTCAGAAACTTTTGAGCTTCGAGCAGGCATTCGGGCAGCAGCCCACGGGGCTCGACATCGCACTGGTGAAATTCTGCTACGTTGACATCACCGGGAATACGGATGTGAAGGCGCTGTTCGCCCGCTACCGCGCCACCATCGAAAGCCTACGGGCGAGGAATCCCGGCACGGTCTTTGTACACGTCACCGCGCCTCTCACCGTCGTGCGGGGGGGGGTCAAGGAAAGCCTGAAGCGGTTGCTCGGTCGTGCCACTTATGGAACCATCGAGAACATGCGCCGCGAGGAGTACAACACCCTCCTGCGCCAGGCGTACCGCGAACGTGAGCCAATCTTCGACCTGGCCCGCGTCGAGTCCACCGCCCCGGACGGGACGGTAGTGACGACCGAATGGAAAGGCAGCGTTGCGCCCGCGATGGCTCCGGCGTACACGGACGACGGCGGACACCTGAACGCGGCCGGCAAGCTCCGCGCCGCACGCGAACTTGTTTCCGTCCTCGCCGCCATTCCGGGCCGGCCTGCGGTCGGCGTACCGGCCCCCTGAAGCCGCTGTTCCTGTATTTGGAGAAAGACTTCGATGTTTGAGAACTTGCGGCGAGACCGCACAAAATACGAGGATTATGGCCGGTGGTATACAAACCCGGGGTTCTGGATAGTGGCGAACTTCCGGTTTGGGATGTGGGCGGATTCATTGCCCAACAAACTCACGCGGATTCCGATGTGGGTGCTGTACCGCCTCTTCAAGCTACCTTTTAGCCGCTACAACGTCCACCTTTGGGCCGGGCGCAACGGCCCTCGCATTGGCGCCGGCCTGAAACTCATCCATCCCACCAACATCATGATCGACAAAGGCGCTGAAATTGGAAAGGATTGCCTGATCTTTCACAACGTCACGCTGGGGACAGGGCAAATTTCCGGATCTCCGAAGATCGGAAATAATGTTGATATCTACCCCGGCGCATGTGTGCTCGGTGGAATCACGATCGGCGACCGTTCGATGGTCGGTGCGAATTGTGTAGTCACGCGGGATGTGCCCCCGGAGTCTATCATCCTCGCCGCGCCGGGCCGCGCGATCCCGCGGTCTCTCTCGCCGGTCGCGCGCGGGGCAGATACGGGAACCGCCGCAAGCGTTGAGCCAGCGCCGGAAAAGTAACCATGTATCCGGAGATAGTTGCCTTTGGAGCTTCTGGCTCTTGCGCAAGAAGGCTGTGACAGCTATATTGCCCCGGCTGTGGGCTTTGTAGTTTGGCTCAGAGGGTATTATTTTTGAAAAAGTCAGTTGGTGGTTCTGGTAAAACTACTGGTGTAGTGCTTGCGAATTCTTGGGGCTAAAAACGCGCTTTTGTAGGTCGGGCTTTAGCCCGACCTACATGCAGCGCCGGCCGTTGGCATAAGTTCCAAACAGCGCGCAACACTACACTAGCATTCGACTAGGCCAGCAACAAACGCTGGCCTAGTCGCCGGTTATGTAGGTGCGAATTTATTCGCACTAACAACGAGTTATGTGCGAATGAATTCGCACCTACAAATACAGTCCAACGGCGTGAAGCCACGGAAAATTTCCCGCCGCGCGCCGCGCGAACTGAATGAGGATGCGACCATGCCGAACAGCAAGACAGCCGGATCAAGAACTCCCTGGGGCATCGTATTCGCGGTGCTGTTTGCGGTTTTCGGCCTATCCTCCTGCGGCGGCGGCGGGGGGGGTGATGAAGCTACAGCCACGCCGACAGACCCGGCCATCACCACCTTCTTCGCGACATTGACCCCGGACACAGATCCTATTGCTCAAATTGCGACGAGTGCGCCGGTCACTCTAATCTCGCTTAACACGCGCGTCACTCTCTATTGGTCATCAACCGATAGCACGGCCTGTACCTTGACAGACCCATCCGGTTCTTTTGCTGTTGGCGCAACGGGCGCCAACGGTACGCCACCCTTGACCACCACCACCACTTATACCCTGGAATGCACGGGCGCCAGCGGGACTACACCGCATAGCATGAGCACCGCAGTCACCATAACACCGCCTCCACCCCCGACGGTCACCGTCTCCGCGGCATCACCTTCAATCGCGAATGGCGCAACCACCCTCGTCACCTGGACGTCAACCAACAGNNCCACTCCGTCCTTGACTGCCACCACCACCTACCTCGTAAGTTGCACTGGCTCCGGCGGAACCACCCAGCAGAGTACTACGGTCACCGTGGCGGCAGCGGCGGCTCCGGCGCTGCCCCCGACCATCACCTTCTCTGCGGCACCCTCTTCAATCGCGTATAACGCGACGTCCACCCTCAGTTGGACATCCACCAATAGCGACTCATCCACCAATGGCATCTCATGCACCTCATCAGGTGGCGGGGGTACAGGGGCTTCGGGTTCGTTCACCACGCCAGCCTTGACCGCCACCCCCGCCCCCTATACCGTGTCATGCACGGGCCCCGGCGGAGCTGCAAGCCAGAGCGCGACGGTCACCGTATCGGCCCAGGCTACCGCTCCCGTTGCCTCGCTCACCGTATTGACTCCAGCCATCGCGAATGGCGCAGCTACCCAGATTGCCTGGTCATCAACCGATAGCAATTCCTGTGCCTTTTCGTCGAGCCTGGGTGTAGCCGGCTTCCCCAGCGGCTTCTCCACCGGCGCGGCCAGCCCATCAGGTTCATTCACTACGCCGCCCTTGACTACTGCTGGCACCCACAGCTATACCGTGACATGCACGGGCCCCGGCGGAACCGCAACCAGCCCGACCAGGACGGTTACCGTAGCGGCGGCTTCGGCGCCAACGGTCACACTTTCCGCAGCACCCTCTTCCATCCTGAGCGGCCAAACCACCATCGTCACCTGGTCATCAACCAGCAGCACTTCATGCACCTCATCAGGCGGCGGGGGTACTGGAGCTTCGGGTTCGTTCACCACGCCAGCCTTGACCGGCAACACCACCTACACCGTAACATGCACGGGTCCCGGCGGAACCACACCACAGAGCACGACGGTCAGCGTGGGGGCTGCCGTTCCTGTCGTCACCCTCACCGCATCGCCATCTTCAATCGCGAGTGGCGCAACATCCGTCCTCAGCTGGACATCCACCAATAGCACTTCATGCGTCTTGTCCGGCGCCGGGAGCGTCGGCACCAATAGCTCTTACACCACGCCACCCCTGACCGCCACCACCTCCTATACCTTGACCTGCACGGGCCCCGGCGGAGTTACCCCCCAGAGCACGATAGTCACCGTCATGGCCGGAATATGTCCGACTACCGGGAATACTGCCGCCATCGCGCTGCCCGCCGTTATCCCGAGCCGTTTGAGCGGTGTCGCGCCGCTGGCGGTATTCTTCGAAGCCCCGGTCACCACGGCTACCGCGACTGCGCAACCGTTCCACGATCTCGAATACACGTGGGATTTCGCTGACCCGCTCGGCAGCCCTGTCAATGGTGCGAACTGGAATGCGGGCAGCAGGACGGGCGCCAGCAGCCGCAATGCGGCGACCGGCCCGGTGGCGGCGCATGTGTTCGAAAGGCCCGGCACTTACAACGTCATCCTCACCGTCACGGACGGCACAAACACGGTGACAAACAACTGCACCAACATATTGGTGGAGGATCCCGACGTGAGATTTGCCGGCTCCAGCACGATTTGCATCGGGGCGACGAGCACCCCGATCCAGGGGCAGGGCGGCTGCCCGGCAAACGCCCTCACACCTCCACCGCAACCCAACTTCGCAACGGCGGTCAACACTTACGCTACCACGGGCAAGCGGGTGCTGCTCAAGCGGGGTGATACGTTTGCCACGAACAACCCTTCCGCCACCGCAACGCTCGCTGCAATTACCCGTCCCGGGCCGGGCATCATCGGGGCGTTTGGGGCGGGCGCAGCGCCGGTGGTACAGGTACCGGCAATAGCAACCGTCTACGATTTCCCTATCTTGAACTTGTCCAGCAGAAGCACCCCTGGCACCAGTGACTGGCGGGTGATGGACCTGGAACTGAGTGGCGCTAATGTGCCCGACAATGGTATCAATTGCGTGCCTCCGTCAGCCGGCGGACCTGCGACACCGGTTCCGCCATGCAATAAAGTTATGGGGATCGGAACCGCCGGGGGCATCCATGAGATCACCTTTCTGCGGCTGAACATTCACGACACGCACAACGGCATTCAGTTCGCTGATGGCGTTCTGGATTTTCAAAATACCCAAGCCAACCCTCTCTATCGCGGCCATACAATGTTTGGCGAGGTGGCCATCGTTGACACATCCGTTTTGCGTACGATAGGCGGAAATGGCGGGGTGACAGTCTCGTTTTCAGCCAACCGTTTTTCGATGCTGGGGAGCGTTCTCGACGACTCCATGTGGTCCGAACATATCATCCGGGTTTTTTATCTGAACAAAGGTGTGCTCAGCAACAACACGCTCAGCAGGCAAGCGCCGACGAAGGGGATCATCAAGTTGCACGGCCCGACCTGGTGTGCCCCGGGAAGCCCTACCGCCAGCAGCGGAAAATGCACAACCACATCAACCGGCTACGCTACCGGCACGACCCCTCATGGCTTGGGGGGTGCAGCGGGCGGGTTTACCGAGCAAATCGTTATCTCGGACAACAAGATGGTCGCGGAAAATAACACTACTGTGACGGTTATTGCAGGCCCCCAATCCTTTAATGCCGACGAACGCCTGAGAAATATCATTTTTGAACGCAACTGGTTTGTGCCGGGCGACACAACACAAAGAGCGCTCCAGATTGATGCTGTTGATGTCACGGTGCGGAATAATATTTGCGCAATAAACAATGCGGGATGTTTCCAGGTATCAATGCGCAACGAAGCCACCGCAACCGCTCCGGTGAGCCCCGAACCACCGCCAGACAACGTCCATGTGTACAACAACACTTTTTACAGCGCCACCACGGGATATTTCATAGGAACAGAAGTTCGTGCGCCATCAACGAACACCATCGTGCGGAACAATCTGGGTTGGGCACGACTCTCTAATCCGGCTCCAACATTTACAGCGATGGTCATCAATACCGGCACCGGCACCGTTCAAGACAATAATCTGCTGAATAACACGGCGCCCAACCTGTGGTTCGTTAGCGCGACGCCCGCAGCTCCGGCGGATTTCCGCTTGCTGCCTCTCCCGAATACGGCCAGGGATACAGGCCTTGCCACGGTTCCGGTGTTTTCGGACTTCTTCCTCACCAGCAGGCCACAGAATGGCGCACCTGATCTGGGCGCCGTCGAGGGGCCGTAGAAGTCTGGCGAAATGCCGGATATGCGAATGCTGAGGAATTTGCCGCTGCTGGCATGGTTGTTCGCGGGCTGCGTGTTCAACCAGCCCATCGGGGCGAGCGATTTCGCGGCAGCGCGTGCCGATGCCGCAACACCCGGCACGTTGGCCGGGGGATGCCTGGCTACCGGTGCGACGGGCGCCATCACGCTGCCCGCCGTGTCCGGCATCCCGGCCCGCACCACAGGTGTCGCGCCTCTCGCGGTTTTCTTCGATGCTGCTGGCACCACCGCTACCGCGACTGCGCGACCATTCCATGATCTTGAGTACCGGTGGAGCTTCGGTGATGGCGCGAGCACCTGGAATGCGGGTAGCAGAGCAGGCTCCAGCAGCCGCAATGAGGCGACCGGCCCGGTGGCGGCGCATGTGTACGAGACACCCGGCACCTACACCGTTAGCCTGGATGTCGCGGATGGCGCGAACACGGTGTCGAACAGATGCATCCGGATCGTAGTCCAGGATCCTGACGTTGTATTTGCCGGCGCCAACACGATTTGCGTAGGGGCGACAAGCATGCCCGCCCAAGGAGTGGGCGGTTGCCCTGTCGGCGCCAAGACGGCACAGCAGCCCAGCTTTGCAGCGGCGGTCAACGCTTACGCTCTCACGGGCAAGAGACTGCTGTTCAAGCGCGGCGACACGTTCACAACAAACGGCACCACCTCAGCAACAACGGCTTCAATAACCCACACCGGCCCCGGGATCGTGGCGGCGTTTGGCACGGGGGCGGCGCCTGTTGTGCGGATAACGAACAACAACAGCAGCATTCTGGTTTTATCCGGCAAAATCACTCCGGGTATCAGCGACTGGCGGGTGATGGATCTGGATCTTGACGGTTCTCTTGTGCCCGACGAGGGCGCCCTTTGCCTGGGCTATCCGCGGCCTGCCGGACGATCCTGCAATAATGTCATAGGGATTGGCGCTGGCGGGGGTATCAATCAGATCACCCTGCTGCGGCTAAAAGTTCACGAAATACACTCCGGAATCGTGTTTGGTGACACCACCTTGGATTGGTGGAACGGTCATGGTTACCCCCGCCATACGATGTTTGACCAGGTGGCCATAACCGATTCATCTGTTTTGCGCGCAATCGGCGGAACAGGGGGAGGCGGAGTTTTATTGACCGGCAACCGTCTTTCGATGCAGGGGAATATCGTGGATGATGCCATGTTTTCCGAGCATATAATCCGAGCTTTTTACCTGAACAGGAGCGTAATCAGCAATAACACGCTCAGCAGACAAGCACCGACCAAGGGGATCATCAAGATGCATGGCCCGACTTGGTGTAACGTCGTCGGTCCCGCAGGAACATGCCTGGTATCAAGCCCTCAAGCACCCTTGCCTACGGATAGTGCTTATAGTTACCTCACCAGCACGCCACCGCTTGGTGTATCGGGCGCGGCGGGCGGTTACACCGAGCAAGTCGTTCTTTCGGATAACAAGTTTGTGTCGGCAGATAATACTGCCTGGACGGTTGTTGCAGGCCCACAACATGCTACCGCCGACGAACGCCTGAGAAATATCATTGTTGAACGCAACTGGTTTGTGGCGGGTAACACAACACAGGCTGCGCTCGTGGTCAACGCTGCCGATGTTACTGTGCGGAACAATATCTGCGACATACCTAACGGCGCATGTGTCCAGGTATCAATGCGCGGCGAACACATTGTGAAAGACATTCCGGTTTATAGCCCTGAGCCTCCTCCGGTTAACGTCCATGTGTACAACAACACCTTTTACAGCGCTTCCACCGGAAACTTTAATGGTGTAAATATCCGTGCGCCATCAACGAACACCATCGTGCGGAACAATTTGGGTTCGGCTCCGGTCGCTACACCACAATTCCGGGTGATGGTTAATAATGCCGGCACCCGTACTGTTCAAGCGGATAACCTTTTGAATAATGCGCCATCCGCGTTGTTTGTTAGCGTAACGCCCACAGTTCCAGCGGATTTCCGCCTGTTGCCTCTCCCCAATCCAGCCAGGAATAAGGGTTCCGCCACAGTTCCTGTATTTTCGGACTTCTTCCGAAACCCCAGGTCTCAGGGTGCGCCTGATATGGGTGCCGTCGAAGGGCCTTGATAAATTCGCTCCGCGCGGAAGAATTTGGCAAGTTTTGCGGTCTCGGTATCAATTGAGTGCCGCTCCATAACGCGGAGGTAGCCGGCATCGCCCATTCTTTGCAGCTCATCGGGAGATTTTAATAAACAGTCTTCCATGGCCGCCGCCAGATCGTCAATGGAGCCCGCCGGGAACAGCCATCCATTTTCACCGTGCAGCACCAGTTCTGGAATCCCACCCACATAAGTAGCCAACACGGGCCGATGCAAGGCCATGGCTTCCATGATCACCACTGGTAGACCCTCTGAAAAACTGGGCAGCACCAATCCGCGCGCCGCCAGAATTTCCTCGCGAACTTGGTTGCTGCTGATCCAGCCGGTAATCCGGATTTGTCCTGCCAAGCCATGTTGCGCGATCATGCCTTCCACCTCAGCCCGCATCTCGCCGTCACCCGCAAGCACCAGCTCGAACACGACGCCTTTCCCGGCCAACCGGCAAGCTGCCTCGACCAGCAGCAACTGACCTTTTTCCCTGGACAAACGGCCTACGCAGACCAGGCGCGGCGTTGCGGCAGGCAGCACCGGTTTCACCGCATGGAACGCCGGCTCCAGTCCGCAATGAACCACTTTCACCTTGTGCCAGTACGCATGTTCAATCCAGTGATAAAGCTGGCTGCGCCCGAAAGAACTGATCGCCACCACGAAGGCCGCCCGGCGCGCCATTTCGTTTATTCCGCCATAGTACAACTCAACTTGACCGTGAACCGTAAAACTGTAAGGCGGCCCGCCCAAGGCGTTTGCCAGCATCACGACTTCTGTCGAGTTGGTGCTGAAATGGGCATGCACATGCGTCGCGCCAAAGGACTTCAGCCACGGCAGTATGCGGCATGCTTCGGCGAAGTAGGCCAAGTGATATGGCCATGGACGTTTCCCGTTCCGGCCCATGCGAATGGCCAGTGCAAGCGCAGGAAAGAAGCGCCCGGGCACCATCAATAACGTACGCAGCACGACCCACACCAGTGCAAAAGCACCATCTTGCAGCACATAACGGGTATGCGTCCGCTCCCTCAGGTCTTCCTCATCCGTCAGCTCGGCATCCCATCCCTGCAGCGCGATGCGCAAGATGTCGAAGCCCATGCGTTCGAGTGCGAGAATTTCCCGCCGGATGAAGGTATGGCTGACTTTTGGGTACACGTTGATGATATAGGCAATTCGTGGGGGCATGGGCAGAGCCTGGATTAGTGGATGGGTAAGCGGTATGAATTATGGCCCAATTTACTACTTGCTGACAGGGGTGTCTGAGATCGAACCGGGGACATCCCCCGCGATCAAGGGTTGGAGATTTCTACGTCATTTGCAGCAAGATGAATTGTGGGGTTGATGGAGGATACGGCGGGATCAAGAGCCACCGCGTAGCGGTTTAATTCAACTTGGTAAACATAAAATATCGAACATGATATAAATGCTACAGAACATATCTTCTGGCTTTTGGATTTCTATAAGACCATTATTTGTGATGCGTGATAATTTGTACCCCAAACCAGTTAAAAATTTATAGACGTCTACACTTTCTTGATCCGTAATTGATTTTTCCCACTCGAAGATCATAGCGGGCTTATGAGTGCGTATTAGTTTTTCTCCGCCTTTGATTATTTTTGGCTCTGCCCCTTGCGCGTCACATTTGATGAAATCAATCTTTTGTTGCGGGAAGAACTCGTCCAGACTGACCGTTGGAATTTTTATGACTTTTAAACTGGGGTCTGTAAATATATGAGGATATCGCACATTGTGATCTTCTACTAACGCACGTTCAAATGTATTTGATAAAGCGTAATTGGCTGAGGAATGATAAAAATCCAGCACATCTGTTCGGTCATAGACTCCTTTGTTTACAATAGTAATGTTTGACCGTTGCTCTCTGCGCACCCAGTTTTGTACAAACTGTACAAGTTGTGGATTAGGCTCAAATCCCCATATATGTCCGCTTGGACCAATATGGTCGGCTATTGGAAAGAGTTCCTGTCCTTGATGCACGCCAATATCAATTACATATCCTCCGACAGGAGTGTGTTTAATTGATAATGGCGCAATTTTTTCCCATGTCATCTTGGTTCCTCTTCATATCTGCCAGCAAATTATAATCCACTCATGCTGCAACTGTTTATGCTACCCAAAACTGTTTATGCCACCCAAGTTTATTATAACCCGGCGTGTTCAATAGTCCTTGGGTGTGTAAAGCCACGATCATGCCTCCATGATCCCAACTTCCGCCCCTCCAGGCTCATCTCACGCTGGAAACACACCCTCTCGTTCAGGCTCACTTGTCATTGGACAAGGCTGTCAGTGTAGTGTTGGACAAGCCCACCCGATTCGGGTTAATGTTCGCCCCCGCGCAGAAGGTCATCCGCGCAGAAG
>CXWL01088055.1_pt1 | contig 16580 bp, 19 predicted proteins | sample 590931 | NCBI WGS metagenome assembly CXWL01 (sample SAMEA3498368, study PRJEB10139) | groundwater metagenome | biome: water well; material: biofilm material | place: Germany | collected 2015-04-27 | reverse complement strand
AAGACTAAGCGCGTTTACCAGTACTTCACGCGCACGCCCCGACCAGTTTTCCGGGTTGTCTTCACTTGTTGATTGCGCTAGCGTTTGGGTGCCGGCTTGAGTGGCAGTGGTTGCGGGCACAGGCTCAACCGCTGCACATGACGCGCTAGTTAAGGCCAGCAGGATGCACAAAATATAACTGGTTTGAAATTTAATCACTCGCCAATTATAAGAAGTTAGTCAGAAAATGCAAATCGCCATTATTTGCATGTAACACAAGTTGCATTGATAACATCAAGTCGTGGGATAATCACAACCCTTATGAGCACACACACTATCCGTCAAGTTTTTGAAAAAAACGGCATTTTAGCAACGCACATTGAGGGTTATAGTGAGCGTAGCCAGCAGTTGGAGATGGCGCTGGCGATTGCTGATGCCATTGAACACAATACGCAGCTAGTCGCTGAAGCGGGTACGGGCACGGGGAAAACATTCGCCTATTTAGTGCCTGCGCTGTTAACTGGTGGGAAAGTAATTATTTCTACCGGCACAAAAAATTTACAGGACCAATTATTTAGTCGCGATTTACCCAATGTGCGAGACGCACTTAAGGTACCTGTAACGGTTGCCATGTTAAAAGGCCGCGCCAATTATGTGTGTCATTATCATCTTGGGCGGGCCGAGAGCGAAGGCCGCTTTGCCTCGCGGGAAGATGCAAAGTATGTACACGTGATTAAAACCTTTGCCGAAAACAGCAAAACTGGCGATAAAAGCGAGCTCAATTCCGTGCCGGAAAGCGCCATGATTTGGGCGAGCGTGACCTCAACACGGGATAACTGTTTGGGCTCAGATTGCAGTTTTTATAAAGAGTGCTTTGTGATGGAGGCTCGTAAAAAAGCCTTGGCTGCCGATGTTGTGGTAGTGAATCATCATCTATTTTTTGCCGATGTTATGTTGCGTGATGAAGGTGTAGCCGAGCTTTTGCCAAGTGCAAATACGGTGATATTTGATGAGGCGCACCAATTGCCAGATGTGGCAGGACTGTTCTTTGGGGAAGATGTTTCAACCAGTCAATTGCATGAGCTGGCGCAGGATTGCACCGCCGCGCACGTCACGCTGGCGAAAGATTGCGTTGAGTTAGGTAAAGCGATTCCAGTTTTAGAAAAAGCAGCGAAAGATTTCAGGCTCGTTTTTGCCTATGAAGGCTCGCGTTTGCCAGTGCAAAAAGCCTTGGCACTCAAGGGCTTTGAAGCCGCTTTTGCACACATGCAAAGTCAATTGAAAGCCTTGGTGGCGGTGCTTGAAACTCAGGCAGCACGCGACCCCTTGCTTGAAAAATGTTGGCAACGCAGTGAAGCTTTGCATGATTTATTTAACCGTTGGCAATCTGCCGAAAACAACAACCTTGTACGCTGGGTAGAGGTTTTTACACATTCTGTACAGTTGCATGCAACGCCTTTAAGTGTGGCTGAAGGTTTTGGCAAACAACTCAGTGCACAACCACGTGCATGGATATTTACCTCTGCTACCCTGGCGGTTAAAAGTGATTTCAGCCACTATAAAGCGCAAATGGGTTTGCATGCCGCCACAACAGGTTTTTGGGATAGTCCGTTCAATTATCAGGAACAGGCGCTTTTATACGCGCCGCCTGATATGCCAGACCCGAATAGCCCAAGCTATACAGCCTGTGTTGTAGCCGCCGCGCTGCCAGTGCTGCAAGCCAGTGGCGGCAGGGCGTTTGTGCTTTCCACCAGCTTGCGCGCCATGCGCGAAATTCATGCGTTATTGAAAGAAGCCTTTGCAGAAAGCGGCATAGAAAGCCCGTTGTTGTTGCAAGGCGAAAGCTCACGTACAGAGCTGTTAGATCGCTTTCGTAAATTAGGCAATGCGGTGTTAGTAGGCTCGCAAAGCTTTTGGGAAGGAGTAGACGTGCGTGGCGAAGCTTTAAGTGTGGTGATTATCGACAAGCTCCCGTTCGCTCCGCCAGACGACCCGGTGCTATCCGCGCGGGTAGATAAATTGAACGCAGAAGGTAAAAATGCCTTTATGGAATACCAGTTACCGTACTCGGTGATTACCTTGAAGCAAGGCGCGGGGCGGTTGATACGTGATGAAAATGATAGAGGCGTGCTGATGATTTGTGACCCGCGCTTAATCACTAAATCTTACGGTAAAAAAATCTGGCAAAGCTTGCCACCGTTTAAGCGGACCAGGGAGTTGGCGGATGTGCAGGCGTTTTTTGGATAAGACCTTTGCACGAGTGATTTATAAGGCTAAAAACCTTTTAACCTGTACGCCAGTGCATCCTTCACAATTATCTTGCCGATTTATCGGCGTAGTTAATTGGGGATGCCCCTTGCGGGTACTCTTTTCACTTCGTGTAAAAGTCAGGCTAAACTAAAAATTCACGGCGTAACCCAAATAAAACCATTAGACCGCTACCAAACAACCATGCGGTTTCTGGTTCTGGTACAGGTGATGCATCTGGCGTAGTGATAGTATAGCCCTTGATTCCGCTTCACTTCATCAAGGCTACAAATTACCTAGAACCCGCCTTTTTTATAGTCATGTGCCGCAAGCGGATGATGTGCCACCTGCTCTTGGGCTATCACCTCGGCAGGTGTTGGCAACCCTGCAACCGCACGCTTGAGCGCCAGTTTTGTAGCTTCGTAGTTCCAGTCCTGGATTTTGGCGTTATCCTCGGCATCCCAGTGTATGAACACCCCCACGCAGATAAACAGGTCGTTAGCTTCCGCAATTGGAATGATGCCTTCCTTGACGCTGTCCGCTACCGCAGCAGCCACGCCACACTGCGCTGGCCCGAACATCTGCACTGCCTGTTTCGCATTCTTGATATCCACCTTGTTGAACATGACCGTGGGCGGCTTGGTCATGAGGTTGGGCGCAACCACTGAAAGCAGCGAGTTGTCGCCGCGTTTTTGGTTGGTCAGGGCAATGCAGAATGCAGTTTCGGCGCCGCTGCCGCGAGGCCCGATGATAAGATCAACGTGGGCGATTTCATTGCCTTCACCCACTAAAGCTTCGCCTACCAATACTTTATTGATTTTTAGCGCTTCCATGGCTTCTTCCCCTTTCGAGTTTAACCGTTAAAGAAATGTGCCTGAACACACTTCCTGAATACAACACCATCCACAAATGGGATGCGTAATATCCTGGAAAGTTCCTGTTAACTTGGCAAGCATGGCCTTGATGCAGTGTAATGAAGTCTAAGGTAACTAATCGGCATAATCCTTGATTCCGCTTCGCTTCATCAAGGTTACAAATTGCGTGTACTAAAACGCATGTTGAATGTCCAACATAGACATTTTCAATTGAGGTATGTACAATAATACGTACATATTGATAGGGCGCCAAAATGGACACAATTACTTACACAACCGCTCGTGCACAACTCGCTAGCAACATGAACCGAGTGTGCGAGAATCACGAGCCGCTAATTATTACGCGCAATTCACAGCAGTCTGTGGTGATGTTATCGCTTGCTGATTACCAGGCTTTGGAAGAAACGGCTTATTTACTGCGCAGCCCCGGCAATGCTAAACGTTTGATGGATGCAGTGGTGGAGCTTAATGCTGGTAAGGGAGCTGAAAGAACTTTAGCAGAATGAAGCTGGTTTTTGCTGAACCAGCTTGGCAAGATTACTTGTACTGGCAGCAGCAAGATAAACTGATGTTGCTGCGCATCAATCAGCTGATACAAGAAATTCAACGTGAACCATTTGCAGGTGTAGGTAAACCAGAGCCATTAAAACACGCGTTGAGTGGTTTTTGGTCGCGCCGCATTAACGATGAGCACCGCATTGTTTATATAGTTGAAGCAGATAGCTTGTTGGTTGCACAACTGCGTTACCACTACTAAAAACCCCCGTGATTTTAATCCCAGAAACCGAATACGAACTCACCGCAATCCGCGCCCAGGGTGCGGGCGGGCAAAATGTAAATAAAGTATCAAGTGCGATTCATCTGCGCTTTGATATTTCAGCTTCGTCATTGAGCGATTGGTTAAAAGAGCGGTTAATGCATTTGAAAGATAATCGCATTACCGATGAAGGTATTTTGGTTTTGAAAGCGCAGCAATATCGCACGCAGGAAGCAAATAAAAAAGATGCAATCAAGCGTTTGCATGAAATTGTTAACGCGGCAAATCAGGTGAAACCTATGCGTTACGCTACCAGGCCGAGTTATGGTTCGAAACAACGTAGGCTAGAAAGTAAAACACAACGCGGGCAAATTAAGCAGATGCGTGGCAAAATAGCGTCTGATTGAAATTTAAGTCTATTTATATTAAAACCGTCATTCCCGTGAAGGCGGGAATGACGAAATTTGTAATAGATAGAAGCCTTAGCATTCAACTTACATAAGCTTGTCCACATGAATTTATTAGCACTTGATACCTCTACTGAATACTTATCGCTTACCCTGTTAAAAGGTAGCGAGATTTTTACCTTTGATATAAATGCGGGACAAACGCATTCGCAAATCATATTGCCGCAGATTCAAGCTTTGCTCAATGCGGCAGATATAGAATTAAAAGAGTTGCACGGTATTGCTTTTGGCGCAGGACCTGGCTCGTTTACTGGTGTGCGTATTGCGGCGGGCGTAGCGCAAGGCTTGGGGTTTGGGGCTAACTTGCCTGTGGTGGGCGTTTGCACTTTGCAAACACTGGCTGAAGCGAGCGGGGCTACAAAAGTCATTGCTTGTTTAGATGCGCGTATGGGCGAGGTGTATCACGCGGCGTATGAAAAAATCAAAGGCGAATGGCATGCTGTGATTGGGCCTGGTTTATACAAACCAGATGCAGTGCCTGCAATACAAGGCGATGATTGGATCGGTGCTGGTAGTGGTTGGAAAACTTATCCAGCGCAACTGAACGTAATTTATGGCGAGCAATTGCAAGCAACACAATCACAATTGTTGCCCACGGCTAGTGCCATACTGAGGCTGGCGCAGCCTATTTTCGTAAGGGGCGAGGCAAAAGCCGCAAGTGAAGCCATGCCGATTTATATTCGCAATCGCGTTGCTCTAAAAACCATTGAGCGCGAACAGGGCTTTCGTTTATGATGGTTAGGCAGGCTCACCATGCACGGGCTTAGTGATAAACAATTCCGGCCGATGTTGATGGACGATTTGGATGCGGTAATGGCGATTGAGCCGCATATTTACCCATATCCTTGGACACGCGGTAATTTTAGTGATTCGCTCAAGTCTGGCTACAGCGCTTGGGTGTTGATTGAGCATCAAAAAATCATTGGTTACGCGCTGATGATGATGGTGCTGGATGAAGCGCATTTGCTTAATTTAAGTGTTGCAAAAAATTATCAAAAACAAGGCTTGGGCCGACTTTTGTTAGAGCATATGATACAAATTGCCAAAAACAGACAGGCTGCGAATATGTTTTTAGAAGTGCGTCCAAGTAATATTTCAGCCATTGCTTTGTACGAAAATCTGAACTTTAATGAAATGGCGATTCGTCGTGGATATTATCCGGCCGCAGCTGGTCGTGAGGACGCTGTTTTAATGGGGCTTGCGCTATGAGATTAAACCTGTGAAATTAAAATCATGATGACGCGTGAAGATATGCTGCGAGAACTAGAGTTGCTACCCGTGTGGCAACTTCGCGTACCATTGCCATCGCAAGCTGAAGTGCCACAAGCAGAATTCATGCAAATGACCCCGGCAGTGTTGGTAGCAGAGGCTGAACCTGGGTTGCCAATGAACATTAAGCAAGTGGGGCCCCGAGTGGGAACCCAAGTGGAGGCCGTAGTTGAGGTACAAGTTGAGCCACAAATTATAAAACCACAGGTATTCACGCATATTGCGAGTGAAGATGGTGATTGGTTGTTCGTGTTGCCAAACACCGGACTACAAAAAACGGTGCCGCAGGCGGATGAAGAGCGTTTGTTGCAAAATATTTGCATGGCAATGCGCATTAAAGCTAAACCAGCAGAGATGTCTGCAAATACAGCTGATGTGATAAATGCCACTCAGCCAAAGCTGCTGGTGGCGATGGGCGAAGTAACCGCACAATCTATGTTGCAATCAACAGAAACGTTAGCTAGTTTACGCGGTACGCTTCAACAATTTCAAGGTGTTGCGATGGTGGTCACCTATGATTTAGCACACTTATTACAAAATTTGCCTGATAAAGTAAAAGCATGGGATGATTTGTGTCTAGCTATGCAAGTCTTACAGGACTTTAAATTGTAAACATTTGCATACTGTAAACTCTTGAAATCTGCAGTTTAGGCACAACCTACGTTAATGTAATTTGTTATTTAAATTACATTAAATTGGTTGATTCAAAAGGAATGAAAATGCAAAAAATTTACTTAAAATTACTCACGGTTTTATTGTTATTGAATTTAACAGGCTGTGGCTACAATACTTTTCAATCGCTGGATGAAGAAGCAAAAGCGAGTTGGTCAGAGGTGCTTAACCAATATCAACGCCGTGCTGACTTGGTACCTAATTTAGTGAACGTGGTTAAGGGTTATGCAGAGCATGAAAAAGAAGTGCTGACGGAAGTAGCTAATGCGCGCTCAAAAGTCGGCAGTATGCAAGTGACTGCTGAGGTGTTGAATGACCCGGAGGCATTTGCTAAATTTCAAGCGGCACAAGGCCAGCTAACGAGTGCGCTATCTCGTTTAATGGCGGTTGCAGAAAATTATCCAAACCTAAAAGCTGACCAAGGCTTTAGAGATTTACAAGCACAGCTTGAAGGTACTGAAAACCGTGTGACTGTGGCGCGTAATCGTTACATTGAAACCATTAAAGGCTATAACGTTGCCGTGCGTTCGTTTCCACAAAACCTTACCGCGATGATGTTTGGCTACAAAACCAAACCATCATTTACTGTGGAAAATGAAAAAGCTATTTCTGTTGCGCCAACAGTAGAGTTTGGTGATAAAAAATAACTGGCAGCCATAATCTTTAAAAATACTTAACTCTTTAGTTATTTAACCAAAATGGCTACCAACCTAAAAGCGAGCTTGCTCGCACTTTGCATGATGTTGGCAATTGCATCTTGCAATGTGCGTGCTGAGCTCGTTGCTATTCCTGCGCTAAAAACTCGCGTTACTGATTTAACCCAAACCCTTACCCTGGATCAACAAAGCCAGCTAGAAGCAAAACTGACTACTTTTGAGCAACAAAAAGGCAGCCAAATTGCCGTGTTAATTGTGCCTACCACTCAGCCGGAAGACATTGCCCAGTTTGCGATTCGGGTAGTGGATGCATGGAAACTAGGCCGTGCCAAGCAAGATGACGGCGTGCTGGTGTTGGTCGCAAAAAGTGATCACAAAATGCGCATTGAAGTAGGTTATGGCTTAGAAGGTGCGATTCCAGATTTAACAGCAAAACGTATTATTAGCGAGATTATGGCGCCCAGTTTTAAGCAGGGTGATTTTTATGGGGGTATTAACGATGCCACTGATAAGTTGATCGGTTTGGTTTCAGGTGAGCAATTGCCCAGCCCAGGACCAACTTTTAGCGGAAAAAGTTTTGAAAATATGCTGCCATTGCTACTCTTTGGAGGGCTTTTTTTAGGCGGAATATTGCGCACAATGTTTGGTAACTTCTTTGGTGGCACACTTAATGGTGGCGCTATCGGAGTGCTGGCTTGGTTGCTTGGCGGCGGCTTGTTAGCTGCAGTTTTGTTTGGAATAGTCGCTTTTTTTATCACATTAATTGGCCCGTCTGGCTTAGGACATATGGGCGGCGGTGGATTTGGCAGCGGATACGGTGGTGGTAGATCTGGTGGCAGTGATCCATTTTCAGGTGGCGGTGGCGGTTTTGGAGGCGGCGGTGCCTCGGGTGACTGGTAAGGGAGATTGGTAATGCCACTCAAACTCATTAAACGTTTATTTAGACACCTGTTTATTTGGCCAGGTATTATTAGCAGGTATTTCCCTGTCGAGACCATGCGGCGCATAGAAGCAGCGATTGCTAAAAGTGAAAGCATGCACCTAGGTGAGATTTGTTTTGTGGTTGAAACTAATTTGCATGTGTTTGACATTTTTAGAAAAAAGTCAGCCAAAAAACGTGCAGTTGAAGTTTTTTCGCAACGCCAAGTATGGGATACCGAGCAAAATAACGGTGTGCTGATTTATTTATTATTAGCAGACCATGATTTTGAAATTCTGGCAGATCGTGGCATTCATCATCATGTGGGTGGCGCTGGTTGGGAGCAGATTTGCCAAGAGATGGAAAAATTATTCAGGCAAGGTCTATTTGAGGCAGGAGTTCTTTATGGTATTGCGCAAATTGGAGAGCGGTTGACGCAACATTATCCAGCGAATGGTAAAGGGATTAATGAGCTACATAATGCGCCCATTATCATTTAGTCTACTATTTGGTCTTTTATTATCTGCCGCGATATTAAATGCTGCGGCAGCGGTTTCCGACATCTCGCGTATTTATCGTCAAATTCCGAGCTTGGAAGGTTTTGATGTGTGTTTTGGCGGTGGCTGTACAGAGATTGTGCGTGTTTCACTTAGTAAAGATGAATGGCAAAAAATAACCACAATTTTTGTAAATAGCACAGGCGATACGCAAATCAATGCGGCACAGGAGCGCAAGCAGATTGCAAATGCTGTTGGTATGTTTGAAACCATTATTGGCGTTAAGACAGGCACCACAACAGACCGCGCGGGTACATTTGATAATTCTGATTTTTCTGGCCAGTTAGATTGTAATGATGAGGCGATCAACACCACCACTTACATGCGCTTATTGCATCAGCATGGGTTAATCAAGTTGCATGACATTGAAGATATGCGCACGCGTAACTTTTTTTTTACGGGATGGCCGCACACCACTGCGGTGATTCATGAATCGGCTTCAGGTCAGCGCTATGCGGTAGATAGTTGGTTTTACGATAACGGACTGTCCGCCACCATCGTGCCGTTCGAAGTTTGGAAATCAGGCTACATTCCTGCAGACAGTCCAATTGATTATTTACGGAATGTATACCACTCGCCTGAATAACTATTGCTGACTAAACTGCTGATTCTCTGTAAAATTCGCGTTTTGATTTTTGCATTGACTCGACCCTACCATGCGCGCCTCACAATTTTTTTTCAATACCCAAAAAGAAGCTCCTAACGAAGCTGAGCTGCAAAGCCATATACTCATGGTGCGTGCAGGCCTGATTAAACGCTTAGGTTCTGGTCTCTACAGTTGGATGCCACTTGGACTTCGTGTGCTACGTAAAGTAGAGGCGATTGTGCGAGATGAAATGAATAAAGCAGGCGCGCTTGAGCTTTTAATGCCAGCCGTACAACCCAAAGAATTATGGGAGGAAACTGGTCGCTGGGCAGTGTTTGGCCCACAAATGCTCAAAATTACCGATAGGCACGAACGTGAATTTTGTTTTNNCGATTACCGACATAGCGCGCAAAGAAATTCGCAGTTATAAGCAGCTACCACTTAATTTTTATCAAATTCAAACTAAGTTCAGAGATGAAATTCGCCCACGTTTTGGTGTGATGCGCGCACGAGAGTTTATGATGAAAGACGCTTATTCTTTTCATGCCAATTTTGAGTCGCTAGAGCAAACCTATCAAACTATGTTTCAGGCTTACAGCAATGTATTTAATCGATTAGGCTTAAAGTTTCGCGCAGTAAAAGCCGATACTGGTGCAATAGGCGGTGATGGTTCTCATGAATTTCATGTGCTTGCTGACTCGGGTGAAGATGGCTTAGCTTACTGTGACACTTCTGATTACGCGGCGAACGTGGAGTTGGCGGAACCGATGTCATCTAAACGCGAACGTGAAGTAGCAAAAGAACAGTTGCGAGAAGTTGAAACGCCTAAACAAACTTCTTGTGAAGATGTGGCGGCATTACTCAACATCGGCATTGAGCATACAGTAAAGGCAATTGCGCTGGTTGCGAACAATTTAGAAAGCACTGATGGCCAATTTTACCTGGCTTTATTGCGTGGTGATCATAGTTTGAATGAAGTCAAAGTTGGTAAGTTAGCAGGATTGTCTGACTTTAGATTTGCGACTGAAGAAGAAATCCGTGCAAACCTAAATTGCCCGCCAGGCTTTATTGGCCCAGTTGGAGTTGATGTACATGTAAAGGTGATTGCAGATAAAACCGTAGCCGTAATGAGTGATTTTGTGTGTGGCGCTAATAAACCAAAACATCACCTGATCGGTGTGAATTTTGGCCGTGATTTGCCAGAACCAAGCATAGTAGCTGATGTTCGCAATGTAGTTGAAGGCGACCTTAGCCCAGATGGAAAAGGGTCACTTTCGCTTTGCCGTGGCATTGAAGTCGGGCATATATTTCAATTGCGAACTAAATATTCAGAAGCCATGAATGCAACTTATCTGGATGAAAATGGCCAAACGCAGGTGATGGAAATGGGTTGTTACGGCATTGGTGTTTCGCGTATTGTGGGCGCAGCGATTGAGCAAGGTAATGATGAGCGTGGCATTATCTTTCCCGCCAGCATGGCACCGTTTGGAATTGTGATTTGCCCGATTGGCTACGATAAATCAGAAGTCGTTAAATTGGCCGCGAGTAAATTGCATGACGAACTGCTAGCTGCTGGTGTGGATGTATTGCTGGACGATAGGGGTGAACGCCCAGGTGTGATGTTTGCTGAAGCCGACTTAATGGGCATACCGCATCGTTTAGTAATAGGTGAGCGTGGTTTGGCTGAAGGTGCAGTTGAATATAAAGCGAGAACGGCCGGCGAGGCACAGTCAGTGCCATTGGCTGACTTAGTTGAGTTTTTACAAAGAGTGGCACTATAATCCAGCATGTTTAAAGTTATTCAAATTGCTTTGCTTGTTTTGTTTGGAACTCTAGTTTCAACTATTTGCTTTGCTGGATCGCAGGTTGAAGAGCCGTTATCAAACAGTGTAAAAGCATTAATGCAGCGCAGCATTAGTGACAAAGCAGTGCCTATGCTTACTTTCGCAACGCCAGAAGAAGGCAATGCATGGTTAATTGAAATGTCGCAGCGCCTTAAAAAACGCATTCCAGATGACATCTATCGTGAAGACTTTTTGCGTACCGTGCATTATGAAGCAACTCGCGCAGGGCTTGATCCGCAAATGGTGCTAGGGCTGATTCAAGTGGAAAGCGGCTTCAAAAAATACGCATTGTCATCGGTGGGTGCCCGTGGGTTCATGCAGGTGATGCCATTTTGGGTACGTAGTATTGGTGCAAGTGATCATAATTTATTTCATTTGCGCCTTAATTTACGTTATGGCTGCACAATTTTAAGACACTATTTGGACATCGAGCATGGTGATTTGTATCGTGCGTTAGGTCGATACAACGGCAGTTTGGGTCGGCCACAGTATCCTAATTTAGTGCTTGGCGCTTGGCGTAAAAACTGGGATTACACACGTAAAAATTGGAATTACGCACCAAAAAATATCTGAAAAATGGATATTTTCATGTTTATCCTACCTTCTGCACAACATTAGTGCAAAAAAGTACTGCAAAAAAGTTTACATTTTTGTGAAAATCATTCAGTATGCCTCTTGCGTTTATATGTTTAGGGCGACTTAATTACACTATTACAATATGCCCTGCGTATTTCGTTGCTATTCGAATCAACTTGCTACTCAATATAATAATTAGGAGAAAAGTATGTCGAAATTAACTGCATTAGCACTAAGTATTGCTGTATTAGGAGGTGTATGGGTATTTTTGGCTTTAGGGCCGCTAGCAGGATCGGTATTAGTTTGGGCAGGGTTTATTGCATGGGGTTGTTATTTTCATACGGGTGGTGATAACGCAGCACTTCAAAAAACTATTGTTGGCATGATTTATGGTGCGGTGGTTGCAGGTATTGCATTATTCCTTGTCGTCAATAATCCACTAGGTCTGCCGGCTGCTGTAGCTGCGCCTGTATACGTTGCGGTTACAGTGTTCTTCCTGGTCATTGTTGCAGGACAAAGTTTGTTGTCTGTTGTGCCAGCAAATGTATATGGTTATGCCGCTACAGTTGCTTATGCACTGCAAACGCCTACTGCGGATGGCGTTGGCCCTTTGGCTAGCCTGGCTGCTGCAAACCTAAGTAACCCAGTACTGTTGCTATCGTTGTCATATGTGCTTGGTGCAGTTTTTGGCATGGCTTCTGGCAAACTTGCTGGAATGCTGGGTAAGTAAGCTGGACAAATAAAATTAATGAGTTTTTATCATTAATTACAACTAGCAAATAAAAAACCGCCATCATGGCGGTTTTTTATGGCCTGTAATTTAAATTGTGTAAATATTAAGCAGGCTTATAGTTAGTTGGCTTTTAGTACCTTAAAGCCATAATAAGTACCAAATTCACCCTCTGACTCGTGATACACAAACATCATGTCATTGGCATAACCAGCGCCATTAAAATGGTTATGTGAGCGCAATTTTAAGTCTTTCGGCAACTCACTTTTACCCACGTACTTACCGCTCAAATCAAAAATCAATACTGCTTTGTGATCTATATCAAGCAGCTCAAGTTCTTCACCTTTTACACCACTGTAAGCAACAAAGTAATCACTAACATCGTCATATGCTACGCCCGCTTTGGCAAAATCCAGGGAGATTTCGCTGATTTGTTCGCGCACTTTTGGGTCAACAACCAATACTTTGTTACTACGCCCTTGTTTTGCATAATATTGTTTAGTCTCTGGGTTGTAGCTTGGCATGGTGTTGGCGTCACCAAAGGCAGGGTTGAAGCCAAATAAATCGGCAGACGTGTCTTTCAGATCACCAGCTTCTGTAAGGTCAATAGAGAATATTCCTGTGTTCGGTGAGAAGCCACCAAAGCTGGAAATATTGTAGGTAATAGTTTCAAGTTTACTGGTGTTAGGGTTGTAATAAATCGAGCGGTTGTCATAGCCTGGACGAGATGAATTAACATATTTACCTTCATCGTCGTAAGCGTGAATGAGAGATTTAGACATAGGCGCTTCCATTTCGCTACCCATTGGCGCTAATCCACCATCTGCAATGTAATAACGTTTTAAGCCAGGAATATGCGCCACAGTCATTGGGCGAGTGCTTGGCTTTTGTGCCAGCGGGATTTTAATGCCAACTTGAGCAATTGCCAAAACTCCTGCATGCACAGGTTGAATTGCTACTGTTAACGCGATAGAAAATAATACTGTTGAAATGCGCATGAATACTCTTTCTTAATGGGTCGTCTTTAAGTGATGCTTGGTTTTAATAATACCAAGTTTAGTCAAAATATGGGTTACATTTATTCCATTGTTTTTAGCCTGACAATTTTAGGCAGTTATTCAATACCTTGTTTTTCAATCAACATCGCGTCACCATAACTAAAAAAGCGATACTGTTGTGTTATGGCGTGTTTATAAGCTTTTTGAATATGCGCCATGCCGCCAAATGCGGACACTAACATGAGTAGCGTGCTTTTAGGTAAATGAAAGTTAGTAAACAAACGATCTACCACCTTAAAGTGGTAGCCAGGCGTAATAAATATACTTGTTTCGCCATTGCCTGCTTTTAACCCGCCGTGTTGTGCTGCACTTTCTAAAGCGCGCATAGCGGTTGTACCAATAGCAGTCACTTTTCCGCCACGTATTTGAGTTTCGGCGATCATATCAATGGTTGTCTGGGAGATATTGTAAAGCTCGCTGTGCATTTTATGTTCCAAAATATTATCTGTGCGCACAGGTTGAAAAGTCCCTGCACCCACATGTAACGTTACATAGGTGATATCAATGCCTTTTTGTTTCAGTTTATTTAACGTGGCATCGTTAAAATGCAAGCCAGCCGTAGGGGCAGCAACAGCACCTAAATGTCTGCTAAACACAGTTTGATAACGTTCTTCATCCTCGCTGGTGGCTTTATGCGTGATATAGGGAGGCAAGGGTAGCGCTCCATGCTGTTCGAGCAAATCCAGCACAGAAGTTTCACTTAAAAAACGCAGTTCGAATAAATCATCATGACGTGCGGTTACTTCTACATCAAATGCATTAGATAATTGTAATTGACTACCAATTTTTGGCGCACGTGAGGCCCGCACGTGTGCGTATGCCGTTTGTTGGTTGATAACGCGTTCTATCAATACTTCAACGTTGCCACCCGTATGCTTATGGCCGAATAATCGCGCCTTGATCACACGGGTGTCGTTAAACACCAGTAAATCCCCAGCTTGCAAAGAGTCAGGTAAATCCACAAACATTTTGTCGGTTAAGTTACCATCGGCTCCATTAAGGTGCAGCATGCGGCTAGCGGTTCTGTCAGAGGTTGGATGTTGTGCAATTAATTGAGCTGGTAAATAAAAATCGAAATCTTGTGTTCGCATAAGTTTCTTAAGCTTGCTATAATAACGTCATCGCAATTATACAGTAATGTATTTTCACAAGCCGGGATGGCGGAATTGGTAGACGCACGGGACTCAAAATCCCGCGTTGGCGACAACGTGGGGGTTCGATTCCCCCTCCCGGCACCATTTACATGTTTTCAGCAATTTCTCTTTAGTACCCAATATTTCCCACTAATCGGCGTCCAACCGTTTCCACTTTATCGATTTGCGGAGCGTGATTTCCGCCGTTAGGAATAGAGGCTTCTGGAGATTGATTTAGAACGTATACATCAGGGTAGCCATGAACTTGTCGGCGTCGCGTTTGCGGCTGGCGTTGGTAGTTAGACAGGTGGCCGCTGCACCGGTGTAGCAGTCGTCTTCGCTGAAGCTGAAATATTCCAGCTTGCCACTCCAGTTCTTGCCGTAGCTGTAGGCAGCAATCAGGTCTAGTTCCTTGCCATAACGGTTGCCATTAATGGCGCCTCCAGTAGTTTTGAAGTCTCTGTCGGAATTTATCCAATGATATTCGGCCGATAGTTGTACATCAAACACTTTGCCATTAAGTGTCAGGAAGGTATCTTCTATACCTTGTTTTGGTGTGAGCAGGAAAAAGTCACCTAATCCCTGAAATAGGTGCCCGGTAGCCAGTGGTGTTTGAAAACCGTACAGGCTATCGTTGCTGGAGAGGAGTTCCCGATCCAGTCGCACAGACCAGTTGCCTAAGCCTGCACCGGCACCTAGACGCCAATAGTGGGCGTCAATCCGGCTGTCGCCACCACGATAGTCGTCCTGTTTGGCGTATTCGGCGGTATAGAGTAGCTTCCAGTCGCTAGTGACTTTGTGGCTACCATCGGCACGCAGCCCAAAGGTTTGGCTGGAGTTGTCATCAAGGCCAGTGCCACCGTGGGCCGTATGTGCGTTGTTGCTGTAGGCGTTAAAGCCGTTAAGGGGCATGTTCTGGAAATAACCGTAGCCAGTCAGGCTCTCGGTTGGCGAATATTTCCAGGTGGCATGAGCAATATCCACGTTGCCGTCACTCAAATACTGGCTGGTGATACGCCTTAGACCCTCAAAGTGGGCGGCATAAATTTCGACATCCTGAATGCTTTTATTCTCTATGGCAATACCATCAAAGACTTGCATGAGCTGGCGGTATTCGACATTACCAACAAAACGTACGTTATCGAGCTTTACTGATTGACGACCAACGCGAACCTTGGTGTCTGGCAAACCAGTCCATTCGAGAAACAGCTGATTGATTCCGGTGTAGTCAGGGTCGACAACCAGGGGATATTTTTTCTTATCCGCCGGAGTGGCAACACTATTGCCAAAGAGGTTGCTGGTGCCATCGTAAAAACTGTCATTGAGATGTGTGACATTGATTAATTGCGCTGCGATGCTGAAATTATTGAAAGGCCGTGTTTGCCAGCCGATCAAACTGCGGAGTGTCCATGCGTCCGCTTCATCAAGGTTCTTGGTCGTGCCAGCAACGACGCCATCCTGATCGACGTTTTCATAACGCAGACGGAAGTTGGTCATGGGCTTACCCATGGTGATGGCCTCCATCAGCGTTGCTGGTGCTACGGCCTTGGTGGCATCTTCCGCTAAAGTGGGCAATGCGTACATGGCAGTAATTGCAGACAGTAAGTAAATGTTCAATGAGCGATTCATATCAATATCCTATAGTGTTTAAAATGTATTTTTCTGGGTCTGGCTTGGCATGCACGTCAGGCTGGAGGCTTGCCACTTTATCGTCAGACGCTAGTTTATCGGTAGGCTTGAACCAAGCTAGTTTCTCTCTAAGTTTGACTACTTCGCCGATAATAATCAAACAGGGCGACTTGAGTTTGGCTGCTTCCACCAGATTGTTAAGCGTAGCGAGGGTGCCTGTTACTACTTTCTGTTTTTGGGTTGTGCCTTGTTGTATTGCTGCAGCAGGCATGTCTGGATTCTGTCCGTTTTCGATTATTTTATCGCAAATTTCCGCTAGACCGCCGAGTCCCATGTAGATGACGACCGTCTGGTAGGGGTGAGTGAGCGCCGCCCAGTCGAGATTTACTGTGCCATCTTTCAGGTGCCCTGTAGTATACAGCACAGATTGAGCATAATCGCGGTGCGTAAGCGGGATGCCAGCATAGCTTGATACGCCATTGGCAGCAGAAATGCCTGGCACCACTTGAAATGGGATGCCCCAGGCTGCAAGTGTCTCAATTTCTTCACCGCCACGCCCAAAGATGAACGGGTCGCCACCCTTTAATCGCACTACACTTCTGCCTTGCAAAGCCAGTTTAATTAAA
>CXWL01001336.1_pt1 | contig 16586 bp, 15 predicted proteins | sample 590931 | NCBI WGS metagenome assembly CXWL01 (sample SAMEA3498368, study PRJEB10139) | groundwater metagenome | biome: water well; material: biofilm material | place: Germany | collected 2015-04-27 | reverse complement strand
GCGCAGAGCGTTGGCGACAGGTTTCAGCTTGGCGGCATATTCATAGGCGGCTTCCGGGTCATGAATCGAGCAGGGACCGACAATGACAAGCAGGCGTTCACGGTCCTGCCCATGGAGGATATTCCGGATGGCCTTTCTGGTTTCCACCACGAGGGCAGCCGCTTGGTCGGTAATCGGGAGCTTGGTCTTGATCTCGCGTGGGGAAGGCAGCGGTTTGATTTCAATGATATGTTGGTTGTCGAGAGGTCTCTGCATGGTTCTGCCTTTTCTCACCTGAGAATTGCCGTCGATCACATGGCTGGGACGATGCTTGCTCGAAGGGCTCTGAATATAGCTGATATTGCAGGGAATATCCACAGGAGGAGATCCCTGAAGGCTGGAATGCTCGGCTGGGCCCCCTGTCCATCGTTTGACAAGCCGCGAAGGCCTATGATACTTAGCTCGCCCCGATGACTCTCCCTACGTCCATACTACGTTTACCCTGCATCCTACGGGGTACTGTGGTGATCGGCCTCGTCCTGCTCTTGCTGGCCATTGCTCCGTTCGCCGTGGCACAGGACGTTCATCACGAGTTGGCGGCGGCCGATCACGATGGGCACGAGCATTCCGATACCGACCTCTGTCAGTGGGTGCAGCATCACACGTCCGGCTCTCTCGACGTCGGCGCCCCACTCCTCACGGCCTGTGAACTCGTTAAGACATTCGAGTTTCCGGCTGACTCAGTTCTTCTCTCTTTCGAACTATCCACTCCCGGTCCTTCTCGCGCTCCTCCCTGCAGCTAATCACGTCGATTCACTGTGCACCATCCTTCAACGGCTGTTGTCGATCAGCCCGCTCAGGGGTGGGGCGTCTTATTTCATGTGATTGCTGGAGGACTTCATGCGACCAATCGGTTGGCATTTCATTATTCGTGCGGTCTGTTTCTGTGCCTGTCTCACGCTATTTCATCAGGGTCATGTCGCAGCGGCTGAGCCCAATGTGATCACCGGATCTGTTCAGAATCAGGATCTTCGGCGAGTGGGGCAGGTGCTTGTCGAGGTGAAGAATCAAGAAGGTTCGTTGGTGACGACCGGCGTTTCAAACGATGCAGGAGAGTTCAGCATTCCCGTTCCTGCCGATGGCACCTATTCGCTCAGTGCCGTGCAAGATACCTATCGCAGCGAATATATCGTGCTCAAGATCGGGACCGAGGCCCCCAACCCCATCACCCTCACCCTGTCCAAGACGAGGGAGATCGCGCTTGAAGTGCGGTCTCCCCTGGCACCGATTCAATATAAGGCGTCGAGCGAGACCTATTCGATCAGCCGAAAAGACATCGAGGAGTTGCCGCGCGGCAACAATGTCGAGTTGCACGATGTGCTGGTGACGATCCCGAGTGCCGCCTATGGCGCGCTCAAACAGGTGCATATCAGGCAGGAGCATGCGAACTTGCAGCTTCGCATCGACGGCGTGCCGATTCCTGATACCGTGTCCACCACCTTCTCCGATGTGATTTCGCCGCGGGCTTGGGAACGGGCGGATATCACTCTCGGCGGCATGGAGGCGCAGTATGGCAACAGGACCGCCGCGGTAATGGATATCACCACCAAAAGCGGCACCAAGCCAGGGTTCGGGTCTGTTCAGATGTTTGGTGGGTCGAACAACACGGTTAATCCCTCGTTCGAATATGGGGGTACGATCGGGGAGAAGTTCCGGTTCTATGTGATGAATAGCTATACCTCGACGAATCGCGGGATCGAACCGCCGACGCTGGGCCATTCGATTTTTCACGGACAAAGCGAGCGGAATCAGACGTTCATTCGCGGCGATTATCAGCACAATAACTCGAACAACTTCTCCTGGGTATTTTTGAATTCGGTGGCCAAGTATCAAATCCCCACGTCCCCGAACGGAGCGCTCGATCCCAGTGGGACGATAGTGCCGCTCCTCCAGGCGAGCCGGCCGGGATTTACACCGGTGGCTTCTCAGGCCATCGATGAAAATCAGACTGAAAATAATCAATATGGCCACATGGTGTGGCGGCACGATGTGAATAGCAGCAATTTCTTCAGCCTCTCCGGTTATGTTCGTCATACTAGAGCCACCTTTCGGACGGATCCATTTAATCTACTCGCCTACACCGCCGATCCGGCTGAACCCTTCTCGGCTGCCAATCAGGACCGGAGCGCCTATTCGAGCGGCATCCGGTTCGATCACACCTACATTTCGAGCAAGGAGCATGTGGTCAAAGCCGGATTTCAGGTCGATCGGACGCAGGCCGTGAATAAGACGAGATTGTTTACTTTTGCAGATGACGGGGCGGGCAATCCGACGGGAGATGTCCTGAGTCTCAACGCGGACAATCGGCTGATCGGCTGGCGCCAGGAGTTCTGGATTCAAGATCAGTGGAGCCCGAACGAGCGCTGGACGTTCAACCTCGGCGTACGAGGAGATGCCGTACAGTATCTTCGAAACGAAGGGCAGGTCAGTCCGCGGGTCGGGGCTACCTATAAGGCCGATCGGGCTAACGTGTTCCATGCCTTCTACGGACGACAGTTTACGCCGCCGAATCTCGAGGCTATTTCTTTTGCCAAGCTCAACACGGGCGGTACCAAAGCGGCGCCGGAAGATACGACGAACAATACGGTTCGAGCAGAACGGGCCCATTATTTCGAGGTCGGGAGCTACCACGGTCTCTCGCGCTGGGCGACGTTGGAGTTGACCGGGTATTACAAGCTGGCCAATTTCCTGGCGGATGCGGGCCAGTTCGGCACCACGCCCCTGTTGAATTACTTCGCCTTCGAACGGGGTTGGACCAGAGGTATCGATGGAGCCTTGAAGCTTCAACTGATGGACAGCGTGACGGCCCGAGGCAATGTGGCTTGGGGGCAATGTAAAGGGTATGGACTGCAATCAGGACACTTCCTGCTCGAAGCTGCCGAGATTCACGACATCAATTCAAAGGGCGGGGTAAATTGCGATCACCAACAGACCCTGACGAGTTCGGCCGTGGTCGCCTATCGCTTCTTGGAGCGGACGACGCTCACGGGCCAGATGTTGTTTTCGTCGGGGTTGCGGACATCGGAAGAAGGCGGCAAGACCAATACGACCCATAGCCCCTCGTATACGACCTATAACATGTCTCTTACGCATGTGATCCCACTGCCCTGGGACGGGCAGAAGTTTCTGGTGGGGTTCGATGTGGTGAATCTGTTGGATCAGAAGTATTTCATCAATCAGGGGGAGGGGAATATCGGACTGGGTGTGTCTCACGCGGGGATGCCGCGGTCGTTCTTTTTCCGCGGCCAATGGTTCTTCTAACCGGATGCTGAAACGGGCCATCAACTGCGTTCTCGTCTCGTACGAATCCTCAACGTACCCCAAAGGGTACGCCTCCGGTTCGTGCGTCGCCTGCGGCCTTGTTGTCTGGCCCGTTTGAGCCTCCGGTGGGGAAATCTATCGTACTCAGTCGCCGGGCTCCCTGCGGCCTTGCTGGATGACCTTGTTGGGCATCTGGCGGGGAAGTTTCTGGACCTTATGCGCGGGGCTGTGACCGTGCGGACAGGTGCTTTGAGTCTCCTGCCGAGGAGTCGCAATGGATGCGTCGCCTGCGGCCTTGTTGCCTGGCCCGTTTGAGCATCCGGCATTTAATAGGGTAGGATGTGCACATGATAAAACTATTTCTTGCGATATCCTTTGCGGTAATGTTGGCCTGGCCGATCGCTGCATTTGCGGTGGCCGGTGACGAGGCGACGCATGCGGACGATCATCATGAAGATGTGCTGGAGCTGCCTGAGGTCCATGTGCATGGTCTTCCGCTCAACAAGGACCAGCAGCTTGGGCCGGTTCCGAAAGCCACCCCCTGGCCGGCCATCCCGTCGGCCTTGGACGGCAAAGAACTCGATGATTGGATGAAGGCCCGCATGTTGGTTTCCAAAGATGCGACGGTGACAGTCGTAGTGTTGGAGCCGGCCAAACATCGGGAACTGACCATCGCCGGGATGGCTGCGCTGAAGAAGTGGACTTTCGATCCCCAGATGAAAGGTGATGAGCCGGTTGATGGGGAGCTGACCGTGCGTATTCACTTTCGAACGAGATAAGTGCTGGAAGGCCAGAGGCATGAGGCATGTGGCGAGAGAAAAGCAGGTGAAGCAGGCAATTCCTCTCGCCTCTCGCCTCATGCCTCTGGCCGCCGGTACCCTATGAGCTGGGACGAATCTTTCTTTCGCGTCATCAATGGCCTCGCCGGTCAGTCGGCCTGGGTCGACCAGCTCGCACTCTCTCTTTCCAACTCAAGTCTGCTGTGGGTTCCCTGCATCCTGTTGGTCTGTTATTGGTTGTGGCTGTCCTGGCGCGAGGTACTATTGTGTGCGCCGGTCCTGGCTGCGACGATTGGGATCGCCGATTTTCTTGGTGCCCGCCTGAAGCATCTGGTCGCGCGGCCTCGCCCCTGTATGTCGCTGCTGGACATTCAGCATGTGGAAGCTGCATGCGGAAAAGTCTTCAGCTTCCCCTCCAACCACGCGATCAATACCGCGGTCGCCGCTGCGTTCTTGCAGGTCCTCTATCCTCGTTCAGGCTGGGTGAGTTGGCCGTTGGTCGGGCTGATCGGTCTATCGCGAGTCTATATCGGGGCTCACTATGTCACGGATGTGGTGGGAGGCTGGGTGATCGGTGGATTATTGGGTGCCGGTGCCGCCTGGCTTTTGCTGCGCTGGCCGCGCGTTCGCGCTTCCATGACCAGGCCCTGATTGGCGGGAGGGTAGCATCGCTGATGGCGATGCTGCGCGAAGGTCCGGTCTCACTTCAGTTGGGCCATCACGTACAGATCCTGTCCCTCGCTTGAGGCCCAGTAATACCATCCTGCCGGATATAGAGCCACTCGGAGTGGAAATTTCACGATAGCCTTGAGAAATTTCGGAAGAGGGAGGCGTTTGTAGAGACTCTTCCTGACGCTTCGCCTGGATTCCCGATCCATCGGTCGCGGGACTAGCTTGAGTATGTCGAAGCCTGCCCTGCTCAGCAGACGTTGAAGGCCCTCTTTCGTAAATCGAGACAAGTGGTGTGGCGGGTAGTCCCATGATTCCCGGTAGATGTTCAGTTGACAGCGATCGGGATTCGGGACCGAGAGGTAGATGCGACCTGTCTGAGGCAAGAGGCGCCGCACGATCCGAAGAAAGGCCAAGGGATCTTCGACATGTTCCAGAACTTGGAAGAACGCGACGGCGGAAAACGTCTCTCCGGAATAGCGTGAGGAGAAGTCTTCAATGGTCGCCTCGATAACTCTCAGCCCCTTTGTCGATCCCGCGTGAGCCGCTGCCCGATTGAATTCCAGGCCCCAAGCCTCGTCGGCGATTGAACGAAGCCGTTCCAGTACAATGCCTTCGCCACATCCGATTTCGAGCATCCTGAAAGGACCGTGAGTTCTCACAGGCGTGACTACATCCTCGATAAAACGGTCGAATTCCCATCGCCATCCGTAGTATTCGCCGATGTGCGCATACCAATCAGGCGGCGCGGCTTTCATAGGGTCACAGAATTGGGTGCCGCAATCGACACATCCGTAAATCTGATATCGAAGCACGTCGCCTTTGTACGGTTGCTCATGGACACCCTTCAAAGGCAACGTCGTATGAATCGTGCCGCAGGCAGGACAGATCATGATAAGGCATTCAAGGAATAGAGGTTTCCAGTCGGTGCGACTTTCGGAATAGTAGGACCCGGTCACGCACGAGCAGCCCTGTCGCGCTTCCCAATTTTATGAAGCCGGATATTGTGTGTGCCGAATAGCGATCGGTCGATCTCATGGTCGCGGCTTTGTCATATGAGCCATGTGCTTCCCTTTCCGTGAGGCGTACCATTCTCGCAGCCCTGGGATATAGGATAACCCCCAGCGGCGTAAGGTGTTCAAGGCCCAGGGATTATGGCCAAGCGATTGTCTGAGAAATTCACGCGCTGCCTGATATTCCCCGGCCCGCAGATAGTATCTGCCGAGGTCTGCGTATACCGCGGCAGCCTGCCTCCTGAGGATAGCCAGTTTGCTGGGATCGTCCTTCCACATCTCTGTCAGGAACCGACAGAGAATCGGCCAGCTCTCTGCACGCCGTTCACGATCTCTGTGGAGTTGAGCCGGATGCGTTCGGTATTGCACCAGGCTACGGTCGATATGGTGCATGCGAGAAGAGGATCCCATCCGGATAAACAGCTCTGCATCTTCNNTCAGGATAACCGTCGATGGGAAAAGAGGGGTTGGGTGATTGAACATGAGAGGCGTGAGTACATTGTGCCAGTCGATCGGGGGCCTCGGCCGTCCCATCTCGTCGATATAATCCATCTCGGAAAAAAACAACGCAACCTGTGGGTAGGTCATGATCGCGTCGGCTTGAACGGCTAGCTTCTCGGCGTACCAGACATCGTCCGCATCGAGGAACGCAATCCAGTCACCACCGGCTTTCGATACGCCAACATTGCGAGCGACGGCTGGCCCTTGATTCGGTTGGCGGTAGTACGCGATAGGACCAGCCGCCATTATTCGACGTACGACATGCTCCGTGTCGTCCGACGAACCGTCATCTACGACGATGATGTCGCTCGGCGGATAGGTTTGAGCCAGAACGCTGAGTAGGGCTTCCGCAATAAACCGTCCACTGTTGAAAGCGGGAATGACAACACTGATCTTCAGCATTTTGATGTCACCCTGCAGAGGGTTTCCCGTTGTAATAGGCAGACACAATGATGGCCCGCCTGGTTGTGACGGCTGCGAACCATACGGATGCGACCGAAGCCATAGGGCGACCAAAGCTCGTGGCGTTGGACGATCTTAAATCTCGGATCCTGTATGCAATTGAACCAACGCGTTTAAGTCGCTATATTTTACATTTTCTGCTCCTTGTGTTTTCGGAAGTCAAGAGAGCGAGCGTGAGGGCAGGGAGAAAAACAAGAGGATCGATCATGGGGGGAGAAGCTAACGGAGTGGTCGTGTGGTTTACGGGACTCTCTGGCTCCGGGAAAACGACACTCTCCATCATGCTGAAAGAAGAATTGTGTCGGAGGGGATATCGCGTAGAAGTCCTGGATGGGGACGACATCCGCCAAAATCTGAGCAAGGAGCTAGGATACAGCAGAAAGGATCGGGACACGAACGTGAGGCGTATCGGCTTCGTGTGCCGGTTACTGAGCCGTAACGGAGTCATCGCCATCGCGGCGGCAATTTCTCCGTACCAAGCAATTCGGGAGGAGGTTCGAGCGGCATGTCAGGACCGGTTCGTCGAGGTCTATCTCGATTGTCCTCTCGACGTGCTGATCCGTCGGGATGTGAAGGGATTGTACCGGAAGGCGTTGGTCGACGAGATTCAACACTTTACCGGCTTGTCCGACCCCTATGAAGTACCCGCGCATCCCGAGATCGTCGTCCCGACCAGCCGAGAGTCTCCGGATGCCAGTTTGGCCCGGATACTGGGACGGTTGGAAGAGTTGGATCTGCTGCATCGGCTGGGACGTATGTAGCGGAATGAATACATCTCAAGATCGACTATTTTCCATCGTCATTCCCGCCTTCAACTACGGGCACTACTTGGCCCGTGCGATGGAGTCTGTGCTCGCGCAGTCAGGAGATGATTATGAGCTGATCGTCGTCGACGATGGTTCGAGCGACCATACTGCGGATGTGGTGAAATCGTATCAGAATGGCTCCAGCCCCCTTACCTACGTCTTCCAGCAGAATCGCGGCCTCGCCGCAGCCAGGAATCTCGGCGTGCAGCTATCGAAGGGCGAGTATCTGTTGTTTCTCGACGCAGATGATGCCCTTGTGCCTTCAGCGCTTGCGTCCTTTCGTTCAGCGGTCGGTTTTCAGCGTGCGCTGGATTTTGTCCTGGCCGGACGGATTGTCGTTTCCAGTAATGGCCGGGTCAAGGACGTTCCGGCGAACCCCCTGTGCTCCATGAGGTCCAAGAATTTTCTTTCTTTCTTGCGGTCAATACCTATCGCTGTCGTCAATGGCAGCAACATCGTCCATCGGCGGATCTTTGAGCGGCTTAGGTTTCCTGAGTCTGTCCGTCTCTGGGAGGATCGGGTGTTCTATGGTCAGCTCTTTGCACTGTATTCGGGCTCGTCCATCGCTGATCCTGTTGTCACGATCTACAGGCATGATGACAGTCTCAGCCACAACGTGAATCTTATAAAGCGGGATGGTCACAAAACCGTCGATCTACTCTTCGATCCAGCTGTACTCCCGTCCGACCTCATGTCGTTTCGCTCTGAGTATGAGGCCGTGACCCAACGCATGCTGTTCGACATACTGTATGATTCCGGACTGTATCAAGAGGCCGTAGAGGTATTTGGCAAGATGATACGCGTATCGCCCAAGCAGGCCCTTACGGTACGACACGTCAGACGATATCTCAAAATGAGGCTGGCGCTTCTGTGAACAACGCAGTGGTCACGCATGGGCAAACCATTTACGGCGGATGTCGGCCTCATACCAGGCGGCACTATCTATTCCCACCAACCCGACCGGTCGAAGGACCCTGTCCGCGAATCCGGACACCTGCCTCTTGAAGTCTGCTTCGGACCGTCCGGCTGAGGGCGAGCAGACGGCATGAGTAATGGTAGAGAGGGGACAATCTTCTCCGGAGTCTGGGTATGGTCGTGAACTCATCCATCGGAACACGCTTCAGTCGAAGTCGTGTGTCCGGCGAATGTAGGTTTCCCCGATCGATGGTACAGGCAAGCGTATATCCTGCCTCTGCGGCGAGAGATTCGATCCCGGCGTTCGTATCACCGTATGGATAGAGGAGCGTGTGGACAGGCTGATTGAGTGTGTCCTCCAAGACATCGCGCGATTTCTGAAGCTCGTCCTTCGCCTCCTTCAAGGATAACTGGGTCAGGTGCGGGTGGCTCACGGTGTGAGAGCCGATCTCCATGCCCTGGCGGCTGAGATCGAGAATCTCATCCCATCCCATCAATGGGAAGTCCCATCCCGGATCCCACCGGCTTGTTCCCCCCGCTTCACGCGTGACCACGAAGACGCTGGCTGTGAATCCGTATCGTTTCAAAATCGGAAAGGCATGCTCCCTGAAGTTCGTGAACCCATCATCGAACGTGAGGACGACAGCCCGCTTCGGCGGCGTATCGAGTCCGGTGAGGTAGGGGATGCATTCCCGCAACGAGAAGGTGCGGTACCCATTGTGGGCAAGATAGGCCATCTGCTCCTCGAATCGCTCTGCCGATACCCAGAGGCGACGCAGGCCGAACGGTTCTCTGCGAACGCCCACATGATGGAATTTGAGGATGGGTAATAGAGGCATAGGACGTTTATCGCTTCTCGTATACGTCGCTGGCAGCTCTTGATGGGCCGTGACCCTGGGACGGCTGCCTGTTCAAAAGGAATCGGTAGAGTTCAAGGTGGCGATCGGCGATCGCGGACCAGCCATACGAGGCGGCCAGTTGTCGAGATTCGGTCGCCATCGCCGCAAGGTGAGAGGAATTCTGCAGCAGCCGTATCAACGTGGAGGCGAGTGAATCGATGGAGTCAGGTTCGAACAAGTATCCGGTGCGACCGTCGAGCACCAGTTCACTCAATCCCGCAGTCCTCGCCGCAACGATGGGCCGGCCGGCCGCATAACTTTCTAATGCGGCGAGACCGAATGCCTCAGGTCCTCTCGATGGAATGACGCTGCACAGCGCGTTTTGCAAAAGATAGATTTTCATGTCTCCTGTCACCCAACCCACAAACTTGACTCTCTCGGATAGGGCTAAGGCTCGGACGCGTTTCTTCAGCGCTATGTCTTCGGGGCCGGAGCCTGCCACGACGAGGACCGGCGAGTTGTCGACCGGTAGCCGTGCGAACGCTTCAACCAGAAGGTCCGCTCCTTTTTTTCGGATGAGTCGTCCGAGAAAGAGAATATAGCGAGCCGGCATGATGGTCGGTTCAAGGCTCGCTGGTCTTTGTAGGGACTTCCCCAATGTGTCTAAGTCGATGCCATTGGGAATATTCCACACGGTATTCGAACTTGGGCATAAGCGGCGATAGGTCTCGCAGGTCGATTGGCTTATCGCGACGAGGGCGTCGGCTTCGGCCAACGCACGACAAGTCCTGTCGTGAAGAAACGATTTGTCTGGCCGCAAGAGTTTTGCTTCCAACCCGCCTGCGTGATTTGTCATGACGAGCGGGGCTCCAATCCGCTCACGACACAGTGCTCCGAGATAGCCCGCGGGGTAGATTCCATGGCAGTGGAGGATGTTAAATCGATACGTTCTGAATGTCCGCAGTAGAAACCATCGATACCAGGACACAAAATGGCGAGTCGACACAAAACGGGGGTGCCGAACAACCGGATAGGGACGGTTTTCATCTGCCTTTTTTTCATCTCGTCCTGCCCCAGGCGTGAGAACGAGGACCTCCTGGCCTTTCCCGATAAACTCACGTGCCAGGGAGTCGACCACGATCTCTTGTCCCCCTCTTCGGGGAAGCGCCGTCGTCGTGTAGAGACATATCTTCAGGGGACTGCCTGGTGTCGTGTCGCCCCCGGTGCTGGTGAATCCAATCGACATTCTATGCGATCAGACTGGGTTATACCCGAATGTCGGATGGGGGAATAAGTGTGTCATAGCCGTAGTGTTTCATCCATTGGCTGTGCCGGACTTTCCGGTAGAGATCCAGGAGGTCGTCGTGCGTCCGGAAGGCATAGGACCGTTCCCTGTTGACGGTTGCGACGAGGCCGTCGATACGATCGTCCATCTGCTTGTCGAGCCCGCAGAATCTACGGAGTTCCAGGAGGTGTTGTGTCGGTTCTGCGAGGAAGTCTTCGTAGCGAATAACCAGCTTTCGTTCTTTGAGTGGTGCAAGCACCTCTTCGGCCATGGCCATCGATTCTTCCCACAGGGAAAATGCACCCTCCAGAAATAAACATCGCGCGGCCCCTTTGAATCCGCAGCGCTCCAGAGAGCTCCGACGGTTGAAGAGTTGTAAGGCCTGCTGGGCTCGTGCCCGTCTCTTCGCCATTGTCTTGCGTTCCATGATCTGAAGACTGCTGGCAACGTCGACCCCGTTTCTGACAATGTAGACGATCTTTGCCGAAGGAAATATCTTCAACCAAAGCGGCAGCGTGAAGATCGTTCGTGGGTCTTTCCAGCCCCACGGCTGGTCATAGCGAGCAAGCGATCGGAAGCGCAGGAATGCCGCCCAACCGAGAAAGTCGGAGATTCTCCAGGAGCGTAGATCGGCTTCCATGCATTGGATCGTTTCGGCCATTGCAGCAGGGTCTTGATAGAGATAGCGCATGGGGAACGGGTTGTCCCAGTCGCCATGGACCTGTTTCACGATGGTGCGGTTCATCGTGAAAAAGAATCGCGCTTCGAGGTCTTCGACGACGTTCTTGCCGAGAAAAAGCCCCAGCCGGCCCAGGAGCGACGCAAGCAACGTCGTGCCGGACCTGGCCATGCCGGTGATAATGACTGGTGTATGGACGCATTGGATCGACATAAGTAAATCGGATCTTGGCTCGGCTACGTTCTACGGGAACGCACGCCCCCTCGAATCGTTGCCTTGGCGGCCATTTTCAGGACTTTCCATCGATATTTCAACGTGGCGGGGCCACAGGGAGGAAACGGTGAGCCGGGAATCTGAGTCAGAGAACCGGTCGTCTGATCAATGCTGAATCCTGAGACCGAATCGGATTTTCTATTGGGGAGATAGAGGAATCTCCCAAAAGGATCGATAACCGGTTCTCTCGGATAGGTGCCGGGTAGCGTTGGAGAGCCGGTTCGAAATGGTGAGCGAGGGACTGGTTCGAGCGCGCCCGTGATCGGATCAATTATAAACCCGTGAATTTCGTTGGAGTCGTAACTATTGATGTACAAGAAGGCTCCCGTTGGATCGAACGTCGGCCAGACAGGATAGCTGCCGGCTGCAAATGGAGAACCAGGAACGGGATCCAGGTGGCCGGTAGTTGGATCGATACGATAGGCTGAAATATTATCGGAGCCTGGATTTCCCACGTAGCCGAATTTTCCGTTGGGGTGAAGCAGCATTGCGAAGGGGCGTTTTCCTGAAGGAAAGGGGGAGCCGGGAATCTCACAGAGCATTCCCGTGACGGCATCGATGGCCAGAACGGTGATGTTGTCCGATGCACGATTGGCGGCATAGAGAAAGCGGCATGCAGGATCGATCGTCAGTGAACGAGGATCTTTCCCCACCGCGAAGGGGGATCCTGGAATGTTGGACAGTCTCTTTGTGACCGGATCGATGGAAAAAGCTGAGAGGGTGCTGGCGGTTTGATGGGCGCTATAGGCAAACTTTCCGGTGTAATCAATTACGGTTGAACGGGGGCGTTCTCCTGTGTCGATTGTACCGTGATGGACCGGAGTCAGGTTGCCGGTGTGAGGGTCGACGGTGAAGGCCGAGATCGTGCGCGAATCCCTGTTGGACACATAACCGAATGTTCCGGTCGGATCCAAACGCAGGTTCCGGGGGCGTTGGCCCACCGGGTATGGTGATTCGGAGAGTGGATCTAAGACGCCGGTTTCCTGATCAACCCGATATCCCGACAGGGTCCCTGATCCCCAATTTCCTGCATACAGAAACTGTCCGTTCGGCGTGAGGGTAATGGCCCGCGGCTGTGTTCCTGTGGGATAAGGGGAGTGCGGGAGCGGCGTCAGTGAACCGGTATCAGGATTGATAGCATAGGCGGACACGGTATTCCGGTCCCAGTTCGAGACATAGACGAATTTGCCGGAAGGATGGATGAGCAGATAGCGGGGCCCGTGACGTTCCGTCAGGTAGGCGATGGAATTGAATCCGACTGCTGAGGAGTCACCTTGCATGGGAATTATCCGATCGTGGCGTTCGAACGACATTCGGACCCGGCTAGTTCTTTGGTCTGGGCCAGCGGGAGCTGTCTGGTTTTCATCGCCCTGTCTCCCACGCGTTTCCACAGCCCTTCGCGGGACAACTCTTCTCTGAGGGGTCGCAGGGCATACTCACGAATAAACCGGAATCGGTCTTGTTTGGACAGTCCAATGTGGAGGACAGAGAAATAGAGACTCCCAAGATCCTTGACGATCCAACGGGTACGCCTGAACGTTCGGGCCTGTGTTCGATGGAGATCCATAAGATAGAGCGGCGGGCAACCGTCCTGCCCGTGGTTCGCAAGGTCCGCTATTCTGATTCGGATATGACACAAGTAGAGATCGCGGTGAATGAGCGAATGTGCATGAAGCCGTTTGATGAGTTGTGCGGTGCCTTGAATCAGTTCTCGTTTGAGCCGAATCTCTTGTTGAGACAAGCTTTTGCGGCCGGCCCACGCCATCAGCAGGGATTCCAATGTGACGGACTCGCCCAGATCCTCTGTTAGGAGGAATGATCGCTGCCTGGCAGGGTTGAGTCCCTGGCAGCCATACCCGGCCGGTGTGACCGTGTGAATGCCGAGTGCGCGAACGGCATGCAGGGCCGTCCATTCTACACCGGCTCCGAGCACAGGCATCTTGCCTATGAGCAGATTTTTGAAAATCTCACGCCAGCCGATGCCGGTATGGATCTTCAGGAAAAATGCCCGACCATGAGCGAGAAAACGCAGCGTGGTTCTATTCCCCGCCTGTTTCGCCACCTCTCCGGACGTCGAGACAATCTCTTCAAATTGTGATCGAGGGCCGTCGGGCCATCGTGGCGCGTTAGGAAGTAGCCAGAGCATAGGCTCGTTCCCGTGCAACAGCTTCGACAATGGCCGCCGCGTGATAGGCCCGGCTGGAGAGATCGAGGGTCTTAATAAAGTCCGCTCCATTTTTCCCCCACTGGATCCGGTGAGGCGAGGAGAGCATGTCAAAAAGTGCACGGTTCAGGCTGGCTTGTGCAAAGGGATTCGGCAAGACCGTTCCCGCATTCGCCTCGCGGATGTAGTGCGCATATCCGCAGACCTCTGTTACTACGGACGGCAATGCGTATGCCATCGATTCGAGGAGCACGGTGCCCGTGTTGTCGGTATAGGCCGGATGGATCAAGACGTCGGAGCCTACCATAAATGCAGGGATGTCAGTTTGGGGCCCACAGATCTGGATCCGGTGGTGCATGCCGAGCTTCTTGGCCAACGGGAGGAAGCTGCGGGCCCGGTTGTCTCCCACGGTGAGCAAACGGCATCGGGAGCGAGTGGCTGCCGGCAAGCTTGAGAAGGCATGAATGGCGCGGTCCAGACCTTTGGTTTTCAGGCAGGAGCCCGTCATGAGGAGGACGAATTCATCCTCCGGAATGCGCCACTGTTGACGGAACTCCCGGCGGGTTCTCGCTTGATCAGCAATTGGCTGCCGATCGGCGAGCATACTCGGAGGGAGTTGGTGGCATCGGGCCTGCTGGGTCCCGTATTGACCGATGTATTCCCGTTCCTGGGTCGTCGAGAGCATCAGGATTTGGGTCTTGGCCTGTGGATTGAATACCGCCCTCTCCAACGATCGATAGCGATGATAGCGCGGGTTGAGCCATCGCACCCACGTGAAGGGGCCTAGCCGCTCATCATGACGCCGTTGGGTGAGAGTTTCGTAACAGGGGTCTCCCGCATAGTAGACATCGAGACCCGGCATTTTATTGAAGCCGACAACCGCATCGAATTGTTCATGCCGGAGCAGCGCGCAGACTGTATTCGCGAATTGATGCACTCTCTCATGATTGGTGAGCCGGCAGACGGACACATGCTTGAGGTTCAACCCCGGAGGCACGGCGCCATCCCAGTGGGTCGTATAGACCGTGATGTCGTGTCCGCGATGTACGAGAGCCTGTGCGATGTCGAGGAAATTACGCTGGAGGCCGCCGAACGGGAAATACTTGAAAATGCAGAATGCCAGACGCATGGCTTTCTCGTTCTCGGAATGGAAAAGACATATGCTGGACGGAAGCTCGAATTGTCAATATCAAAAGCAGGGGCGATATGAACACCCGGATCTTGGCGGTGAATGGACCTGGTTTATGAGATGGCGGGTAGGCGTACCATGTCATGGATATTGCCGGTGACCGGCACGGCGCGGAATTGCCGGTCTTGTGGGTGAAGGATCATCGGCATACCGAACTTGGGCTGCATCGTGACGTGCACGAGGCGATCGATTCGGCTGTTGGGGATGACCATTACCCGAAACCGTTGGAGAATCATAGCCAGGGCCAGTTTCATCACAACCATCGCATATTGTTCGCCGACACAGGTGCGCGGCCCGGCGCTGAATGCGACATAGGCATACGAGTTCGGAGTCATGTGAAACCAGCGTTGAGGTTGAAACTGGTCAGGGTTTTCATACAAGTCGGGTAACCGGTGGGTCATATAGTGCCCAAGAATCACCCGGTCTCCACGCTGGAGCCGGAGGTTGTCAAGCTCCACCTCGCAGGTCGTTCGTTTGACGGTCAAGGGCACCGGGGGCAGCAACCTCATGGATTCATTGATCACGGCCTCGAGAAGCGGCAGTTTGTCGAGCTGTTCGCTGGTGGGGGGGCCTCCGTGCAATGTCCCCAGGAGCTCATCCTGCAGATCGGCCATGACGCCGGGATGTTGGGCGAGCAAGAATAACGTCCACGTCAGGGCGCTGGACATCGTTTCATAGCTGGCGCTGAACATGATACAGGCCTGTCCGACGAGTTCCGCATCGGTCATCTCTTGCTCGCGTTCATCCCGCTTATGTGTCAACAGCGAGAACATATCCTGCCCTCGCTCAGAGGCCGCACGCTTGTTCTCGATCATGCGGAGGATGGTCGCCTCCAGCCGCTCAGCATGTTCGTGAAGTCGCCGGTACGGAGTGCCGGGAGTATTGAAGGGCCACATCCAGACTCCCATCGAATAAGTTCGTGTGAGCCATTCTTGAATCATATGCCCCAAGGCGTATGCGGATTCGGAGTCATCCAGACTAAAGAGCGTTCGGCTGGAGATGCGCAGCGATAACGCCCGCATCTGCGGCCACATATCCAGCGCAGGCTGCGGTGCCCATTCGTCGAGCAATTCCTCAGTCGTCGCCGCTATCGTGCGGTAATAGCCTTCCACTGCCTTTCTTTGAAGAGGGGGCGCGATGAGGCGTCGCTGCCGTTGATGCGTCGATCCGGTCATTCGGGTCAGGCCATAACTCAGCCGGTGCAAGGCGGAATCGTCACGTCCGGATCCCCATCGTCGGGGAGGTCCGGAAGGACGGAATATGGTCGGATCGCCGAGGACTTGCCGGTTGAAGTCGACGCCCATTGCCAAGGCGTATATTCGTTCGGGGTGGACGAGGGGGGTGATGTTCCCGACTGAAGCCAGAAGGCCGTGTCGTCGGTAGGAGTCTCTGATGCATGCGATGGGATCGTAGAGGAATTGCGCGTACCATCGACAAGCGGCCAGTCCTCTGATAGGGGTCGAGTTGGCGCGCTCAGTCACAGCCATTCAAGGCTCCCGCTTTGACCGTCATGAAGAGACATGGGCCGAGAGGGTATATCGAATGTAGCCGGCGAGGCAAGTTATCCCGTAGCCGGTGTCAAGCCACAGTAGAAATGTCCTCTTCCTCCCATAGTAGAAATGTCCGGTTTATAAAATGGCCGCCGCCGTATGTGTGGCTTGTGTCGGCAGCAGCCGTTTGCGCCACGGATGAGCCAGGGTCGGCTTGACCGG
>CXWL01013066.1_pt1 | contig 16593 bp, 11 predicted proteins | sample 590931 | NCBI WGS metagenome assembly CXWL01 (sample SAMEA3498368, study PRJEB10139) | groundwater metagenome | biome: water well; material: biofilm material | place: Germany | collected 2015-04-27 | reverse complement strand
TGGGACGCTGACCGCGAAGCGCGCAGACGAACACAGATTTTTAAGAGCATTTGTCTGAAAAATCAATCTGTTATATTTTGTAACTACTCAGCCACCGTCATTGCGAGGGCGTTCTTGTTCTTGCCCGAAGCAATCTCCCTTTACACAAGTTGAGATTGCTTCGCCGCCAAAGAGCAAAAGCGGCGGCTCGCAATGACGGTGGCTGAGTAGTTACTATATTTTGCCCATTCTACCGGTTTGTTCCAAACAAGTTTCATACAACTGGAATATCCTCAATTAAATGAACTTAGCTTCTCGGTTTCGAAATTGAGCGCCTCCGCTTCTCCGTCGTCAAGTAATGCCGCTCTAATTTCTGCCACGATCCTTTCCCCAGAATTTGCAGGAACCATGGTAATTAAACTATTCCGATTAAGTTGTGAATCCAATTCATCCGCCAAGCGTCCCGTACCACTCAAAGCGATAACAGGGCGGCCATGCTCCAGGCTCAATTTAATATCTGTCCCGGAAACCTCCCCCCCGTTAATCAGGATCGTCACAGATCGGCTGCCTTTCGATAGAATGGTTGCGGTCTCGACAATCCAGGGTGATTCTTCACTAAAATGTTCGCCAGGAACAAGAATAAAATGGGAATAATGTTCAGCCAGCTGCCAGCGTTCCTTCCCCCACCATAAGAATTTTGTACTGGCTGGGCCGTCCGGCCAGGCAACCAACTCTTCAAGCGATATACCAACCAGTTGGAATTTATATCGATTTTGCCAGCGTACCAGACCGATCTCGGCCATCACTCCCATGTCTGTCCCTCCGCAAATGATTGAAGCATTCATATCCTCCGCAACTCTGGAGATGGCCTGAATGGCCTGCCGGGTTACTGCGGATTGTTGTTCATCGATTCCGCCACCGATCAGTACGATGACGGGGCAACTCGTCTGTAGTTGCAGTTCAGAGACGGCTTCCTCCAAATCTGAATGCTTGCGAGGAAATACACAATTTACATCCCGGCCTGGAAAACTAATCTTTTCAATACGCATAATTACCTTTCTTTCAAATGTTCAAATCATACAATCTCTCACCCACCATTTCTTTTGCCCTGAGTAAGTACACAGATTGGAGATTGCTTCGCCACTAAAACCAAGTGCGCGGCTCGCACATCGTCCCCGAATGGGGAACGACATCACTTTTTCTCAAAATCACGTAAGGTGAGCTGTTAAGAAAGACTCTTCAGATCAAGAACTAGTAAAGCAGGGCGGAACGTTCTTCGGGTTTAGCATCGGCTACATATACGCGGGTCATATATTTATCTTATGGCGAATACTCCCCAGCCGCATCATGCGGCTGGGGAGTATTCGCCTCCGCCACTTGGGGGAGAGTCTATTGCAGGAATGGCAATGCCTGCACGCTGGCACAAAACAAGGATGTGGACGCCATTGGCCAGCAGTTGAAATAAGCATAAGCAACCAATGCAATCATCAAGACAATAACGAACCCGCCGATATTGCGAAACAACTTGGAGATCGCCAGCAGGATAATTGCCCCGCCCAGTGATACTAACAAGGCAGGGATGCTATAGTTGCCCTCATTGATCGTACTGATGTTAAATAACGGGCTTAGAAAATACCCACCCACGAATGCGCCAACAATGCCCACGATAATATCGGCAATCAGACCCTGCCGATTGTTGGTCTTCATAATGACGCTGGCCGCCCAGCCGATCACAGCCCCAACGATGATCCATAAAAGGAAGTTAACCATGTTCTTCTCCTGTTGAATGATGGGATATGCGAATCTGCCATATACCTATTTGGCGCAGACTCATTAACTCACCTTACGCAGTCCGCTCTGCAGGGTGGGATACTTGCCCAAAACATCTAACGCNNCTTTGCGGCTTGGCGTTAAAATTTTCGGCAAAGAGTTCTTCCGTGCGTAAGGTCAGTCATTAACTCACCTTACGCAGAACGTCCCGAAGGTTCTCGTAATTCAGGTTTGCTTTCCAGTCAAACCTCACCGCACTAGCGCGCGGCGCAAGTGTCGGGACGGTGCGTAACATCAGTCATTAACTCATCATACAAAGAATTCTCCCCAGTCGCATCCATCAACTGGGGAGAGTTTGTCTCCACTACTTGGGGGAGATTCGTGTTGGAAAATCAGGAAATGATGTGGTTTCGCAGCGCCAGAGTCACCGCTTCCGTTCGGCTGGTCACTCCCAACTTGGACAATATATTGCTGACATGCGATTTGATCGTGGATGGGCTGACGGTGAGTCTGCCTGCGATCTGCACGTTGTTCAAGCCTTCGATCATCAGGGTCAGTACGTTACGTTCGCGCTCGGTCAGGTCTAAACCGGGTGGCGGCGGCAGATTGGCAGTCTCTACTAAAGACTGAGCAGCTTCCGGGGAGAGTGTGGCGCGGCCTGCATGTGCAGATCGGATGGCCCGCACCAGGTCATCGGCAGAAACATCCTTCAGTAAATATCCGATCGCGCCCGCTTCCAATGCATTCTTGATCAACTCCCCCTCTTTGAAACTGGTCAGCGCAATCACCTGCACCTGTGGGAACTTCTGGCGGATGGCGCGTGTGGCAGTGGCGCCATCCATGATCGGCATGACCATATCCATTAGGATCACATCGGGCAGAACCTCGTCACAAAGTTTAACGGCCGCCTCCCCGCTTTCGGCTTCGCCCGCAAGTTGCAGATCATCATAAACTTTCAGGAAGGTCGCCAGCCCGCGGCGAACCATGGTGTGATCGTCAACAAGCATCACACGAATAGGATTGGATGGAGGGATTGTCATAAAGACTCCTTTTGGGATTGGGCCCAGCGCATCATGAGTTGCGTGCCGCTTCCCACCCCGCTGACAATTGCCAGCACAGCCCCGGCAGCTTCTGCGCGCTCACGCATGATACTCAAACCATAATGCCCCGAGAACGTTTGTTGAGGGTCAAACCCCTCTCCGTTGTCACGAATACGCAATTCGATCACAGCATCCTCCTGCTTTAGATGTATCTCCACCTCGCTGGCTTTCGTATGTTTGGCGATGTTATACAGCGCCTCCTGACATACGCGATAAAAAGCGACTTGCACTTCCGCAGGCAGCGTCAAATCTTTGACAACGTTCACAACAACGGGCAGGTTGGTTCGGCCTTCGTGAGCATTCCCCAGCAGACGGAGCAAATCGCCCAGGTCTGAATCGGTCAATGTGGAGGGGCGCAGTTCTGCCAGAAGCGCGCGCATCTCTGCCATTGCTCCGCGAGTGAGGCGGCGCAGATCATCAAGAGATTGCCTTGCTTCCTCCTGATCGCGATCCCATAACCGCGGCAGGACTTCGGCAATTAATCCAGCGGAAAAAAGAGATTGGTTGACGGCATCATGCAAATTGCGCGCCAGACGCTGGCGTTCTTCCAACACAGCAAGCGTCTGCGCCTGCCCGTATAGCTCCGCATTGATCATGGTAATGGCTGCCTGATTTGCAACGCTCAGAACCAGGTCTGCATGATGAGGCGTGAAATAATTCTGCTTCTCGTGCGCCATGCCGATCCCGCCAATGATGCGGCCCCTCACTGCAAGGGGCGCCCACATCCACGATTTCATATCTTCGAGCAACACGCCAGTTCCTTTGTTAAGAAGAGCGCGCATAAATTGCGCTTGCGGTTCATCACTCCAAATGTCAGCGATGCGAATGGGGTGATGTCTGTTGAACAATGTAACAAGTGTCTCAGCGGCATTCAGGCGAATACGAATGGGCGCGGAGCCTTCCAGTTCCTGTGTCCCACGCATGGCCAGTGTGACCATGTTTGGGTCTTCTAAAGAAAATAGCCCGGCATGTTTGTATTCGATAATCTCCCGCAATTGGTCAAGGATCAACCCTGGCTGAAGTTCGAGTGTGGAGGCCAGCGTGTGAGAAATGGCAAGCAGGGTTGCCTGTTCCCGTCTTCGGGCTTCCATTTCTCGCTTGAGAATTTCTTCTGTTTGAATACGCTGGCTGACATCCCGCATAACGCTCAACAGACACGGTTTGCCGCGATAATGGATCATCGACCGGCCTGCTTCCACATAAAATGGCGAGCCATCCTTGCGTATGTGAACGATAAGCGTTTCAAGCACACTATTGGAGGCTGCTGATTTCCCCTGCTCCATGAATAAGGCGTGACTTTCAGGATTCATAAAAACCATCGGGTTCAATCCGATGAACTCCTGGCGGGTATATCCATGCATCTCACACGCAGCGGGGTTGGCTTCGATCACAACGCCATTCTTTAGATCGGATACGATCAACCCATCGCTCGCGGCTTCAAAGATAATTTGATATTCATTTTCACATCGCTGGCTCTGATACATATAACCAACTTCCTTTCACTCTTATTTCGATACACCTCTTTGATTTCTGCATTCATTCTACTGCATTAGCAGGTGATATTACATCGTTACAGGACTTACTCACTCACCTTACGCACGGAAGAACTCTTTGCCGAAAATTTTAACGCCAAGCCGCAAAGNNTTGCGTTAGATGTTTTGGGCAAGTATCCCACCCTGCAGAGCGGACTGCGTAAGGTGAGTTACTCAGTTCAAAATCTTTAACCGCGAATTTACCCTACAAGCACGATGGCGGCAATTCTTGTGGTCTTGCGTAAGCCTACGTTATTGTTTTACCGCGTATTTTGACCCAATAGTGTGTTACAGTGATATAGGCATTTTGGGGGAATTGGAGGATGTTCCATAGGGAGCACCCGTTAATATCCAGGCCCATTTACGCGGTAACAGCTCGACTAGTACCCGAAAACATGAAGATGCAGGGTAAAAGCGGCTGAATTTCGCCGCTTTTACCCATCAATTTAAAGTTGTTCGGGCATTAGTAGTAAAGGAAAAATATTTTGAATAAAAGAGAAATCGTACAAGCCATGATGGATTCCATCCAGAAAGGCGATTTCGAAAACGCAAAATCCATGCTCGCAGATGACTTTCAATTCAGCGGCTCTATCCCCCAGCCGATAGACAAGGAAGCCTGGCTCGGAATGAGCGCCAGTTTGAAGGCGGCTTTCCCGGACCTCAATTATCATTTCAAAGTAATCGGCGCCGATGGCGATGTTGTACGGTCCACTGCACAGTTGAGCGGTACGCACAGTGGTTCATTTGATCTGACAGATATGAACATGGGCATGCTCCCTGCCACAAACAAAGCCTTTTCCTCAAAAACTGAAAAGACAAAGGTAACGGTTAAAGAGAACAAGATCACCTCATGGGCTGTCGAACCAACCGACGGCGCAGGCCTGAAGGCGATCCTTGGACAACTTAGCGTCAAGTCTTAAATCGAACAAAGCTGTTGAGCGCTGAATAACTGGATTTGCACGGTGGCACAGCCGTCGGCCTGTTATGGGGTTGACGGCAATTTTTGTTTAGCGGTAATGCGGTAAGGAGAAAGTCGAATGATCAATTTGAATCTAAGTACGCTGATTTACAGACCTGTCACGCAGATCTTCGATTTTGTGAGCACGCCCGAAAATGATTTTCAATGGCAGTACGGAACATTGGCATCAAACAGGCTTTCCAGAGACGTCGGCGTTATCGGGTCTTTTTTTCGAAGCGTTGGTCATTTGATGGGGCAAAGGATCATAAGCACCTTTGAAGTGACCGAATATGAGCCAAACAGAAAATATGGGTTCAAGTCCCTCAGCGGCCCGTTAAACTCGCATACTTCCTATACTTTCGAAATGGCCGGCGGCAGTACGAAGGTCAATATATCCGCCCAGGTGAATGCAGTCAATTCGTTGCAGCTGAACGAGATCATTCTCGAAAAAAAGATGAGAAAGCAACTCAAGGAAAACCTGGCGCTGCTCAAGGAAATTCTGGAAACAAAACAAACACAGCCAGCTATTCTGGCGGCTAATTAATCGGCAATAGTTTATCAAAAGGGGTGTCTGGAAGGAAAGTAACATGGAAAAATCCACCCACTCGATCATCAAGCGCATTGCCTTTATTGGCAACTACCTGCCGCGTCAATGCGGTATTGCCACATTTACAACCGATCTTTGCGAAGCCATTGCCGAAGAGTACAAAGGCACAGCTTGTATTGCGCTGCCTGTCAACGATACTGAGGCGGGGTATGAATATCCGTCCCGTGTTCGTTTCGAACTGACCGAGAAGGATATTGAATCCTACCGCCGCGCTGCGGATTTCCTGAACATCAACAATGTGGATATGGTTTCTTTACAGCATGAATATGGGATTTTCGGCGGGAAGGCAGGCGGCTACATTTTGACCCTGCTGCGTGAATTGCGCATGCCTATCGTCACGACCCTGCATACAGTTTTGAAGGAACCCAACTCCGATCAACGCAGGGTATTGGAGGAGATCATTTCTCTTTCAGACCGTGTGGTGGTTATGAGTGAACGAGGCGCAGAATTTCTGCGGGATATATATCACGCTCCTGAAGAAAAGATCGATATCATTCCGCACGGCATTCCCGATGTGCCCTTCGTAGACCCGAGTTTTCACAAGGATCTATTTGGGGTCGAGGGAAAAAGCGTCTTGCTGAGTTTCGGTTTGCTCTCGGCAAACAAAGGCATCGAGAATGTCATCGCAGCCTTGCCCACCATTTTGGAAAAATATCCAAACGTTGTCTATATTGTGGTTGGGGCAACCCATCCGCATGTTGTCCAGAACGAAGGAGAGACGTACCGCCTGTCCCTGCAATGGATGGCTCACGAAAAGGGAGTCGAAGGAAATGTGATCTTTTATAACCGCTTCGTCAGCCTGGAAGAATTGATCCAGTTCATCAGCGCTGCGGATATCTATATCACTCCGTATCTCGACGTGGCACAGATCACTTCAGGAACGCTGGCCTATACTCTCGGAGCTGGAAAGGCTGTCATCTCAACGCCGTATTGGTACGCAGAAGAAATGTTGGCAGAGGATCGCGGCGCATTGGTTCCGTTTAGCGACCCACAGGCATTGGCTGAGAAGGTGATCGAACTGCTTGGAAATGAGTCAAGGCGCCATGCCATGCGTAAGCGCGCCTATCTTTTTGGCCGCGACATGATCTGGCCGCAGGTTTCCCGCCGCTATATGCAGGCTTTTGAACGCGCCCGCGCAGAGCGGCGTCATTTTGCCCAGGCAGAGTTTGCAGTCAAGGCGTTGGATAAGCGCGCAGGCGAATTGCCGCCCCTCAAGCTGGATCACCTGCGCCATCTCACAGACGATACCGGCATATTCCAACATGCCATTTTCACGATCCCCAATTACGAAGAAGGGTATACAACAGATGACAATGCCCGCGCTTTGATGGTCAGCGCGTTTTTGGAAGAACTGGGAAACAAGGAAGCCACGGAACTGGCGACCCGCTATCTTGCTTTCACCTGGCATGCCTTCAACGCCAAAACAAGACGCTTCCGCAACTTTATGGATTATCAACGCAACTGGCTCGAAGAGACTGGTTCGGATGACAGCCATGGCCGCGCATTGTGGGCGCTGGGTGTTGTATTGGGGCATTCAAATACGCCAACTTTGCACAACATGGCAGGACGCATGTTTCAGCAATCCCTGCTCTCCATTCTCGAAACGACCAGTCCGCGCGCCTGGGCATTTGCCTTGATCGGTATCCATGAATATTTACAGTTGTTCGCCGGTGACCGCCGTGTTGGTCAGGTGCAGGAGGAATTGGCAGGCCGTTTGTTGTCTCTTTACAAGGATAATAAGGTTGTTGGATGGAACTGGTTTGAAGATAAGCTGACATATTGCAATGCAGCCCTGTCACATGCCATGCTGGCAAGCGGACAGTCCATACCAAACCCGGAAATGACCGCTGTGGGTTTGGAGTCTCTCGGTTGGCTTGCTGAATTACAACATGCAGATTCTGAAGGAAAGCATTTTGTCCCCATTGGCTCCAACGGATTTTATCCGCAGGGCGGCGAACGCGCGCGCTTCGATCAGCAACCTGTAGAGGCGCAGGCCATGGTATCCGCCTGCCTCGAGGCCCATCGGATCACTGGAGAAAAAAGCTGGCACACAGAAGCCCGGCGCGCCTTCGAATGGTTCCTCGGACGAAATGATTTACACCTCCCCGTATATGACCCAACGACAGGCGGCTGCCGCGATGGTTTGCATCCTGATCGGCCAAATGAAAATCAAGGCGCAGAGTCCACGCTTGCCTTTCTCCAATCGCTTTTGGAATTAAGGCTGGCAGAAAATATTGATCAACCCACTGAGCATACTCACAATGAACAATCATCCTTCAGGTCTATTTCAACGCCACAAACTCAACCCAATCCTGACAGCCGCAAACTGGCCGTATCAAGCCCACAGCATATTTAACCCCGGCGCCACGTTACTGGCTGACGATACCACCCTGCTCTTGTGCCGTGTGGAGGATCGACGCGGCCATTCCCATTTATGCGCCGCGCGTTCTGTGAACGGCATCGACAACTGGCAGATCGACTCCAAGCCAACTTTCATGGCCGACCCGGAACATTATCCCGATGAATTGTGGGGCATCGAAGATCCGCGCATTACCTATGTCCCTGAATTGGAACAGTATGCCGTTGTGTATACCGCGTTCACAAGCGGCGGACCGGGCGTGGCGTTGGCGCTTACAAAGGATTTCCGCTCCTTCGAACGCCTTGGTGTGATCATGCAGCCGGAGGATAAAGATGCGGCTCTTCTGCCACGCAGAATCAATGGTCAATGGGCATTGATCCATCGTCCAGTTGGCCCGACGAGCGCACACATTTGGATATCCTACTCTTCAGATCTTCGGAATTGGGGCGGGCATAAGAAGATTCTGGAAGCGCGCCTCGGAGGTTGGTGGGATGCAAACAAGATCGGTCTTTCCCCGCCCCTAATTGAGACCTCAGAAGGCTGGCTGATGATTTATCATGGCGTCAAGCAAAATGCATCTGGTTCCATATATAGACTCGGTCTTGCGCTATTCGATCTAAATAACCCCGAGCTTTGTTTGAGGCGCGGCGGCGAGTGGGTGTTTGCTCCTGAAGAACCTTATGAACAATATGGGGATGTAGACAAAGTTGTTTTCCCCTGCGGGTACACCCTTGCACCGGACGGCGATACGCTTCGCATCTATTATGGCGCGGCGGACACCAGCATTGGCATGGCTACAGGGAGCATTCAAGTAATGTTAACGTGGCTGGGCAGGCAGGGATAGCGTATCGTACTATAAACAATCGCATCGAACTTTACGCCGCCTCCAGTCAATTGGCATTTGCCGAACTGGGGGCTTTTTTATCGTATGTTTTGCCTTTGGTGAGTGATTGATCAAAACCAATAAATAACTGACCTTACGCACGGAAGAACTCTTTGCCGAAAATTTTAACGCCAAGCCGCAAANNGAAGTTTTATTTCCCTTTGGGCCTTCGCGTCTTTGCGTTAGATGTTTTGGGCAAGTATCCCACTCTGCAGAGCGGACTGCGTAAGGTGAGTAAATAATAGTAATAAATTCGTTGCGCTAAAAAACGATTGTGATCATTAATGTATGCCAGGCTTGATCTTAAAATTTGAAATTGGAGAGATCTATTGTTGGCTCATTTTGTGAGGAAGGTGGCAGAGATTACTTCTTCTCTGCCACCTTCCTTTCGTTTGTTTATGCGCTGTCTATCGCATCGTTACGAAGCCATCCACATCAGCCCGGTTGCCAGTGGAGAGGGGGTTCCGGTTCCCCAGCGCTTGAACAACGATCTGGTGCGATCGGCCAGCGGCAAGGCCGGAGATACTAAAGACCACTCTTCCAGCCTGTTGAACTGGGGCATAGAGGTCAATGATCTGCGCCGCGCCGCCGTCAACGCTGATGCTGACCCGACCGCGGTCTGGACCCACCGTGCCCACAAAGGAAACGCTGGTGGCTGTGAACTTGTACTGCGCCTTGTCGCGGTTGGTCGAAGCAAAGCGCACGGATCCGCCGAACGCACCGGCCACGATCTGGTTTGTCCATGCGCCGCTGTAGCTGATATCCTTGACAGTCTCCTGCACTGCCGCCAGGATGCGGCTTGTGCCGGTGGAGTAGGCGCTGCAGTTGTTCGCTACACTGCAAGCCCGCACACGGAAGTTATTTGTCGTGCCCGGCGCCACGTTAACCACCAGGCTGGTCGAGGTGGGAGTTGGCAAAGCCACGTTGGCAAACGCGCCGTTATTAATACTGCGCTGCAGTTCATAGTGATCCACTATCCCTGTAACGCTGGCTGACCAATTGACCGTCAGCGGGATGGTAGTGATACTAACCACCGCGCCATTGAGGAGAGCCTGATTGGGCAAGCCCGGCGCGCCTGGGGCCGAAGTGTCAGTGCCTGTGCCGGTCAAGGGCACGGTCTGAAAGCTGGTATTGGCGGCATCATCCATGAAACTCAGGTTCGCGCTGCGAGCGCCTAACGCTATTGGCGAGAAGGTGAGCGACACGATGCAGTTTGCCCCGGCAGCTAANNTGCGCTGGTGGTTGCTGGCACAGCCGACTGGTTGCCAAAGCTGACGCTGGTGGGCGCAAAACTGGCTTGTGGGCGATTTGGCTCGGCTGGCGAAACACAGAAACCTGCCGCAGGGCCACCATCAGAGCCGGGTCCATTCTCGAAGATCGTGCTCTCGTTACCAACGAGCGGCGTTCGTCCAAGCCACATGCCGCGCGATTCGGCGTCTAATGCTTTCGTCACATCAGCGGCGGTCAGGTTGGTATAGGTAGCAGTCCAATTGGCGGTTGCGCCATCGTAAACGAGGATGCCATCGCCCGTGCCGCCAGAATCAGCGCGCAACAAGCGGCGTCCATTCACATCAAACGAATTGACTGTTCCTGTAACCAGGCGGCTTTCAATCTGGCCGATTGGTAAGCGGACGCCGTTTTCATCCACCGCCACGCCATGGACTACCACGGTATTGGCATTTACTTGAATAGGTCGTTCCGCAGTCACGCCCACTACTACTGTCTGGTCTGGCACGCCAGCCGCATTGGTTACGCGGATGATATCGCCGGGGCGAATATCAGGCGTTGAGATTGCCCAACAGGCGCCGCTGACACCGGGGTGATTAATCTCGGCCAGGCCGCTCACGTTGTCAGGGATAACAGGGTCGGATTGGTAAACCTCGACGCCATTGCGAAGTACACTCACAACAATGGGGCCTTCATTTAGGAAGCCGTCACTCGAAACAAAATCACGAGACGGGAAGGGGATAATGCTATGCGGAGCCGCAGGCGGGTCATTCGCTACTGCCGCGGTTGAACCAGCCGACTGAGCCGAGCGGTTGCCCGCTGAATCCACCGCATCCACAGTGTAGCTGTTGGTGCTGGCGGGCAGGTTATTATCGGCATAGCTCAGGGTTGCGCCATTCAAGGTCGCAATCGCCACGCCATTACGATAAAGCGTATACCCGGTCACGCCCACGTTGTCGGTGGAAGCTGACCAACTAATTACGATATCGCGGCCACGGACGTTTGGAACGCTGGCAACGACATTCGCAGGCACACTGGGCGCCTCGATATCAGCCTCCGCAACGATATCCGCGATTACAGCCGCGCTTTGGGCCGAGCGGTTACCAGCAGCATCGACCGCATCCACGGCGTAGCTATAGCTGCCAACGGCAAGGCCGCTGTCAATGTAGCTTGTGCCGCTGGGAACGGTGGCGATCAAGATTCCGCCGCGATAGACGCCGTACTCGATCACATCGATATCATCGGTGGATGCTGTCCAATTAAGGGTTACTGAGTCGACACCAGACAGGGCGGTCAGATCGGCGGGGACGCTTGGTGCAGTCACGTCCAACATTGTCACGCTGACGGGGTCCGCAAAGCCAGAAAGATTTCCGTAGCGCTGGCCGAGTCCGGAGGCAAGCTGCTCGGTGATTGAGATGCCAGCGCCGCGCGCCGAAGCCGAGTCAAAGGCCTGCACCGTGTAGGTGTGAGCGCCAGGGAATACATTCGTGTCGAGATAGCTGGTAGTATTTGCGCCCACATAGCGCAATGGCGCATTGTCGCGAGTAATCAAGTAGCCGTAGACGGCGGTTTCATCGCTGGCGGCATTCCAGCTTAGCTGAACCGTGCGAGCGGCGCTATTCGCGTCTGCGGCAAAACCGGAAGGCGTGCTGGGTGCGGTTACGTCAGCGGCCTCCAGAGGTGCGGTACAAAATCCTGCGGAGGGGCCGGGTGGGTCGAGCAGGCCAACTTCGAAGAGGGTGATCTCAACGCCAGCCAGCGGATCGCGGCCAAGCCAGAGAATACGCGACTCAACATCCAAAGCCAGATCGATATCATGCTGATCCAGGCCCGTATAAGTGGCGGTCCAGTTGGTGCCGGTCGGGTTATTGGCAGTATCGTAAGCAATTGTGCCATCGCCGGGTGCGCGCAGGGCGCGGCGGCCATTCAAGTTGAAGGGATCGCGACTCGTGCCGACCAGGCGGTTTTCCAACTGATCGATCGGAAGCGGGTTGCCTTCGGCATCCTGGGCCGTGCCGTAGATCTGCACGGTGTTCGGGCCAGTTTGCACTGCCTTGGTGGCAGTGACGTTCGAGACTGTTACCTGGTCAACCGAGCGCGGAATTATGAGACTCTCCGGGCCGAAAGCGAGCGTACGAACAATATCGCCGGCGCGGAGTTCAGGGGTTACACCTGCCCAACAGTAGCCGCCAGGGTGATTGACCTCGACCAGCCCGTCGAGCGGGAAGACGCCATCGACGGAGGACACAACGAAGCCATTGCGGATTACCTGCACCGTTACCTGCTCATCGGGCAGATAGTTCTCAGCAGAGATGAAGTCGCGCGAAGGGAATACCAAAATGGCGCGGCCACCTGCCGGAGGTTCGTTCGCAACGCCAGCGGCGATCTGACCAATAGTGATTGCATTGACAGGCGGCGCAGATTGCGCCGAGCGGTTGCCAATCTCGTCAGCGGCATCAATGGTGTAGTCGTATGTGCCAGCGGGAACGTTGAAGTCCACGTAGGTGTTTGGCGCCGGGGCAGCGCCGTCAGGGTTCTGCACGTTGGAAATTGCTACGCCGTTGCGATAGACGCCATAGGCAGTCACACCGACATTGTCAGTGGAGGCATCCCAACTCAGGAAGACGGTATTCGCGGTTCCGTTTGTGGTGGCGGTGAGATTCTGGGGAATGCTGGGTGGAATCAACTCACTGCCGGGTGGCGGGGGTAATACCTCGAGGGGCGCGCTGCAAGGAGCAGAGGGGCCAGCGGTGATACCCGCGCCGATCTCGAAAATTGTGGCTTCCACGCCGGCGGCTGGGTCAGCGCCGAGCCAGTGAATGCGCGCTTCTGCTTGAAGGGCGCGGGTCACATCTTCGGGAAGCAGGTTATCGTAGGTGGCTGTCCAATTAATGCCAGCCGGGTTATCGATACCGATCGGGTCGTACGCAAGCGCTCCATCCGCAGTGGCCGGGGCGGCAACAGCGCGCAAGGTGCGGCGGTTATTAAAATCAAATAGATTTCCGGGCGAAACCAATCTTTGCTCCAACTGATCGGCCGGGATCGGCAGGCCATTCACATCCTGAGCCGTGCCGTGAATTTGAACATTGTTCGGGCCAGTCTGCACGGCGCGCTTCGAGACCACGTTGGCTACGGTAGTCTGATCGGCGATGTTGGTTTGATCCACCGTTACGCGGAGTTTATCGCCTGGGCGGATATCAGGGGTGACGCCGTTCCAGCAATAACCACCGGGGTGGTTCACTTCGACGATGCCGTCGAATTCAGGAGTCGAGGGATCGTCCACAGGTACGAGGCCAGGGCCGGCAGTGACGATTCCGCCGCCAAATATCGCAGAGTGGATGATCTCGATCGTAACGGTTTCAGCTTCGGCGTAGCCTGAGACGGAAACGAAGTCGCGCTGCGAGAAGGCAATCAGCGAGTGCGGCGCGATGGGCGGCTCATTCGTCGCGATGGGCGCGGCCAAAACAGACGCTACGTTAAATTGCATGAGGCTAAGAAGCAGGGCCACGATCAGCGTCAAATTGTGTAATCTCAACTTAAGCCTGTCATACGAAATATGAGAGAGGTGTTTGCTAATTTTTTTTATCATGTTTTTTTCCTTTCAATATTATTGATCTTTTATTCGATGGACTAATGATTCGAATTCAGCAGGTAACCATAACGCTTTCACAAAGGTTCCTCCTCAAGCACAGAAAAATAACTCTATTCTTTGAAATGAATTTGCAATATGAAACATAATAGCAAAAATAGACCATATACAATATGGACTAAAGTGGTCGACTTTAGAATGATAAAAAGAGGGATTTGGAGTGATTTTCGGGTGAAAAAAGAGTGACTTGGAGTGACTTTAGGGAGTAGTACTTGTTATCCCACCTTTGGCAGAACGTCTGCGTAAACTTCGCTACCGTAACCTTGTCCCCCGAAGCGAAGCGAGTGGGCCGGCAAGTGTGCGGTATAAACACAGGCTTGTAATATCAGTTCTTACTTCACCTTAGGCAGTGTCGTTCTCCCGAAGGACATCGGGACGATGTGAGCGAAGCGAAGAACCTCTCTGATCACCTCAGAGACCCTTCCCCCTTCGGGGACGATGCGCTATCGCTCAGGGCGACATGCCCCAAAACACACAAAACTGCGTAAGGTGAGTTACAACCTTACTGTTTGCGCTGGATGAACCCCTGCTTAATACCAAACTCAGCCGCCTGATGGCGGGATTTGGCCTGTAACTTGGTCAAAATATTACTGACATGGCTTTTGACGGTCTGAAGGCTTATCGATAGTGTTTCGGCAATTTCCTGATTTGAAGCGCCTGTTGCCATAATATTCAGGATTTCACGTTCTCTCTGGGTAATAATGGGGATTATCTCCTCGTTGACCAGATTCTCCGGCCTTTTCGACAGCTTTGAAAATTCAGCCAGCAACTGGCCGACGAGTTTGCGAGGCACAGAAGATTCTCCATCCAGAGCGCCGCGTATCCCCCGGACAAGACCCGTCGAACTGGTTGATTTTAGAATATATCCCTGTGCTCCGGCCTTCACCGCATTAAAAAGCTTCTCTTCCTCTTCATGAGTCGTAAGCATGATAATGATACTTTCCGGTATATTGGCACGGATCAACTCTGTGGCTTCCAGGCCATTGCTGAGCGGCATGTTAATATCCATCAAAACCAGGTCGGGGCGTAATTCATGGGCCATCGTAAGGGCTTCCAAACCATCATCCGCCTGCCCAACCACTTCCATATCCGGCTGGTTGTTGATTACCTGTGCGACTCCCTGCCGGAAGAGTTCGTGATCGTCCACAAGAAGTATGCGCGCTTTTTTCGTGTTCATTTTTCCTCTTTCGAAAATGCCGTCATGGCAGCCAAAATGGGGATTTTTGCGATCACTCTCGTCCCCGCGCCTGGAGCCGTTTCTATGGACAGGGTCCCCCCGACTCTTTCTGTGCGAGCCTGCATGACTGCCAGCCCAAGATGATGGTCGCTTTTGGACAGGTTGGGGTCAAACCCCCTGCCATCGTCACTGACCATGATTTGCAGAACTTCATCCGTGTACTCCAACTTTACCTGCGCTTTTTTTGCACTGGCATAGCGGCGGACATTTGTGAGGGCTTCACGGAAAATATACATGATCTGTTTTTGAATCAGGGCAGGCATAATCAGAGAAGATAAATCGCCGATTGTCAGGTCGACGGGAATTCCGCTTGTGTCGATAAATTCCTTTACATACTCTTTCAACTCCCTGCTGATATCGGCGGCTTTATTGGCTGCCTGGGAATTCATGCCGCTAAACGCCATGCGCATTTGAGCGTGCGCTCTTTCGATCAATTGCTTGAACTGCTCCAATTCAGTGGATACGTTCTCTTTTTCCCGGCCTGAGAGTTGATGATCCAGCTCGCTTACTTTTAGGTTTAACAAGCTCAGAGTTTGGGAAGCTTCATCATGCAATTCGGAGGTCAGGCGGTGTCGTTCATTAAGGGTGGCATTCAATTCAACCTGCTTTCGGGAATCTTCGATTAGATGAATATTGGCAATAGCCACCGCCGCTGAATTGGCAAGCAGCTTAAGCGTATGATTTTCAATATCTGTGAAGGGCAGGCTTTTATCGCGCGTAATGCAAATGGCGCCGATAATGCGGTCCCCGTTGTATAACGGAGCCGACAAACAACCGTCGGATATTGGCATTTGATGATCTACACAAATGGAAATTACTTCAGCGGTTGAGTCTTTGACCCCAGCCATAATGCCTGTCGGCAATTGATTTCGAAAAGGCTGGCTGCGCCCCTCAGCGGCGAGGGAATCCCCGCTCTGCGATGTCAGTTCAAGCTGCTTCATATCCTGGGTTAACATGCAAAGGTTTGCGGATTTTGCGTGCATTAAGTTTTTGGCGCGCTGTGTGACGGAATCCACGAGGTTTCCAAAATTCGGCTGGCTGACGATCTCCTGGCTAAATTCGAAAGCATCCGCCAGGATCGTTGTGCGTTCTTCAACTCGCTGCTCCAGCATCTTCTCGCTCTTCTGGAGAGCTTCTTCCGCTTTTTTACGCTCGGCCAGTTGTTGTTTCGTCTCTTCGTAGAGCCGCGCATTCTCACTGTTGCTGCGGGCTAATTTGCGTGACACCCCGTACACCAGGATAACCATCGCCCCATACAGGAGCGAGAATCCCACGGCGATACTGACCCAGAC